>JAABUM010000889.1_pt1 | contig 48083 bp, 40 predicted proteins | sample 5559161 | NCBI WGS metagenome assembly JAABUM01 (sample SAMN10711868, study PRJNA513369) | rock metagenome | isolation source: Antarctica rocks | place: Antarctica: Victoria Land, Siegfried Peak nord
GACGCCCGCCTGCGCGACCGGGTTGCCGCTCGCGTCCCGCAGCTGCACGGTCGGCTGCGGCGCGAACGCGACGCCGCTCTGCGCGGATGGTGGCGGCTGGGTGGCGATCGCGAGCGTCGTTGCCGTCCCCGCCATCACCGTGATCGTGTTCGACGTAATCCCCGCATAGCCGGTGGCGTTGAAAGCGAGCGTGCGCGGGCCGATCGGGCCGGTGATCAGGAGATCAGTGAAGGCCGCGCTCCCGGACGCATTCGTCACCACGGTAACGGTGCCACTCAGCGTGCTGTCGCCTGACGCGAGCGTGACTGTGACCGCTACGCCGCCGAGCGCGACCGCGTTACCGCTTCCATCCTGGAGCTGCGCGATCGGTTGCTGCGGGAAGGGAATGCCCGATCGGGCCGTGGTGGAAGGCTGCGTCGCGAGCCCAAGCTTCGTCGCCGCGCCTGGGGTGACCGCGATGGTGTTAGAAGTTGTTCCTGCATAGCCGGTGGCACCGAAGGACAGGGTTCTATCGCCAACCTGGCCGGTGATCGCGAGGTTCGTGAAGGTGGCCTTGCCATTGCTATCGGTGGTGGCGCTGGTAGCGCCACCGAGCACCCCACCGCCAGATGCGATCGCCGCCCTGACGACCACCCCGGCGAGAGCGACCGGGTTGCCGAATGTATCCTGCAATTGGACCGTCGGCTGCTGGGCGAAAATCACCCCGTTCTGAGCGGTGGTGGAAGGTTGGGCGAGCAGCACCACCCGATCGGCGGTGCCGGGCAAGGTGGTGAAGTTGAAGGTGAGCGGCGAGTTGGTGAGTCCGCTCGCCGTGGCGGTGGCACCCTGCGGGCCAACACCAGTACCGAGGGTCCAGTCGATCGCGGCGATGCCACTCCCATTCGTGGTCGAGGTCGGCGCACTCACGGCACCACCGCCGTTGGTGACCGCCCAACGCACCGTATAGCCCGCCACCGGGAGCGCGGCGGTCCCGGTCACCTTGACTTGCAAGCGTTGCACCGATCCGGCGATGACGGTACCGCCATCGGTCGAGATCTTGTCTATCCGGGTCGCCGTGTTGACGGGACCGGGACTGACGCTTGGACCAGGGCTGGGGCTGGGGCTGACGCTCGGACCGGGGCTGACGCTCGGACCGGGGGAAGGTGAGGGGCTGATAGGTGGCGGTACGACACGACCGAAGAAACTATCCAGCGCCTGCCATAGGGTTCCGGCGGTCCAGCCACGCGAGGCGGGGGCAGCCCAGTCGACCCAGGGCTGCCCCTGGGGGCGATCGGCGATCGGCCCGGCATATTTGATGAACGTCAGCAGATCGAGGCGATGGCCGGAGGAAAGCGGCACGTTGGGGTAGAGCGCGGGATTGTCCTGGGTGACCGCCTGCCAGTAGCCCGCTTGCACCATCGCGCGCGCGACGAACGAGACGACCTGGATGTGGAGCACCTGATCCGTCGGGCCAAACGTACCGTCGCCGTAGCCGTTGATAATCCCACGGGCGGCGAGGATCGTGATCGCGCGCTGCAACTCGGGATCCACCCCGCCGATATCCGAGAATGGCAGGGGGCCACCAGGAGTGTTACTCCCCCAGCCGAAGGCGCGGACGATCAGCGCGGATACCTGCGCGCGTACGATCGGATCGGCGGGACCGAAACAGGGCTGGGACAACTTGCGCGCGACGCACTCGTCCGCGCTATAGCCCTTGATGATACCCCGTGCCGCCAATTGTGCGACCGCTTCGTAATAGAGGTTCGGCATCGGGACATCGCCGAATGTAGGGCGCGCGATGAAAGTGGTACGTACGGCATGATCGGCGTCCATGACCACCGTTCGCGTCGGCGCCCACCCACCCGCCGCTCCATCCAGCGTCCAGGCGGTGAGAATACTCCCCGTGGCCGCTTTAGCAGTAAGCGTGACGATCGTCCCGGCAGGGTAGCCTGGCCCGGGCGGGGAAGCCACAACCTGACCGTCGCCGCTCGCGGACAGCGCGAGAGTGTAGGTAGGTGCGGCGGCGACACGAGCGGCGAATGCGGGCATAGGCAGCAGGCTGGCGAGCAGGCAGAGCAATGTCGCGACGATCAGCCAGCGAAATGACCCTGGCAAGGAGATGAATGGTCGCACAAAGATCCTTCCTGGCCGTACCGGCCCAATAGCAAGCGTATGATATATCGATGCTACGAGCATCGTACTCTCTTCTGCCCCGGCGTCAAGTAGGAAATGTATCCCGATCTCCGTAGCGGCAAAAGCATCAGTATGTGCCGATTCGGGAAGGCCACCGCCCCGGTGTGCAGCTGATCGGCCCGACGATCGGCCCGACCGGGTTGCCGGGGCGGGAAGGGACCGGGGATGTGCGCGATCGGCCCGGTCTACAGCCGAGGGCAGCCGTCACGGAAGGTGTCGGCGGGGTGGGCGACAAGCGCGGACTGCCCGGCCAGTCGATCGTTGGCGCTCCCACCGACCCGCCGCCCGCCCTTCTCGCTCGCCGGGCGCAACCTCCCCTGGACGCCGCCGCCCGACGTGACCGGCGGGTGCAGCCCGTGCCCGAAGGGTGTTCACTGTCAAGGATCGGACGAGGAACTCGGGCCGGATCAGGTCCAGTGTCCGCCTTCAAGTGAGCGATCGGTCCCGTACTGCCACGCGCGTCGCCACGCGTCACAGGTCGCGCACACCAGAACAGCGCTGTGTGCCAGCCGACGGAACCGCGATCGACCTTCCCGGTGGTGATTTGAGGGGCTTCAGCCAAGATACGGTTGGCCTTATGCTACATGCGCTCCTGTAGGCCAAAAAACCATACCAAACTGAATATCGTCGTGGTGCTACTGTATTCCTGGCTTCACCGAGATATCAGCCGCATCGGTGCTGTGCTTTCATCGGCAGCATTTCGGGCTGCGGGAAAGCCTGCTCCCTCAAAAGATGCATACCAATAGATAGTGGCATATATGTGCGTCGATTCCTGGCAGGAAAATCTCACATACGGCACCACTCTATCGCCGCGCCGCGCCTTTGCGCTACGGGATATGCAATGTACGCGATTCGGTCGATAATCTGAGCAACAAAAGAGCGACGTAATTGGCGCACGTTGCGCTCATTCGAACCGCAGAGAGGGAGAAAGGGTGCGTATGGACGTGGCCTGAATTCGCTCGGCGGTACCCGCAGCGGGATTCGAACCCGCGATCTTCACCTTGAAAGGGTGACGTCCTGGGCCACTAGACTATGCGGGCGTAGTGGCACGGTTTTTCGCCGCACTGCGAAGGATACACACCGACGCGCCGGGCTGTCAAGCGCGGCGGCGACACTTAACCGCCGAGGAGGAGCACCCAGCCGCCGAGCGTCACCCCGCACAACACTCCGCCCGCGAGCAGGAACCAGGGGGTTAACTGCTTGGCCACGGTGTGCGGCGCGCTGATGCGGTCGCCGACGGTGTCGAACAGGGCGCGCACCGTCGGTCCCCAGCGCGGCACACCGCTCGCCACGCCCAGGGCCGCGTAGAGGGCGGCGACGACCGGCCAGCCGGGCGTGGCGAGCGGCTCGTTCACCTGCGGGAGCGCGCCAAACTCCTCCACGATCAGCAACATCGCGCGGGCCGGGAGCCAGGTGAGCAGGCCACAGACCGTCGCCAGCGGGCCGGGAAGCAGGCTCGCAAGGGCCGTCACCACGCCGCCCGCCATGATCGGCGCGACCAGCGGCTCGGCCAGGAGGTTCGCCGGGAGGGTCACGCGCGAGATGCGCCCGAAATGGTGCAGGCTGAGCGGCAGGGTGAACCACTCCGCCGCCAGCGTCGCCCCGATCGGCGCGGCCAGCAGTGCGGGGAACCGCCAGCGTTGCAGGGTCCGCGCGAGCGGCCCCGCCGCGACGATCAGCCCGATCGTGGCGGCACAGGAGAGTTGGAAGCCGATGTCGCGCAGGACGTCGGGGTCGAGCGCCGTCATCGCGATCGCGGCCAGGGCCAGCGCGTTGAGGGCGTCGCCACGCCGCCCGACCGCCTCCGCCAGGAGGTAGAGCGTGCCCATGAGCGCCGCGCGGAGCAACGTCGGGCTCGCGCCGACGAAGAGGACGAATAGCCAGATCGCCAGCGCCGAACCAGCCAGCCAGAGGCGCGAGTGCCCGCGTCCCAGCCGTCGCCCGATCAGGGCGCAGAGCCCGGCGACGATGGCGATATTCCAGCCGCTGAGCGCCATGATGTGCGACGTGCTGGTCCTGGTGAACGCCGCCTGGGTGTGGATCGGAAGAAAGTTATCGTCGCCGAGGAGGACGCCGGTCACCAACGCCCCCTCCGCACCGGGGATGTGGAGGCGTAGCCGCTCCACCAACGCGGTGAGGCCGAGCGCACGCCAGGCGTCCGGTCCGGCGCGCGGACCGACCGCGAGAACACGGCTCTGCCGCCCCTGGAACTGGCCGTGCAACCTCTGCCGGAGCAGATACTCGCGGAAGCCGACGAGCGCGATCCGCTCGGTCACCTCGAAACGCCCGCTGGTTTCGATCCGATCGCCCTTCCCGATCGTCGGCGCGAGCGGCAGGGTGACGCGGACGCGGGCGCTCGCCGCCTGCCAGCCGGTCGCGACCCGCGCCTCCTCCACGGCGACCAGCGCCGTGTCGGACGCCGCGCCGCGCGTCGGCCAATCGAGCACGACGCCCCGGATCGCGACGATCTCACCGGCGGGGAGGGCGGCGACGGGTGATGCGCTCAGCGTGGTGCGCCATAGCCCGAGCGCGCCCGCGCCGAGCAACGCGCCGAGCAGCACGATCGCGCGGAGTCGCTGCGGCGCGAGGAGGGCCAGCGCCAGCAGCACCAACCCGGCCCAGGCGAAGGCACCCCAACCGGGGTCGGCCATCCCGCCGAGGCCAGACGCGAGGCCGACGAGCCAGGCCGCCGCGAGCCAGACCAGTGCCACCGTCGGCCCTCCCGTCGCCCGCAGCGCGACTTAACGCGCGTTAGCGCACGGTGAAATCGAGCGTCTTGCTCGGCGAAGCCTCGCCTTTATAGTAGAACTCGGCGCGATAGCTCCCGGCGGTCGAAGGGGTATAGGTGAAGTAGCCGTTGTAGGTCGAATCCTTGTCGAATATGGTGGTGCCGGTCCCGTTGAGGTCGATCCGTGTCCCATTGCGGAAAAGTCGCAGATCCAAGGTCTCGCCCGCCTTGACCCTGTTCGCCGTGTAGGTGATGTACATGAGCTGACCGCTCGGGAGCTCCGTCGCCGTCTGATCCGGCTTGCTCTCCTTGATCGTGGTGGCGGTCGCCGCCTCGGTGATCCCCGGCGTCGTGCTGAACGAGAAACTGCCCCCGCCCGCGAGCAACGCCGCCGTCACCCCGCCGACGCAGAGGAGGAGGAGCACGGCCACGACGCCGCAGCCGATCAGCAGGCCACGATTCCCACGTTTCGGCGTCGCAGCGGCGGTGCCGTAGCTGCCCTGCGGGTTGTGGCCGCCCTGGGGTTGTGGTTGCCCTTGTGGCTGGCCCTGTAGCTGCCCCTGTGCCGGGCCGAATCCACCCTGCGATTGCTGCCCGCCACCCCCTTGTGGCTGCCGACCGGAGCCACCTTGGGGCTGACCGAAGTTGCCCTGCGGCGAGCCACCGAAGCCGCTCGCGGCGGGAGCGGCGGTCGGCGGCTGACCCGGCACCCAATTCGCCCCATCGTAGCGGAGCCAGCCGCCCGAGTTCCCCTCGATCGCCCAATAGGTGCCAGCGGAGTCGCGCACCTGCAACCCCTGCACCCGCCGCCCGTATTCCTCGGGACTGAGTTGCCTGCTGTCGTACGCCTGCCGCAAGCGCCCGTACTCGGCGCGCGCTTCCTCGAAATTCACCGCTGCACTCCTCGCCTATCGTCCTCAGCGCCGTGCTCCAGCGCGCGGCACGCTCATGTTTGGTTAATACGTCGCGCGGACAGGATCAGTTTACCGTGGGGCGACCTCCCCGGCGTATCGCACGGCATACCCCCGGCGCGCGCCTCGGTTATAGTCGCTTCGCCACATTCTAGCACGCACCGCGCGCCGCTCCTATCGCCACGCACAACTGGGTTACGAGGGAACCTTTGCCGCTCCAACGACCCTCCATCCGTCCACGCCACGGGCGCGATTGAGGATTCGGCGGCGCGCGCGTATAGTCCACCACAGCAACGGCGAAGGGGATCGAGATGAGGAGGAGCGATGAGCGAACAGGGGCACGAGGCGGCGACCACCGATGCCGATTTCCGCGCCCTCTGCGATGATGTCCAGGCGGCGATGGCGCGACTCGGCGTGCCAGGCGTGGCGGTCGGTGTGCTGCGGGATGGCGTCGTGCAAACGGCAGGTTTCGGGATCACGAACGTCGAGGCCCCGGTCGCGGTGAATGACCACACCCTCTTCCAGATCGGCTCGATCACCAAGACCTTCACGGGCACGGCGATCATGCGCCTCGTCGAGGCGGGCAGGCTCGATCTGGATGTTCCGGTGCGAACCTATCTCCCCGAGTTGCGCCTGCGCGATGAGGAGGTCGCGGCGCGGGTGACGCTCCGGCACCTGCTCAGCCACACCGGCGGCTGGCGCGGCGACTATTTCGACGACACCGGCGCGGGCGACGACGCGCTGGCGCGGATCGTGGCGCGGCTGGACGAGTTGCCCCAATGGACGCCGCTCGGCCAGCACTTCTCCTACAATAACGCGGGCTTCTACCTGGCGGGGCGCATCATCGAGGTCGTCACCGGGCACCCCTACGAGGCCGCGCTAGGAGCGCTCATCCTCGACCCGCTCGGCATGGCGGAGTCGTTCTTCTTCGCCAACGATTGCATCAGCCGCCGCGTCGCCGTTGGGCACACGGTCGGGGAGGCGGGCGCGACCGTCGCGCGCCCCTGGGCGCTGCCGCGCGCGGCGCACGCGGTCGGCGGGATCAGCGCCAGCGTGCGCGACGTGCTGACCTACGCCCGCTTCCAGCTCGGCGACGGCACCGCGCCCGACGGCACGCGGCTGCTGATCCAGGAAACCCTCACCAGCATGCAGACCGCCGCCACCCCGGCGGGGAGCGGGGCTGGGGCGGTCGGCCTCACCTGGATGGTCAAGGAGGTGGGTGGCCTGAAAACGGTCCGCCATACCGGCGGGACGAATGGGCAGCTCTCGATCCTGCTGCTCGTCCCCGCGCGCCGCTTCGCGCTGACGATCGTGACGAACGCCGACCGGGGGAGCGAGCTGCACAGCGCCGTCCTCCCCGACGCATTGCGCCGCTTCTGCGGGATCGCGTCGGCCCCGACCGTGCCGCCCGCGCGCACGGCGGACGAACTCGCGCCCTACAGCGGCATCTATCGCGGGGCGCTGAGCGACATCGAGATCATGTTAGAGGGAACGACGCTGCGCCTGCAAGTCCGACCGAAGGGCGGCTTCCCGCAGCGCGACACCCCGCCCGGCGCGACGCCCCCGCCGACGCGCATCGCCACCCATGCCGATGACAGCCTGATCGCCCTCGATCCGCCGTACACCGATGGGCGCGGCGAGTTCCTGCGCGACGAGGATGGGGCGATCGCCTGGCTCCGCTTCGGCAGCCGCCTCGCCCGACGGGAACGTTAGGCCAGTCCCCGCGCGCGATCGGGCGCCAATGGTAGGGGCGATCCCCACGCCGTTGTCGTCTACCCGTGCACGATCGGCAATCCTGCTGAACGCACACTTCCGTCCGCCCGACACCGACAATATCGCCAACACCGGCGCGCTCTGCCGCGTTCGCGCTCAGGGCAGCGAGCACACTCCGGAAGATCGGACCGGACGACACAGTGGAAATGCTGAAGTTTTCAGCGCAGCCAGTGCGGGCTCAGCCCCGCCTCGCGCAGGGTGACGAGTATCGCTTCGGCGTCGCGATCGGTGGCGATGGTGATGAGGAGGCGGCCATCGGGCAGCGTTTCGGGGGCGGTCGCGCCCGCGCGCGTGAGCGCAAGGATCACCCGCTCGATCGTCGCCGGATCGTCGGGGCGCAGGATCAGCGCGCGCGTCAGGCGCACCCCGGCGTGGCCGCGCAGCCACTCGCCGATGGTGAACGCGACATTCTGCGGCAGCGGTGCCCGCCCGCCTCGCTCCAGCAGCGTGACGATCTGGGCGGCGGTCAGCCCGTCCGCGAGCCCGCGCCGCACCGACGCCTCGCCGAGCCGATAGACGCTGGCGGTATCCAGCCGGACGAGATCGGCGATCGCGCCGAGCGCCCAGATGCGGCGCGGGGCCGGTTGCAGCAGCAGGATCTCGAAATCGGCCCCCACGACCAGCGCGCGGTCGCCGCGCGGGGCGGGCGACGGCTCCTCCCCCCGACCCAGGAGCCACGCCCCGACCGGGGTCAGCGCCACCGCCGCTTCCTCGCGCTTGCCGCGCGCGTACGCTCCCTGTGCCAGCAGCCCGAGCGGCACCAGCGCACCGTGCAGCAGCACCTCGATCGCCGCCGCCGTCACCTCCTCGCGCGTCCCGGCGGGGCCGCTCGCGCGCGCGGCGCTGAAGCTGCCCCCGAGCAGGCCGGGGCGCAGCCGGGCGATCCGCAGCGCCAGCGTCGCCGCGTCGTACCAGGTGCCGACGACACAGGCGCGCAGTTCGGACAGGGTCGCCTCGCGCGCGCCGGGCCAATCGACGTTCGCCAGTTGCAGGTCCTCCTGGCTCGGCCCCTCCGGCCAGTCGGACGCGCGTCGCCAGCGGCGCAATAGCGCGCGCGTCTGCTCCGGGAAACTCCGCCCGCGCCACGGTTCGAGCGCCGGTCCATACTCCGCGTAGTGCTCTTCCTCGACCCGCACCAGCCCTTCATCGAGCGCCAGGGCCAGCAGGAAGGGCACGTACCCCTGCCGCACCTGGTTCGTGTCCAGCAGGCCATTCCAGAGGGCGGGCGCGAGGCGGCGCGAGGCGGTCGCGTTGCGCTCCTCGTCGCCATCGCGCCATTCGAGCGTGCGCTGGCTCAGGCGCTGGAGGATCGTCAGCAGATCCCATGCGGCACCGTAAAGATAGGTCGGGCGTGGTAGCGGATGTGCCGCGACCTCCTCTAGGGGCGGCGGGGCATCGCGCGGCGGACGACGCGGGGCGAGGATGTCGCTCGGGACGATCAGCGATCGACCCGCCGCCTCGTCCCAGGTCGGCCAGGCGAGGAGCCGCCGGTTGAGGACGCGTGCCGCCTCCCGCAATGCCGGGCGACCGAGCTTCAGTTCGGCGCGCAGGGCGGCGAGCGCCTGTCGCCCGCTCGCCTCGCGGATCGCCCCGAAGACCTGGCCCGCCTCCGGTGGGAGCGCACGGACGACCACGCGGCGCTGCTCCGGCAGATCGACCCGCGCCAGGATCTCGTCGATCAACGCCTCGCGCCCGATCGTCCCCGGCGTGGCACGCAGCCCCCACGCCTCCGCCGCCTCTTCGAGTTCGCCCCCTTCGAGGGTGGTCAGCAGCGCGCGCAGGGGCGTCTCCGGCCCCAGGCCGGGGCCGAGCAGTTGCTCCTCCTGCACGCGCCGGAACGCGGTCGCCAGTTCGCGGGGGAGTTCGAGGGGGGCCGTCGGCTCCGTCGCCAGGATGCCGCAGCCGCGCAGCGCGTCGAGCGCCGCCGTAACCGCAGGGGGGTCCAGCGCGACGAGCGCGGGTAATGCCTCCGGCGTGGGGGGCGGCTCACTCGCGAGGATCGTCTCGATGATCGCCCACTCGGCGTCGCCGAGCGCCTCGACCCGATCGCGCACGACCCAGGGATCGCGCAGCGTCCGGTAGAGCTGCGCGACGTGATCGGCGTCGGCCCGCCCGGTCAGCGCGACATCCCAGCAGTCGGCGATCCGCCGCAGCTCATCGGTCCCGCGCCCGCGCAGATGGACCAGGAGATTTCGCACCGTCGCCTCCGAGATCAGTGGGCCAGTGGGCGAAGTGGGCCAGTGGTTCGAGTAGTTCGAGTAGTTAAGAACTACGCAGATGAATGATACGACTACAGCGCCACGCAAGATGCTTGGCCCTGCGACACGGCCCAGTCCGCGCAGGCGGACTTCGCCGGTGCCGTCAGGTGCCCGTAGCCGGGGGCTTGAGCCCCCGGAGCACCAGGCCAAACATTTTGCACGGTGCTCCACTGCCGACTGCCGGCTCCTCCCACGACTCACGACTCACGACCTCACCGGCGAGGCATTCCATGTAGATCACATCATAGAGGGTCTGTCCCAGGCGTTTGCATTCCCGTCGGCGTCCGAACTCGCGGAAGCCTGCCGTGGTATAGGCGCGCACCGCGCCCGGATTGAACGCATAGACGCGCAGCCAAACGCTGTGCAGGCCGAGCGCGGTGAAGGCGTAATCGAGCATCAGCCGCGTCATCTCGGTCCCGTAGCCGCGCCCCCGACAATCGCCCTCGCCAATGAAAACTGTATATTCCGCCGTGCGGTTGTGGAGATCGATACCGCTCCAGGAGGCGTTGCCGATCGGACGCCCGCTCGATCGCTCGTAGCAGGTGAACGCCGCTGTGCTGTCGTCGGCGACGAGGCGCGCATAGTCCGCCGCGACCTGCTCCTCGGTCTAGGGCACCGGGACGCCGATCGTGCGCGAAACCGTGAAGTCGCTGTTCCAACGCGCATAGGTAGGGATCAGCCCACGCCGCAACGGCCCCAGCGTGACGGTATCGCTCATCGTTCTTACTCGCCCACTTCATCTACTGGCCTACTCGCTCTACTCGCCTACTCCCCCGCCAGCGCGATACACGAAAACGCCACCTTGGCCTCGGTCGGCACGCCGAAGCGCGCGGTGTGGCGCGCGGGTAAGCCGCCCGGAAAGTGCTTGACGTACTCCTCATTACAGGCGTCGTAGTCGGCGGGATCGGTGATCAGCATCGTCATCTGCACCACGCGCGAGAGATCGCTCCCCGCCTCGCGCAGGATCAGGTCGAGGGTCGCCAGCGCCCCGCGCACCTGGCCCTGCGGCGAATCCGGGCGCGACTGCCCGTTCGCCGGGTCGTGCGGCGCGCTATGCCCCGAGACGAAGACAAGCCCCGCCGCCCTGGTGGCGCGGCTGAACGGCAGCGTACGCCCCGCCAACGACGCCGGGTTGATGAAATCGATCATTGGTTCCACCCCTGTGCTCCACGCTCCCAATGCTCCCGACCGAGGGCGCATCCTAACACCTCCGTGCGATTCACGCGGCAGGGTACGTCACAGACAGGCATTGGAATGAAAAACTCCCCATCGGCCGCATGAGCGACCTATCGGGAAGTCGGGGATCGGTACGGCGCGGCTTAATCGGCCTGATTCGCGGCCATCAGATCGATCGGCTCGCGCCCGTCGCGCATCACCTCGTAGACATCGCGGACGTTGGCGAAGCGGGTGAGGATATGCTGCAACTGCGGGATGCTCGCGACCTCGATCGTCATCAGGATCGTCACGCTGCGGTCGCTGTGCGTCGTTGTCAGCACCGAGAGGATGTTGATCTTCTCGTCGGCGGCCAGCGCTGTGATGTCGCGCAGCAACCCCACGCGATCCCAGGCCCCGGCGCGGATCTGCACCGGATAGAGGGTCGCGTCGTCCCCGCCCCAGGAGACCTTCATCACCCGTTCCGGCTCGGAGACGTTGATGATGTTCGGGCAATCGGCGCGGTGGATCGTGACCCCACGCCCGCGCGTCACGAAGCCGCCGATCTCGTCGCCGGGGATCGGCTTGCAGCAAGGCGCGATGCTCGTCAGCAGATCGCCCACCCCGGTGATCTGGAAGCTGGCACGCATCGGGCGGCTGGTGGCGTGGCGGGTCGGGATCAGCGCCTCGCGCTCGACCGGCGTATCGAGCTTGCTGGCGATCTGCTGCGGCGTGACCGCCCCGTAGCCGATCGCGGCCAGGAAGTCCTCGGTCTTGGTGTAGGCCGTGAAGTGTTTGGCGACCTCATCGGCGCGCACATCGAGGCCGAGGCGCTTCAACTCCCGCTCCAGGACATCCTTGCCCTGCGCGATGTTCTCCTCGCGGCGCTGCCGACGAAACCACTGGCGCAGCTTCTCGCGCGCCCCCGCCGTCATCACGTAGCCGAGCGAGGGGTTGAGCCAGTCGCGGCTCGGCCCCGGCTTCGTCTTGGAGGTCTGGATGCGGATGACCTGCCCGTTCTCCAGCTGCGAGTTCAGCGGCACCAGCTTGTCGTTCACCTTCGCGCTGACGCAGCTATGGCCGACATCGGTGTGGATCCGATAGGCGAAATCGACCGGGGTGGCCCCCTTCGGCAGATCGATCACGTCGCCAGCCGGGGTGAAGACATAGATCATCTCGCGGAAGACGTCGCTCTTCAGCGACTCCACGAATTCCTGCGCGTCCACCACCTCGTCGCGCCACTCCATCAACTGACGCAGCCAGGCGACCTTCGCCTCGACGTTGGCGTCGCTGCGCCCGGCCTCCTTGTAGCGCCAGTGCGCCGCGATGCCGTACTCCGCGACCCGGTGCATCTCCCAGGTGCGGATCTGGATCTCCAGCGGGCGAGCTTCCAGCGCCAGCACCGCCGTGTGCAGCGACTGGTACATGCTCTCCTTGGGGCGACCGATGTAGTCATCGAATTCGCCGGAGATCGGGTGCCACTTCTCGTGGATGACGCCGAGCGCGCCGTAGCAATCGCGGTTCTCGTCGACGATCACGCGGATGCCGATGACGTCGTAGATCTCATCGAACGACGTACCCTTGCGATCCATCTTCTTATAGATCGAATAGGTGTGCTTCCGCCGCCCCGAGATCTCCGCGCGGATCCCCGCCGCATCGAGCGCCTCGCGCAACTCCTCCGTCACCCGCTCGATGTAGCGGCCATGCTCCGGGCTTTCTTTCCGCAGCCGCTCGTCGAGCTCGGCGTACTTCTCCGGCTCCAGGTACTTGAACGCCAGGTCTTCCAGTTCCGACTTGAACTGGCGGATCCCGAGGCGGTTCGCCAGGGGCGCGTAGATCTCCATCGTCTCCAGCGCCTTGCGACGCTGGCGTTCGGGGCGGTCGAGCGGGGCGGAGCGCATGTTATGGAGGCGGTCGGCGAGCTTGATCAGCACCACGCTGACATCATCCACCATCGCCAGGACCATCTTGCGGAGATTCTCGGCCTGTGCCGCCTTCTCGCGCTCGTGGCGTCCCGCGCTCTCCTCGTTCTGGGCGAGGCGGCTGGCGGTCTGACCGAGCTTCGTGACGCCATCGACCAGCTTGGCGATCCGCGCGCCGAATTGCGCGGTGATCTCCTGGGTCGTCGCGCCGGTATCTTCGATGACATCGTGGAGGAGCGCCGCCGCGATCGTCTCGGGGTCGAGCTGCATCTCGGCGAGGATCCGGGCGGTGGCGATGGGGTGGAAGATATATGCCTCGCCGCTCTTGCGACGTTGCCCGGCGTGCGCGGTCGCCGCATACTCGTAGGCACGCTCGATCAGCGCGGTATTGGTACCGGGCATTTGCCGCCGCACGTAGGCCAGCAGCTCATCGAATTCCGGGCGTCCGAGCGCCACCCAATCGAGCGGCTCGGTGGCGGTGCCAGCGGGTACGTCGGTGTGCATCGAATCCCCCACCACGTTTTCGGATCGGCGGCGGCGGTCATGTCGATTGTTGTTTTTCTCAGTAATTGGCGCTGAAGAAACCTACGCGGACAGGCCCACCACTGTCGTCGCACTGGAGGTTTCGTTTCAGAGTATAACGACAGATACTATAACTCGCCACCTTTTCGCATTTCGGACACTTACTCGGCATAATCGCGTATGTCTTGTTAACAACCATCAGTTTTGCTACAGTGCAGCTGCTCGCCGGAGGGGACGCGGCAGGGCAAGCATCCGGAAAGTAGGAGGGGAACGATGAGGAAGCACGCACTCAAGCGGCTCATACAGCTGGTATTGGCGCTGTTGGTGTTCGCACCGCCGCTATCCGAGGCGATCCCCATCAAGGCGGCGACCCTTTCGCCCTACGTCGTCACCGACATCGGCACCTTCGGCGGCCCGGTCAGCATACCGATGGATCTTAACGCTACAGGACAGGTTGTCGGGACTGCCCAAACAGCGCTCCCCGACCTGAATTATCCGAACGATCCCGATTTACGACTGACGAAGGTATTCCTCTATACCAGTGGAACGCTTACCGATCCCCGACTAAATCTTTGCAGGGCTGTTGGAGACAACATCCTTGCGCTCACTGATAGCAGCGCTATTTTCTACGTGGCACCGGGCACCTCGGGATGTGATACTCCCCGTCTCGCGCGGTACGAAGGCGGGAGAATAACCTTTGTCGACATTGACGGCACCTTCCTCAGCATCCAGGACAGCAATAGCCGCCAGCAAGTCTTGATCGCCTATTCAGCTCGCTCAGCGCAGCAAGGCTACGGCAGCTACCTGTACGAGGGCGGCGCACTCCACAGATTGCCAGACCCATTCGGTTATGGCGGGCGATGGTTCAGTATTAACGAGGAGGGTGTGATCGCGGGAGAGATTCGTGTCGGCCCGATCGTACGGCATGCCGCTGTGCTCGATCAGAACGGCTATCGCGATATTCACCCCTTCTCCGTCGATGGCTACTCTACCGCTTCCTGTATCAATAATACCGGTCTCGTTGTCGGGACATACTTTGGCAACGATCAGGATCCGTCACGCGCTTTCAGCTATGACACCCGCACCGGCACCACGATCGACCTCGGGCCGGGCAGCGCGATCGCGATCAATGACCGCGGGCAAATTCTCGGACGCAGTCACGATCCTGCGGGCGGTCTCCCCGCCCTCTATGACGGCCAACAGTTCAGGATACTTCAAGGACTCGTCCCCGCCGACACATCCTGGGTCATCTCCGAGGCGACGCACATCAATAACGCTGGACAGATTATCGCGACAGGCTATCTGCCAAATAGCCGGGAACGCCACGCGCTGCTCCTCTCCCCGCGCCTCTACGATGTTCCCGCCGATAGCCCGTATCGCGCCGCCATCGTCGCTCTGACCGAGCGCGGCATCATCCAAGGGTACGCCGATGGGCGCTTCGGTCCCGCCGATCTCGTCCTGCGCGCGCAATCCGCCGCGCTGATCGCCCGCGCGGCGGGCTGGGACGCGGAGGATTGGCCCGACGCCACCTTCCCCGATCGCGGTCCGATCGACGATGATCTCTGGCGCAACGTGCGGACGCTGGCCCATTACGGCGTGGCGCAGGGCTACGCCGATGGCACCTACGACCCGACCGGTCCGGTCCTGCACCAGCAGGCGATCCTCTTCATCACCCGCGCGCTGATCGAAAAGGGCTTCTGGACGCTCGCGGACGATACCGCGCCCTACCCGAACCTGCCGAACGGCACGGCGCGCGCGCGGGCCGACCGCCGCGCCATCGCCACCTACGTGCGCGAGGCGGGCGCGATCCCCGATCGCCCGGTCGGGCAGCCGTGGGCCGACTGGAACACGCCCGCCTCGCGCGGCTGGTACGCGCAGGTGCTCTATCAAGCGCTCGCCACTCTCCCCTCGACCCAGCCGATCCCCTGAGCACCGCGCAGAGCAAGGGGCCGGGTGGCAACGCCACCCGGCCCTCTCGTACTTCGTACTTCGTCGCTCGTACTTTCTCGCCTACTCGTCTACTGCGCCCACTTCGTCAGTACTTCGCGATCGTCGGGTCTACCTCATCGGACCAGGCGAGGATGCCGCCGGTCAGGTTCCGCAGCTTGCGGAAGCCCGCCCCTTGCAGGATCGCCAGCCCCTTCGCCGAGCGGACGCCGGAACGACATTGCATGATGATGTCGTCCGCCGTATCGAGCTCATGCATCCGCGAGGGGAGATCGCCGAGCGGGATGAAGCGCACGTCCGGCGCGTCGATGCGCCCGATCGCCCACTCGTGCGCCTCGCGCACGTCCACGATCACGAGTCGCTCGCCCGCGTCGAGGCGACCCTTCAGCTCGGTCGGGGTGATCTCTTCGCTCGCATCGAGGTCCACTTCCGGCCCGGCGTTGACGCCGCAGAACTCGTCGTAGTCGATCAGGCCGGTGACGGTCGGGTGCGGGCCGCAGACCGGGCAATCAGGGTCCTTGCGGAGCTTATACTCGCGGAACTGCATCTTCAACGCGTCGAAGCGGAGCAATCGCCCGATCAGGGGCTCGCCGATGCCGAGCGCCAGCTTGATCACCTCCGCCGCCTGGAGCGCCCCGACGATCCCCGGTAGCACCCCCAGTACGCCGCCCTCGGCGCAGGATGGGACCAGGCCCGGCGGGGGAGGCTCCGGGTAGAGGCAGCGATAGCAGGGACCATCCGGCGCGCCGAAGATCGAGACCTGCCCCTCGAAGCGGAAGATCGAGGCGTAGACATTCGGCTTGCCGAGGAGGATGCAGGCGTCGTTGACGAGATAGCGCGTCGGGAAGTTGTCGGTCCCATCGACGATGATGTCGTAATCCTTGAAGAGTTCGAGCGCGTTCTCGCTCGTCAGGCGCGTCTCGAACGTTGTAATCCCGATGTGCGGGTTCAGTGCGGTGAGACGCCGCTTCGCCGCATCGAGCTTCGACATGCCGATGTCCTCGGTGGTGAAGGTGACCTGCCGCTGGAGGTTCGAGTCGTCCACCACGTCGCTGTCGACGATGCCGAGGTGCCCGATCCCCGCAGCGGTCAGGTAGAGGCCGAGTGGCGCGCCGAGCCCGCCCGCGCCGATCAGCAGCACCCGCGCCGCCTTCAGCTTCTTCTGCCCCTCCATTGTCACTTCGGGCATGATCAGGTGGCGACTGTAGCGCCCGATCTCCTCCGGGGAGAGGACCATCTCCTCGCGTGTCGCGACGCCGCCCGCGATCGCCGGGACGATCGTGATCGTGTCGCCATCGCTGACGGCGGTACCGTCCTTCTCGAGGTAGCGGATGTCTTCGTCGTTGAGATAGATGTTGACGAAGTTCCGCAACTGCCCGTTCTCGCGATAGAGATGCTTCCGCAACTCGCCGTACTGCGCGGTCAGCCCGGTCAGCACCTCGCCGACCGTGCCGCCCTCATAGCTTAAGGTCTCCTGATTGCCCGCGAATTGTCGCAGCGCGGTCGGGATCAGTACCGTGATATTCGCTGCCATCGAAGCTCCCCCTTGTAACGTGACGAATGACGAGTGACGAATAGGACTGCTGTAGTACCCGCTGGTGAGCGCTAGTCGGCGGAGCGCACCACGATCGTCTCCTCGTCGTAGCCTGCTCGGTCGTCCTGCAAGCGCCAGCTATGGACTTCGGCGGCGCGTCCGGCGCGCACCGACTGGATCACGTACGAATAGCCCGGCCAGGCCGCCTCGCGGTCGGTCTCCGAAGGTCGCGCCGGATGGTCCGGGTGGGAATGATAGAAGCCGAGGATCTCCCAGCCCGCCTCGCGCGCCCGGCGCTCCTCGCGCATGAAATCCTGCGGGGCGATCATGAAGCGGCGGCGGCGCTCCGCCGTTTCTTCCCACTCATTCCCCACCGGCACCACCTCGCGGACCTGCTTCTCGCCGTCCGTTTGCGTGCCGAGCAGGAAGCCGCAGATCTCGTCCGGGTAGCCGCTCTCGCCATGCCGCGCGACCGCGTCGCGCTGCGCGGTGGTCCAGTGCAAGCTCACAACTCCTCCCATCGAGTGGGCGTAGTGGGCGTAGTGAGCGAGTGGGCGAGTACGGCCCCTGGCCCACTGGCCCACTATTCGGCACTCGCCTCCTCTTCCTCCCAGAAGCGCTCCGAGAGATACTTGTCCGCGCCGTCGCAGAGGATCGTCACCACGGTGCCGCTCGTCAGCCGGCGGGCCACCGTGAGCGCCGCGACGACGTTCGCCGCCGCCGAGATGCCGACCAGCAACCCTTCCTCGCGCGCCAGTCGCTTCACCATCGCGTAGGCCTCCTCGGTCGGCACGGTCAGCTGCTCATCGGCGAGGACGGGGTCGTAGATGGGCGGCACGATCGCGCTCGCCATGTGCTTCAACCCTTCCAGGCCGTGATACGGGCTGTCCGGCTGCATGGCGATCAGCGCGATGGCAGGATTATATTCGCGCAGCCGCCGCCCGGTGCCCATGAAGGTGCCGCTCGTCCCAAGCCCCGCGACGAAGTGCGTCACCCCGCCGCCGGTCTGCGCCCAGATTTCCGGGGCGGTCCCGGCGTAGTGCGCGCGCCAGTTCGCCTCGTTGCTGTACTGGTCGGCGTAGAAGTACCGCTCGGGATTGGCGGCGTAGCGGCGGCGCGCCTCCATGATCGCCCCATCGCTCCCGGCCAGCGGGTCGGTCAGGATCGTCGTCGCGCCATAGGCACGGAGGATCCGCTTCCGTTCCGGGCTGGCGTTCCCCGGCAGACAGAGTTCGACCGCGTAGCCGAGCGCCGCGCCGAGCATCGCCAGCGCGATCCCGGTGTTGCCGCTCGTTGCCTCCAGGATCGTCTTGTCGGGGGTCAGCGCGCCGCGCGCGATCCCATCACGGATCATCGCCAGGGCGGGGCGATCCTTGACGCTCCCGCCCGGATTGCGCCACTCGGCCTTCCCGAGGACACCCACCCCGTCCGGCAGGCCCGCCGTCACCTTTTCCAGGCGCAGGAGGGGCGTATTGCCGATCAGATCGAGCACCAGGGTGCCGCTCCGTTGCCGTATCGCCGTCGCCACTTCGCACCTCGCTCGCCCGACGCCACCGAATACCAGGACAGATTGTTACCGAAGTCGCTCAAGGAACGCAAGATAACTCACAGTGCGACCAGGCACCTCACGATAACGCGCCGGGCGCTCGCCCCATTCCCTCATATCCCTCCGTCAACAATCACAGTGTTGGCTGGGTAGACGGCGTCTGCAAGGAAGCTATCGAGCAGCAATACGCACGCCTCACGCACGAGGCGTCCCCGATAGCTCGCATCTCCTCGAAGCACGCTGCATCCTCTACCCTGCGTCTTTCACCAAGGCGGATTGAGGCGCGGTGTATACTCTGCCTCGAGAGAAGGAGGAGTGATGGTCGAACGATTTGCCCGCCGCACGGTCCTGGATTTCGATCCCTACGAGTGGGAGGCGTCGAGCGAGACGGTCGCCGCGCGCCACGGCCTCGAGGTCGGCGAGGTGATCCGCTTCGATCTCAATACCTCGCCCCATCCGCCCGCGATCTGGGACGTGGCGATGGAGACGGCGCGCGCCGAGCGGATCCCCAACGAGTATTTCGACACCGCCTACGCCGAGTTGGCGAGCCTGATCGCCCCCTATTGCAACGTCGGCGAGGATCAGCTCGTGATCGGGGCGGGGGCCGACGAGATCCTCGATGTGATCACGAAGACCTTCCTCGACAACGGCGACGCCGTCGTGATCCCGATACCCACCTACTCGATGTACGCGATCTGCGCTCGCCAGCTCGGCGCGACCGTCCGCACCGTCCCGCGCGACGCCGACTTCGCGATCGACGAGGCTGCGACCCTCGCCGCCGCCGCAGGGGCGAAAATCCTCTTCATCTGCAACCCGAACAGCCCCACCGGCAACCCCGCCGATCCGGCGGCGATTGAACGGCTCATCGCCGCCGCGCCCTGCATGGTGGTGGTCGACGAGGCCTACGCCGAATTCCAGGAGTGGTCGGCGATCCCGCTCATCGCCAAGTATCCCAACCTGATCGTCGTCCGCACGATGTCCAAGGGCTTCGGGATGGCGGGGATGCGCCTCGGGTGGGGGGTGGCCCAGGCGGACGTCGCCGCGCTGATGAACCGGGTCCGCCCGCCCAACAGCGTCAGCGAAGTCACGGCGCGGGTCGCCGCCGCCGCCCTGCGCGACCTCGACGGGATGCGCGCGCACGTCGCGGCGATCGTCGCGGAGCGCGAGCCGTTCGCCGAGGCGTTGCGCGCGTTCGGCGCGCACGTCTATCCCTCGGTCACCAACTTCGTCCTGACCCGCTGGCCCGATGTCGCGACGGCGCAACGGGTCTATACCGGGTTGGAGCGGCGCGGCATGGTCGTCCGCAACTTCTCGGGGTCGCCGATTATCCCCGCGCACCTGCGGCTCACCGTCCGCACCGCCGAGGAGAACACGCGCCTGATCGAGGCGCTGGGCGAGATCGTCCCGCCGCTGGCGACCTATTGATGCGGGCTGGCACGCGCCGTGCGGCTATGTGGGGTCAAGGAGGTACGAACGATGGATCAGTTCGTGATGCAGGGAGCCAAGGCGGTCGATCTAAACGGTGTGGAGATCGGGACGGTCGATCGGGTCTATCGCGAGCGGGAGAGCGACACTATCCTCTCGCAGCCGATCGGCGGCGAGGCGCGTTTCGGCAGCGGTTATCTCCAGGTCGGCGCGCGGGTAACGGGACTCGGGCGGACCCTCTACATCCCGTTCAGCGAGATCACGGACGCGGATGAGCAGGGCGTGCATATCAACGTCCACAAGGACACGGTCGAGAACCGCGACTGGGATCTGCGCCCGACCCAACTCGACGAGCCGCAGTGGCAAGGGGCCTGATCACCATTCAGTAAGGAGTGATCGTACCCCGCGCTCACAACTATCCGAGAGGTATCATTCCAAAGCCATAACGCCCCGTTGATCAGCCGATCGGCGGGGCGCTGCTGTTCGCTGGCACTGAAGACGCAAGCGTGACGCCGCTACCGCCAGCGGGTCAGCACCGCCTCGCGCGCGAAGAGGCGCGCGGCGACCATGAGGGTCAGCGCCGCCAGGAGCGCCAGGGCGACGGTCAGCCCCACCGCCAGGGTGGGACTCAGCACCAGGTGCCCGGTCACCTGCCCCGCCACGAAGGTCACGACCGGCAGGACCAGCACGCCGGAGATCTGCTGCGCCGTACGCGGGTCGTGGACGCGGGCCGAGATACCGACCATCAGCGCGATCGTGACCAGCGCCAGGAGCGGCGTGCAGAGGATCAGCACGGTCAGCCAACCTGGGCTGACCACGGCGGCGACCACGCGCGGCGAGACGGCCAGGGCGCGCACGCCGATGACGAAGAGTCCGCCGAGGAGCCAGGTCACCGCGACCGCCGGGAGGAGCGCGGCGAGGGTCTTGCCGAGGAGGAGTTGCCAGGTTCGCAGCGGCGAGGCGAGCAATGGTTCCAGGGTCCGCCCGGCCTTCTCCCCGACGATGCTGTAAGCGGCGATCACGCTGGGGATGATCAGCGGCAACAGGAAGAAGAAGACCGAGAGCTGCTGCCCGAGGATCGCCTGCCCGAACTCCCGCCCGCCCAGGCCCGCGAGGAGGGGATTCGCGTCGGTGAGGGTGTTGTCCTGCGGCGCGCTGTCGGGCGCGCGGCGGACCGCCCACAGGCCGAACAGGGGCAGGAGGGTCAGCATCAGCGCGGGGCCGAAGGTGCCGAGCAGGATCAGCCGGTCCTGGCGCAGTTCGAGCCACTCCTTGCGGAGGATCACCAGTACCCGCCTCACGCGCCCACTCCCGCCTCGCTCGCCGCGTGCTCGCCCAGCAATTCGAGATAGACCTCTTCCAGCGTGTGCTCCTGCGGCGTCACATAGCGGACCGGCGCGCCCGCCGCCACCAGGGCCGCCACCAGCGCCGGGTTGTGCGCCTCCGGCTCGTCGATCGCCACCGCGAGGCTGTCGGCGGCAATCGCCACGTCGCGGACGAAGGGGAGGGCACGCGCCGTCGCGGCCCACGGCGCGGCCCCATCGGCGATGGTGACGCGTGTCCCTTGCCCGAAGAGCTTGGCACGCAGCCGTGCGGGCGTGTCGAGGTGCAGCAGATGTCCCCGGAAGATGCCGATCAGGTCGCAGAGTTCGTCCGCGTCGGCCAAATTGTGCGTGGTGAGGAAGATCGTGCGCCCGTCCGCGCGCAGTTCGCGCACGAAGTCGCGGACGATCTTCGACGCTTCGGGGTCGAGGCCGACGGTCGGCTCATCGAGGAAGACGATCTGCGGCTCGTGCAGGAGCGCCCGCGCGATCGCCAGTTTCTGGCGCATCCCGCGCGAGAAGCCGCCGACCGGGTCGTCACGCCGGTCCCAGAGTTCGAGGAGGCGCAGGTAGCGCTCGGCCTGCCGCGCCGCCCCTTTGCTGTCGAGATCGTAGAGTTGCGCGAAGAAGAGGAGGTTCTGCCGCGCGCTGAGGCGGTCGTAGAGGCCCGGAGCCTCGGTCAGCAGCCCGACCGAGCGGCGTAACGCCTCGTCGTTCTCCCCCAGCCGGTAGCCGGCCACGCAGGCGGTGCCGCCGGATGGCGCGATCAGCGCAGTCAGCATCCGCACGGTGGTCGTCTTGCCGGCCCCGTTCGGCCCCAGAAAGCCGAAGACTGTGCCGCGCGGGATCTGGAGCGTCAGTTCATCCACCGCCGTGCGCGCGCCGAAACGCCGCGTCAGGCCGGTCGTCTCGATCGCGAACGCCGTCATGCCACCTCATCGTACCAACTGCCGGGCGTCGCCCGCAGGTCGCGCCGACCAGCGGGTACACCCACCACAATGGTAGGGCGGAAGCGGGGCAGCGCCTATGCGCCATTTCGGCCAAATGGGCGGGCGAAAAGTCCCGGCGGGTGGGTGAAGCCCTCACCCCGGCGTGCATTCGCGCGCCACCCCTCTCCCTGAGAGGGAGAGGGGACCGCTGAGTGACGCTGCGGCGTGGGGAACTGCTCAGTCCCCGAAGGGGACTTTGCGGCGGCGCAGCCGCCCTTAGCCGGGACAGTGTCCCCCGGAGGGGAGCTACTGCCCTTCATGGGTATTTCAATCCCGGACCCACGCACGCGGCGGCACCGCCTACACCCTCACCCCCGGCTCGTCCTCACGGCCTCGCCACCCCCTCTCCCCATCCGAGGAGAGGGGGCATCGCCGCTGCAAATCTTCTGGCCGCTGCTTATGAAGGAAGGCGTTGCAGGCATAGCGGCACCGCACTCCTCAAATCGTCCTCCCCCCGTCCCCTCTGTGTCTCTGCGCCTCCTATTCCGTCCCCTTTTCTTTCTCCCGTTCGTTCTCTGCGTCTCTGCGTCTCTGCGGCCAACGCCCCTTCACCCCCTCAGAGGTATTTGGCGAACCAGCCGACGATCCGACGCACGCGCTCCAGGCGGTGGAGCGGTTGGCCGCTGCGGGAGAGTTCGTGCCCTTCGTTCGGGAAACGGACGAACTCGGCGGTCTGCCCCAGATATTTCAGGGCGGTGAAGAACTGCTCCCCTTGCTCGATCAGGCAGCGAAAATCGCGCTCGGAGTGGATCAGCAACAGGGGGGTGCGCGCGTTGCGGACGTGGGTCAGCGGCGAGCGCTCGCGGTAGAACGCCTCAGCCTCCCACGGCGGGCCACCCCACTGGAGATCGTTGCCGATGTAGCCGATGTCGCTCGTCCCCCACTTGGAAGCCATGTTGCAGATCGAGCGCTCCGTGATTGCGGCGCGGAAGCGGTCGGTCTGCGTCACGATCCAGTTCGTCAGATAGCCGCCATAGGAGCCGCCGGTCACGCCGAGGCGCGCGGGATCGATCCACGGCGCGCGCGCGATCGCCGCATCGACGCCGAGCATGACGTCCTGGTAGTCCCCGCCGCCCCAATCATCGTTCGAGCCAAGGGTGAAGCGCTCGCCGTAATTGGTACTGCCGCGCGGATTGGTGAAGAGGACCCCATAGCCGCGCGCCGCCAATAGCTGGAAGTCGAACAGGAACATGTTGCCGTAGGCGGCGTGCGGCCCGCCATGAATCGAGAGGATCAGCGGATAACGCTCGCCTTCTTTCATACCGATCGGGGGGACCAACCAGCCCTCGATGGACCACCTCTCCGCGCCCGCATACTCGAACGCCTCCGGTGTCGAGAGGGTCACTTCCGCGAAGAATGCGCCGTTCACGTCGGAGAGGCGGCGCGACCCTTCGGCGGAATCGCGCGGATCGGCGCAGTAGACATCGCCCGGATTCAGGTTATCGGCCAGATTGAGCGCCAGGGTCGTCCCCGCCGCGCAGAAGGCGAACGCCTGTACCTGCTGTCCGCGCGCCTCGACGACACGCATCGGGGCGCCGCCATCAAGCGGCACGCGCCAGAGGGGTGTATCGCCGCGCGACGAGGCGAGAGCGTAGAGGGCACCACCATCGAGCGACCAGACCGGTCGCGCCGCCGCGAGACCCGCGCGCACGTCGGTCCCCACCGCCAGGCCCATACTGAGGTCGAGCGACGCCGTGAGGTTGCGCGGCGCACCGGAGCCATCCGCCGCGACGATCCAGATCCCTTCGTTCCCTCCAGCGGTGTTCGCGCGGGTGTCCCCGACGAACGCGATCAGTTGCCCATCCGGCGACCAGGCGGGCGCATCCGCCGGACCGTCGCCGGTCGGCAGGCGGCGGGGCCCACCGCCCTCATTCGCCGTGATGATCCAGAGATCGGTGCCGTCGGTGCGGTCGATCTCGTCGGTGGGGCCGACCTTGGCGACGCAGACGATCGCGCGGCAATCGGGCGACCAGGCGGGCGCGCTATAGTCCCGTTCACCGCTCGTCAGGCGCGTCTCCGTGCCGGAGAGGTCGACCGTCCAGAGGTGGCTGCGCCGCCCATTGGTGAAACCGACGCCGTCGCCCTTGTAACGGATCCGCGTCACCGTTACTACGTCGTCGGTGACCCGCCCGCCCTCGGCGATCGCGTCGTCCGGCGCGAGGGTACCGGCGTTGCCCGCCTCGTACGTCTCGCCCCGGACGAACGCGAGCCGGGTGCTATCCGGTGCCCAGACGAAGTCGCTGACGCCGCTGTCGCCGCTCGTCAGCGCGCGCGCCTCGCCGCCGATCCCGCTCGTGGGGATGATCCAGAGCTGCTTGCGGCCCTTGTCCGCGCGGTCGGCCAGGAAGGCGAGCCAGCGCCCGTTCGGCGACCAGCGTGGCTGCGCCACCGTGCGCGGCCCGTGCGTGAACTGGACCGCCTCGCCCGGCATCCCCGCCGACGGCACGAGCCAGAGATCGCTCAGGTAGGCGTCGGTCTCGCGGTCGAGGCGGGTCTGGACATAGCAGATCGCCGCACCATCGGGGCTGACCGCCACATCGCCCACCATCGCGATCCGAAAGAGATCCTCGGGCTGGATACCACGCGGCAACTGCTCGGCCATTGCTACTCCTTACTTAATGACGAGTGACGAGTGACGAATAGTTGACGGAAGGAGCGGTCCAGTTCGTACTTCGTCGTTCATTCGTCACTCGTCACTTGTCACTCGTCACTACCCTGAGCGTGCGGAGGCGGTTTAGCGCCGCCGCGACTTCGAGCATTCGCGGGCGGGCGAGATCGCCGGGGTGCTCGTCCGGGCGCTCCGCGAGGAGATCGAGGCCCGCCCGGTCGAGCGCGGCGTCGAGCGCGGCCAGGATCTCGGCGATCGTACGGCGACCATCGAGGATACCGCGCGCGACGGCGTACGCCAACAGGTCGCCGATCGCGCGCGTCTGGCTCGGATCGACGATCTGCTCGACCGCGCGCAGGTCGATCTCCTCGCCACCGAAGGCGATCTCCTCCGTCCCACGCGCCCGCACGCGGTCGCGCCCGCGACGCTCGGCGCTGACGCTGGTCGGATCGGGGATGCGCGCGGGGGGCGCGGCGAATGGCTGCGACGCAGATGGAGCGGGAGCACCATCCTCGGCGGCGATCGCGTGGGCGCGCGCCGTCACCTCGCGCGGGCGATAGGCATCCATCCAGATCACCGTATCGGCCACACCGAGATAATCGCCCGAGCCACCAAGGACGAGGATCGTGGAGACGCCAAGCCCCGCGCGCAGATCACGCACCCGGTCGACGAACGGCGTGATCGGCTCGTGTTCGGTCGGCACCAGTCGGCGCATCCGCGCATCGCGGATCAGGAAGTTGGTGGCGCAGGTATCCTCGTCCATGATCAACGTCCGGCATCCCGCCTCGAGCGCCTCCACGATGTTCGCCGCCTGCGACGTGCTCCCCGAGGCGTTCTCGGTGCTGAAACGCGCGGTGTCCCCGCCCGAGGGGAGCGCGCCGATGAACGGAGAGATGTTCACACCGGCGACGCGCCGCCCATCCTCGGCGCGGATGACCGTCGCGTCGGCGCGGGCCACGACCTGCTCGCGCCCGTCACCGGGGATGTGCTCGTAGGGACCGCGCGCGATCGCCGAGAGCAGGGTCGATTTGCCGTGGAAACCGCCGCCGACGATCACGGTCAGCCCTTCCGGCACCCCCATCCCCGCGACCGTCCCCGCGTGCGGTACCCGCAACTCGACGCGCAATCCGGGCGGACTCGCGAACGGCACCGCGCCGACGAGCGGGCGCTGCGACACCCCGCTGACACGCGGCAGGATCGCGCCGTCCGCGACGAACGCGACGAGGCCGCGCTCCGCCAGTTGCGCGCGCAGCGCGCGCGCATCCTCGACCGTATCGAGATGCCGCCGTGCCGCCGTCAGCTCCTCGGCGGTCGTGAGGCGCAGCGCCTCCCAGGCGATCGCGGGCAGGGTCTCGGTCAGAAGCGTCGCCGCCTCGCGCCCGAGGATCGAGCGCCCCGCCGCCGGCAGTCCGGCGCTCAGCCGCAGCTCCACCCACTCATCCGCGACCCGGCAGGCGCTCCGTTCCAGCACTTCCTGTCCTGGTTCATCGATCCGCACCTCGCCCGACTTGCCGGAACCCTGCCCGCGCCGCGCGTAGCGTTCGACCGCGCGCGCGCCGCGCCGCGCCAGGAAATCGCCGAGCGCCACCCGCCGCGCCCGGCTCTCGGCATCGAGCGCCGGATCGAGCGCGCCCTGTTCCGCGCGCGGCAGGCGCACGCGCACCCGCGAGGGCGCGGCGAAGGGATCGCCCTGGACGTGATCGATGAACAGCGTCACCGCGTCGAGATCCCAGGTGCCGCGCAATCCCTTGTAGCCGGGGTACGGGCCGCGATCGAGCCGCGCCAGCGCCGCGCGCAACTCCTCGCCGGATCGGGTGCGTCCATCGCGCGGCCCCTCATCGTGGCGCGGCCCCCGCCCCCGTAGCGCCCCCCGTGACGACGATCCATCGGCGCTCCTTCTGAAATTATACGGTCACCGTAAAGAGGGAGCGGGAAGCACAGCACAGCCCGCGCAGGGGACTGTTCGGCGCTTGGGGCTGCTTGGCGCGGAGATCCGGGGGTATGAAATCCCGGCTAAGGGCGGCTATGCCGCCACGAAGTCCGCCTGCGCGGACTGGATCCTTCCTCTTCTCCCCGTATCTCTGTGCCTCTGCGTCTCTTGTTCCGTCCCCTTCTCGTTCTCCCGTTCTCTGCGTCTCTGCGTCTCTGCGGTGACCGTTCCGTCCCCCAGTCACTCCACGAAGCGGTAGCCGACGCCCCAGACGGTGACGATCTTCTCGTCGAGCGGGCCAAGTTTTTTTCGCAGACGCATGATATGGGTGTCCACGGTGCGGTCGAAGCCCGCGTAGTCATCGCCCCAGAGGCGTTCGAGGAGGAAGTCGCGGCTGAAGGCGCGACCGGGATTCGAGGCGAGCAGGACCAGCAGATCGTATTCCTTGAGGGTCAGATCGAGCGGCTCGCCGTCGAGGGTCGCGATCCGGTCGGCCAGATCGATCCGCAACGGCCCGCGCACGATCGGCGGCGGCGCGGGCGGCATGCTCGTGTCAGACCCGCCCTCCTCGGCCCCTCCGTCGGACTCGGCGGCGGTCGCGTCGAGCGCCACCCGCCGCAGGAGTGCGCGCACCCGCGCCATCAGCTCGCGGATGCCGAAGGGTTTGACCACGTAATCGTCCGCGCCGACTTCGAGGCCGAGGACCCGATCGATCTCCTCGGAGCGCGCGGTCAGCATGATGATCGGCACCAGATAATCCTGGCGCACCTGCCGGCAGACCGCTAACCCATCGAGGCGGGGTAACATCCAATCGAGGATCAGCAGATCGGGCCGGACCTGACCGACGAGCGCCAGCCCGGTCAGGCCATCGAACGCCTGATGAACCTTGTGCCCCTCCGCCTCCAGATGCGTGCGGATCAGGTTATTGATCGCGGTTTCGTCTTCGACCACCAGAATCGTCGCCACGGCTCTTCTCCCAACGCACCATGCTGGCACCCGTACCCTGTTGTACCATACCGGCCTCGGGTGTGACAGTTCAGGTGCGCTGTCCCTTCCGTACAGCTTCGCCCCAGCCTTTCGCACATGGCGACCACCATGCGACGACTGCTACGCTCAGCAATCGGAGCGACGATGTTAGAAGGAGCGGGCATGACACAGCGCGATCGAGCGGACGAACTGATGGCCCTGCGCCAGGAGACGCAAGAGATCTGGGAGCAGAAGGCCGACCATTGGGACGCCCAGATGGGCGAGGGTAATACCTTCCACAATCAGCTGGTCGCCCCGGCGGCGGCGCGCTTGCTCGCCCCGCAGGCGGGCGACACGATCCTCGATGTCGCCTGCGGGAACGGGCAATTCTCGCGCCAACTAGCCACACTCGGCGCAACCGTCGTCGCCACCGATTTCAGCGCCACCTTCCTGGCACGCGCCGCGGCGCGCACAGTCGCACATGCCGAGCGGATCACCTACCGGCAACTCGACGCCACGGACGAGGCGGCGTTGCTCGCCCTCGGGGCGGGACGCTTCGACGCCGCCATCTGCAACATGGCGCTGATGGACATGCCGGCGATCGCGCCGCTCCTCCGCGCACTGCGGCAACTCCTGAAGCCAGACGGGCGCTTCGTCTTCGCCGTGCCGCATCCCTGCTTCAACAACAACGCAAGCCGCCTCACCCTCGAAGAGGAGGACCGCGCGGGGGAGTTGCAGGAGACGCGCGGCGTGCGGATCGCCGAGTATTTGCAGATCCCGCCCGGCAAGGGGGCCGGGATGCCGGGCGAACCCGTGCCGCACTACTACTTCCACCGCCCGCTGCACGAACTCCTCGGGGAGTGCTTCGCGGCGGGCTTCGCGCTCGATGGGCTGGAAGAGCCGTCTTTCGCCTCGGACACCACAAGCAGCCGCGCCCTCTCCTGGGCGCACTATCGGCAGATCCCGCCCGCCCTCGTCGCCCGCGTCCGCCCCTTGCCGCGCTAACCGCCCATTGTTGCCTGGGATTTGCACCGGCACAGCCCTTGCGGAACCGCAGGACAGGATACTGTGGTGCGCGCGAGAGGAGTGCCGTCATGGCGGTTAAGCGGGTCATCGTCACCGGGGCGACCGGGCTGATCGGCAAAGCGGTCTGCACAGGTTTACAGGTGCGCGGCTACGATGTTGTCGTCTTCAGCCGCGATCCCGATTCCGCGCGCAAGAAGGCTCCCGGCGCGGTGGAGTACATCGCCTGGCAGCCGGAGGAGGGGGGTGCCTGGGCGGCCCAGGTCGAGGGTGCCCACGCGATCATCAACCTGGCCGGGGCTTCGGTCGCCGGGCAACGCTGGAGCGACGAGTACACGCGCCAGATCCGCGACTCGCGCGTGATCGGGACGCGCGGGCTGGTGCGCGCGATCACGGCGGCGCACGAGAGGCCGCAGGTGCTGATCAACGGCTCCGCGATCGGCTACTACGGCGCGCGCGACGCCACCCCGCTCGATGAATGGGCCGCGCCAGGGAGCGATTTCCTGGCCGGGGTGGTACGCGAGTGGGAGGCCGAGGCGACGAAAGCGGAGGCGCTCGGCGTGCGCACGGCGCTGATCCGCACCGGCGTCGTCCTCGATAAGCATGAGGGCGCGCTGGCCTTGCAGAAGCTACCCTTCCAGTTCTTCGTCGGCGGGCCGATCCTGCCAGGCACGCAGTGGGTCTCCTGGATCCACCTGGACGATGAGGTCGGCATCATCCTCTTCGCGCTCGAACGGGAAGGCGTGCGCGGCCCGATCAACGCGGTCGGTCCCGCGCCGCAGACGAACCGCGACTTCAGCGCGGCACTCGGAGGGGCACTCGGTCGCCCCTCCTGGTTCCCGGTCCCCGGCTTCGCCCTAAAACTCGCCCTGGGCGAATTCGCCGATTCCGTGCTCACCGGGCAACGGGTTATCCCGAAAAAGGCGCTCGAAGCGGGCTACGAATTCCAGTACAGCACGAGTGAGGCGGCCCTGCGCGCGGCACTTAGCGCTTGATGTGGCGCGGTGTGGCGTCCAGGGCAGCACCAGCGATCGAGCACCGGACCATGGACGGTGCGGCGCGGGGAGTGTTGATCGCTGTACAGGTACTTTCCGATCGAGCGGTAGGCGATCGTGCGAGAATAGCGTTCCTTGAAGTGCGCTGAACGGGGGGCGAGGTCATGCAAACGGCGCGACGCTTCGGCACCACAGCGATAATCCTGAAAGAGGGTGACATCACCCACGAAGCGGTCGATGTGATCGTCAATGCCGCTAACAGCAGCCTGCTCGGCGGCGGCGGGGTAGACGGCGCGATCCATCGCGCGGGCGGTCCGCGTATCCTGGAGGAGTGTCGGGCGATCGTGGCGCGGCAGGGGGGCTGCCCCACCGGTGAGGCGGTGATCACCGGCGCGGGACTGCTGGACGCGCGCTACGTCGTCCACACCGTCGGCCCGGTCTGGAATGGCGGTGGGTACGGGGAACCCGCATTGCTCGCCAACGCCTACCGCGCCAGTCTCGCCCTCGCCGCCGAGCACGGCGCGCACACCATCGCCTTCCCTGCGATCAGCACCGGTGTCTATCACTATCCGATCGAGCTGGCCGCGCCGCTCGCCCTCGGCGTCGCGCGCGATTATGCGCTGATGCATGCCGACTTCACGGAGATCCGATTCGTGCTCTTCTCGCCCGGAATGCTCCGCACGTTCGCCACGACCCTTGAAACGCTGGCCGATGGGGCAGGTTCACCGAGACCTGCGGGGAACGATGCGGGGGACCCCGATGCGCGCCGCTGATGTCTTCGCCCTCTATGACTACCACTACTGGGCGAACGAGCGCATCCTGGCGGCGCTCGCACGGGTTGACCACGAGCAGTTCGTCGCGCCAGCGGCGGTGCCGTGGGGGAGCCTGCGCGGCACCCTGGTCCATTTGCTCTGGGCCGAGGCGACGTGGTTGGCGCGTTGGGAGGGACGACCGACCCGCCCACGCTTCGCCGAAGAAGCGTTCCCGACCGTCGCCGACCTGACCGCAGGCTGGGCGGCCAGCGAAACGGCGATGCGTGCCTTCCTCGCCACACTCGATGAGACACGGCTGGACACCCTATTCCACTACGCGCGCACCAATGGCGCGCCGCGCGGTCGGCCCTTCTGGCAGATGCTCGTCCACGTCGTGAATCACGGGACGCAGCACCATACCGAGGCCGCCATCCTCCTCACGCAGTACGGCGCGTCGCCCGGCGACATCGATCTGCACCTCGCGCCGCTCGGCCAAGCGGGCCGGTAACGCCTCATTCTTCATCTATGGCGGCGGCAAGGCCGCGCAATGGATAGACCTCCAGCGACGCCAACTCCGCCGCGCCACCAATTGCCGAGAGCGCTACCGATATATCGGATAGCGGGGTGAAGAAGAGTTCCGTGAGCGCGACCGCGCCGTCGTCGGCGAAGAGTTCGAGCGAGCAGCGGTCGAGGAAGAGGTGGAGCGTCAGTGTCCCGCCGCTGAGCGCGAGTGGCACCGCGCGCCGCCCGCCGAACGCCGCCAGCGCCTGTGGCGCGTTGCGCTCGACGAAGAGTTGCCCAGCCACCGCATCGTAGCCGAGGACGATCCCGCTCTCCGTCCCTTCACCGATCCCGATGCGGAATACACCCGATCCTCCCGGCGTGATCGTCAGCAGTAGCTCCAGCGCTGTATCCAGCGAAGGCAAGGCGAGCGGCGCGTCGGGCGTGAGGTATTGCGCGTCCCAGCGCTGCACCGGGCCGCGCAACCCACGCAACTCCGCGATCGGACGCTGGACGATGCGCGGCCCTGCGGCGGTCTGGCGCAGGGCCAGTGCGCGCGGCAAGGTCAGCGCGCCACGCCAGGGGCGTGTCGGCATCTCGCGCGCGTAGCGCCAGTTGCTCATCCAGCCGATCGTCAGGCGACGGCCATCCTCCGGCGGCACATCGGACCAGCTGATCGCCGCGTAATAGTCGCGTCCCCAATCGAAGGGCAGCACCGTCCCGGCGGGGTCGGCGCTCGTGAACGTTTCGCCGTCGAAGTCGCCGACGAAATACTCCATCCACGAACCCTCGGGGCCGTTGAGACTGACCAGCAATACCCACCGCTCCACCCCGCCCGCCCCCTCGACCGGCAGCGGGAAGAGATCGGGGCACTCCCAGACGCCCCCTTGCGAGCCGTAGCCCGCGCCGAACTCCCCGGTCACGCGCCACGCGCGCAGATCGGACGAGGCGTAGAAGCGCGTCTGCTGCCCGACCGTCACGACCATGACCCAGCGCCCACTCGGGGCGTGCCAGCAGACTTTCGGATCGCGGAAGACGCGCAGTTCCGGCGCGGCGATCACCGGGTTCGCGGCGTACTTCGTCCAGGTGCGCCCGCGATCGCGACTGTAGGCCAGGCTCTGCGCCTGCACGCCCTCGCGCCAGTGCGTGAAAAGGGCGACGAGGCCGCTGCCGCCGTCGAAGAAGCCGCTGCTATCGTGCGGGTCCACGACCGCGCTGCCGGACCAGATCGCCCCCAACTCGTCCGGGGCGAGCGCGACCGGCAACTGTTCCCAGCTGACGAGGTCGGCGCTGACGGCGTGTCCCCAACACTTCGCCGCGCCCGCCCCGCCGATGTCGGGGACGTACTGGTAGAAGAGGTGGTATTCTCCCGCGTAGTAGACGAGCCCGTTCGGGTCGTTCAGCCACCCCGATTCCGGCGTAAAATGGATCGCCGGTCGCGCCATCGCCGTCATAGATCTCTCCCCACATCCAGTCTCGCCTGCACCTCAGCGGTACGGACTCGGATCGAAGCTCGCGAACTCGACTTCCGGCAGCGCCGCGAAGCGCCGCGCCATCGCGATCAGCGCCGCCTCATTGTCATCCACCAGCAGGAAGTCGCGACCCAGCGTCATCGCCGCCGCGCCGGTCGTGCCGCTCCCGGCGAAGAAATCGAGGACCAAGTCACCGGGCCGCGACGAGGCGGTGACGATCCGGCGCAGGACGCCGAGCGGCTTCTGCGTCGGGTAACCGGTCTTCTCCCGGCCCGTAGGGCTGACGATCGTGTGCCACCAAACCGAAGAAGGGAGCTTGCCCCGGGCCGCCTTTTCCGGGCCGACCAGGCCGGGTGCCATGTACGGCTCCCGATCGACGTCAGCCGCGTTGAAGACGTAGTTTGCGGGGTCTTTGGCGTAGAGCAGGATGTTATCGTGCTTGGCGGGCCAGCGCTTCGTCGTGCGCGCGCCATAATCGTAGGCCCAGATGATCTCGTTGAGGAACGACGCCCGCCCGAAGATGCCATCCAGCAGCACCTTGCAATAGTGGACCTCGCGATAATCGATGTGGAAGTAGAAGGAGCCGTTCGGCGCGAGGACACGATACGCCTCGCGCAGGCGCGGCTCCAGGAAGCCGAGATAGTCGTCGAACGAGTCGGCGTAGGCGTCGCCCGCCGCGCGCGTCGTGCGATAGCGCGCGCCCCCGAAGCCGACGCGGTCCCCGTCGGGCGCGCGCTCGGTCTGCAATTGCGGGCGCGTCTGCGTCCGCCCGGTATTGAACGGCGGATCGATGTAGATCAGCGGCACGGAGCCGTCCGGCAACGCGCGCAGGGTCACCAGATTGTCCCCGTAGATTACACGCGGCATCGTCCCTGTCCCTTCGATCGCTGTTGCGGCACCCACCGGGAAGGATACCAGCCAGCGGGCACGACGCAAGGTACAATCGAGAGGTGGCGACGCGGAGGATCGCTCCGCAGACAACCTATGGAGAAAGGGGGCACAATGACGGCAACGGCCAGGGCCAGGACCTATCGGAACTACATCGGCGGCGAGTGGCGCGACGCCTTGGGCGGGGCGACGAACGAGAATCGCAACCCGCCGTCAACGCGATCACCGGAGAAGCTGGCCGGATGGGTCGGCACGCTGCGCCTCGGCGACCCGCTGGCCGCCGCCACCGACCTCGGCCCGCTCGTCTCCGCCGCCCAGCGCGACTCGGTCATGGACTACATCGGCATCGGCCAACGGAAGGAGGGCGAACTCCTGACCGGCGGCAAGGCGGATGACATGAGCGACGGCTACTTCGTCAGGCCGACTGTCTTCACTGGGATCACCCCGGAGATGCGCCTCGCCCAGGAGGAGAGCTTCGGGCCGGTGCTGGCGGTGCTGCCGATCGACGGGATCGAGGAAGGGTTGGCGCTGGCGAACAGCGTGAAATACGGCCTCTCCGCCTCGATCTTCACGCGCGACATCGCCACCGCCTTCGCCTTCATCCGCGACATTGATGGCTTTAACGTCTATTTTGGCCTTCGTGCCGCGCGATTGGACAATTATCGATGGTTTGACGTGCAAGCGTTAGCGAGAAGAATGTCACAATCTCGGCGACTGATTAAAACAAAGTACTTCACCGCGCATCTCTGGGCCGGACCAAGCCAAACAGAAGCGACAGACGATCTATTTGGAAGCGCTGGAAACCCTACACGATTTGGAAATAACTTACGGCAAATATTTGCGCAACGAAAAGCAATGCTACAACTGCGGTGATATCATCAATAGTTACAGCGAGAAGATGACGGACATCAATATAGCCGTAACACTACTTGCTGATGATGCCCATATGAATGAGTCCGACACCGCTATAGTCGTGTCAGGAGATAGTGATCTCGGTCCGGCGATCGGGACGACGCGGACGCTGTTTCCATCAAAGACGATTATCATTGGATTTCCGCTCGAACGCTCGTCAGTTGATCTGCAACAAGTCGCCAGTGGTTCTTTTCAAGTGAGCGACTCAGCCATCAGGCAATGTCAATTGCCATCAACAGTTACCAAGAGTGATGGCACGCTTCTGCTGTGTCCCTCGCGTTGGACATGAGCATACAGGCCAGTGAATCTCCTCAGTGTTAGCCATTACGGCGTACTCACTTAATCACTCGCGGAGCAACGACCCCAGGCGCGCGATTCCCTCGCGGATGCGTTCGGGGGCGGCGTTCGAGAAGTTGAGCCGCATGGTGTTCTCGCCGCCGCCGTTGGGGAAGAACGACTTGCCGGGGACGAACGCCACGCCCCGCTCGACCGCTGGCGGCAGGAGATCCGAGGCATCGATCCCGCGCGGCAGTGTCACCCAGAGGAACATCCCGCCGGTTGGCCGCGTCCACCGCACGTCCGCTGGGAAGTGCTCCGCCAGCGCCGCCAGCATCGTGTCCCGACGTTCCCGGTAACGCGCGACGATCGCGGGGAGGCCCGCCTCGATCTGCCCGCCCGCGAGGAGTTCATGGACGATGTATTGATCGAGCGTCCCCGTATGGAGATCGGTCCCCTGCTTCGCCAGCGCCAGTCGCCCGATCACCTCGGCGGGCGCGACGACCCAGCCGACGCGCAGGCCGGGGGCGAGGGTCTTCGAGAAGGTGCTCAGCTGGATCACGCCGCCAGCGGCACCCGCGATGGCGAGCAGACTCGGCAGGGCGTCTCCCTCGAAGCGCAAGGACCCATACGGGTCGTCCTCGACGAGCGGCACGCCATGCGCCGCCGCCAGCGTCACGAGGCGCTGGCGGCGTTCCAGCGAGAGGGTCACGCCGGTGGGATTCTGGAAGTTAGGGACGCAGTAGAGGAACTTGGGCTCTTCGCGCAGGGTCGATTCCAGGGCGGAAGGATCGAGGCCCGCCTCGTCCATCGGTAGATCGATATAGGCCGCCTCGTAGGCGTTCCAGGCTTGCAGCGCCGCGAGGTAGGTGGGCGATTCCAGCAGCACGCGGTCGCCCGCATCGAGGAAGACCTTGCCCAGCAGGTCGAGCGCCTGCTGCGAACCCGACGTGATCAGCACATTCTCGACCGCTACGACGTGCGCGTCCGTGCTCGTGCGTCGGGCGATCAACTCCCGCAAGGGGCGATACCCTTCGGTCGCGCCGTACTGCAACGCTTGTGTCCCGCGATCGCGCAAGATCGCCGCCGCCGCCGCCGCGACCGCGGCGACCGGGAACGATTCGGGCGCGGGCAGGCCACCGGCGAAGGAGATGAACTCCGGCTGCTCGGTCAGCTTCAGGAGTTCGCGGATGGCCGAGCCAGTCATTCCCCGGGCGCGGCGCGCGTACTTCTCATCCCACAGCACGTTGTTGATCCCTTCACACTGCGCCACGGAGAGAATAGAGCATCCGTAAGAGCAAATTCGGCAGCAAGCGTGGGCGCAGGGCATCGGTCAGCCAGAGGCCGAGAACGCCACGCGGGGCCACTTACAGCTTGATCCTGATGCGTCCGGTGATGAACAGCACGTAGGTGACCGTTAGCCCAACGATGAAGACCGTCGAACTGATCAGGATAGCGACGAAGATATTTATGTGTAGCAGCCGGTAGAGGATCAGCAGGAGCGCCAGCGAGCCGAGCACCACGCCTCGGATCAGCCAGCGGAACGTGCCGCCACCATAGAGATCGCCCCAGTTGAATTTCGACACCGCCATCCCCTCACGCACAGCGTTTGCCGCTTCCATTGGCGCGCAACTATAGCAGACAGTATGCGAATCGGCGGTTATGGCATCGCCCAGGTGGGCCAGCGGGCATAGCCCGCACCTCCGGTTCCCGCATATCCCTTCGCCCCCACCATACCCCACATGCTCATGGGAGAAACTCCGGTCGGGCACCGAGCGATCATTGCGGCGCTACCGTCGCGCTTACTGCTATTGATCGACCCGATCATCCGCGGCGAAAACGCCAATTCTTCGGTCGGCTAGGGACCACCTTGCCAGCGTATATGCCCGCTGATCGAGCCGACCGGCGGGCATGCCCCACCTTCGTCCTCGCTCTCGCGAAGACGCACAAATCCGATCGCGCCACGCGTGCGTATTTGGCTATGGTCGGGTAACAGGGCCGCAGACCGGGCGACCAGGACGACGCACCAACAGATTGCCTCGCGGTAGAACAACGCGGCGGCGCGGGAGGAAAGCACGATGATCGAGCGACAGCAGCGCGTATCCCGACGGCAGTTCCTGACGACACTGGGGGTATTGGCGGCAGGCACGGTAGCGCTTGCGGCCTGCGGTGCCTCGGCCACCCCCACGGTAGCACCGGCGGCCACGACCGCGCCCGCTGCTTCGGCGGCACCCGCGACGACTGCGCCAACCGCGCCCGCTACGGTGGCATCAAGCGCACCGTCGGCAGCGATATCCACCGCGACCAGGGCGGCTTCCAGCGCACCATCGACGGCGGTGTCCACCGCGACGCCAGCGGCGGTGTCCACCGCGACCAGGGCGAGCACCGCCACCGCAGCGACGCCGGTCGGGACCAGGACGACCGCGACCGCGTCGGCAGCCGCCGGCGACGAGGGCGACTTTCCGAACGGCAATTATGGCGGGAGCAAGTTCTATAGCGCCGCCGTGGATCAGAAGGTTGAGATCTCGACGATCGTCGGCGCGCTCAGGTGGGACAAGGCCCAGTACACCGCCAAGGCCGGGGATGTCACCTTCGTCACGAAGAACCTCGGACCGGCACCGCATCAGCTCGGCATCGAGGGGAACGGGATCAAGTACGAAAGCGCCAACCTGAACGCCAACACGACCACCAATCTGACGATCAAGGGTCTTAAGGCCGGCGAGTACGATGTGGTCTGCAACGTGGGGAACCATAAGGCGATGGGCATGGTCGCCAAGCTGCTGGTCTCGTAAAGCCAGCGCGGGGGCAGCAGCACCACCCCGACTCGATATGGGTCCAGCTTCGGTGACGAGGCCACAGAATGGGGCGGCGCTGCGGAAGCGCCGCCCCGTTGCGCTACAAACGACCTCGGAGTGGGCGGTAATCGCGAGCGGAGATTATCCTTCGAGGTGTCCCTTCGTCGTCGGCAGGGCATCGCCGAGGCGGGGGTCGTGGCTCGTCGCGGCGTCGAGCGCGCGGGCGAACGCCTTGAAGATCGCCTCCATCTCGTGATGGGTGTTCCGCCCGTAGTGCAGCAGGATATGCAGGTTGATCCGCGCCTCGCGCGAGAGGCTGTCGAAGAAGTGCCAGAGCAACTCTGTGCTCAGGCCACCGACGCCGGGGCCGGTGAAGGTGCCGTTCAGCACGCAGTAGCTCCGCCCGCCGATGTCCACCGCCACCGTCGCCAGCGCCTCGTCCATCGGCACCACCGCGTGCGCCGTGCGCCGGATCCCGCGCCGCTCGCCGAGCGCCGCCGCGAGCGCCTGCCCGAAGCAGATGCCGACATCCTCCACCGTATGATGCTCGTCGATGTGCAAGTCCCCCTGCGCGCGCACCGTCAGATCGAAGAGGCCGTGCTTCGCCAGCAGTGTCAGGAAGTGATCGAGCGCGCCGATTCCGGTCGCTGCCTCGGCCCGCCCCTGCCCATCGATGGCGAGACTCAACTCCACGCTCGTCTCGCCAGTCAGGCGCGTCACCGTCGCCCGACGCGGCTCCCGTTGGTCCATGCCATTTCTCCGCTCACACCGCTCAATCGTCGCCGAGATCGTAGGGGCCGGGCTTTGACAACCCGGTGATCCGCCACCGCGTGTTAACCGCGCGCGGCTAGCGCATGGCGGCGAGCTGGGTCAGCGTCTGCCCCACGGCGATCAGGTCGGGATCGCTCCGCACCTCGATCAGGGCCGGGCCGCGCAGGGCCAGCGCCCGTTCGAGCGCGGGGGCGAAGTCGCGGTTGTCGTCCACCCGCTCGCCGTGCGCGCCGAGCGCCCGCGCGAAGAGCGCGAAATCGACCTCGCCGAGGGCGGTCGCGCTGACCCGCCCCGGATAGGTCCGCTCCTGATGCAGGCGGATCGTGCCGTAGGAGCGGTTGTTGAAGACGAGCGCGATGATCCGTAGCTGGTGTCGGACGGCGGTCTCCAACTCCTGACCGGTCATCAGGAAACCGCCGTCCCCCGCGACCGCCAGGATCGGCACGCCGGGACGCGCGAAGGCCGCGCCGAGCGCCGCCGGCATCGCGTAGCCCATCGCGCCGCTGGTCGGCCCGAGGAAGGCACCAGGGAGGCCGAAGCGGTGGTAGCGCCCAAACCAGCTCCAGAAGTTGCCCGCGTCGCCGGTGATGATCGTCTCCGGCGGCAGGAGACGCCGCAGATCGGCGAGGACACCGGTCGGATCGACGGGGGTGCGATCGGGTATGGCCGTGGGGGTGCTGACCCCTTCGTAGGTCGCGCGGTCCCGCGCGGCGGCCTCCCCGCGCGCGGCGCGGCGCGGATCGTTGTGCCCGGCGAGTGCGGCACTAAAGGCGCGCAGGGCGTGGCGCGCGTTCGCGACGATACCGACCTCGGCGGGGAAGTTCACCCCGACCACATCGGGGTCGATGTCGACGTGGACGATCCGCGTCTGCGGCGTCGGCAGCGTGTAGGTGGCGGTGGTGAACTCCCCGAAGCGGGTGCCGATCGCCAGCAGCGCGTCGGCCTCGCGCAGCCGCGCCGCGACAGTCGGCGGCGCGCCGAGGCCCATCCCGCCGAGGTAGAGGGGGTGGCGATTCGGGAAGGCGTGATAGCGCCGATAGGCGGTGATCACCGGGATGCCGGTCGCTTCCGCGAAGGCGACCAGATCGTCGGTCGCCTCGGAGCGGGTCACGCCCCCCCCGGCCAGGATCAACGGGCGCTCGGCGGCGAGGAGGAGATCGAGCGCCGCCGTCACGTCGTACGCGCTCGGGGCCGGATGGGGCGCGACGGCGCGCGGGCGGAAGTGCGTCTCCGCGAAGTCGTATTCGGCGTCGAGCACATCGGTCGGGATGGAGAGGAGGACCGGGCCGGGTCGCCCGCCGATCGCCCGCCGCGCGGCCTCATGGATGTACTCCGGCAGGCGCGCGGTCGTGGTCACCTCGGCGGTCCACTTGCAGATGTGCGCGTAGAAGGGCGCGAGCTCGACCTCCTGGAAAGCCTCGCGGTGCCGGTAGGGCGTCTCCACCTGCCCGATGATCGCGATCAGCGGAGACGAATCCTGGTAGGCGGTGTGGAAGGCGATCGCCATGTTGGTCGAGCCGACGCCGCGCGTGGACATGCAGAGGGCCGGTTGGCCGGTCAGCTTGCCGATCGCTTCGGCGGCGAAGGCTGCGCCCTCCTCATGGCGCGTCGCGACTAACTCGATCTGGTCGTCATCGTAGAGCGCGTCGAGGATCGAGAGGAAACTCTCACCCGGCACCGTGAACGCCTGCTGGACCCCCTCGCGTTTCAATTGCGCCACGACCGCGCGCGCCCCGGACATCCTTGCCATCACCCACCCTTTACCACTTCGTATCGATCACCGCATACAGGCACGATTACACAACGCCGATTGTGGCGCGCATGCTATCACGCGCGACGCGACGGGGGAAGGTGACTGTGCTCTGCTATCACGATAGAACATGGAGTGGTATAGATGGTGTGCTAATCGGAGAAGACATCGGCCTAGATTGGACCACGAACGAAAAGGAGACCGCCGGTGACGATCGAGAGGATGCAGCGCGACGATGCCCCGCCCCGTCTTGTGGTGGCGCTCTTCCCCGGACCGTACGGTGCGGCGCAGGCGCTGAACGCCCTGCACGCAGCGGGGTGCGGCGCGGACCAGGTCTCGGTGGTGGCGAAGGATATCGCCGCCCGCAACGAGATCGTGGAGCAGACCGCGATGGGCGAGCCGCAGGATCGCGGGGCCGATACGCTCACCGGGGCGCTCACCGGGACGACGCTCGGCGGGGCACTCGGCCTCGGCGCGCTCTTCATCCCCGGCGTCGGGCCGGTGCTGGTCGCCGGGGCGCTCGCCACCGCGTTCGGCGGCGCGGTCATCGGCGCGATAGCCGGGGATAAGAAAGGCGAGGCGGATGAGCGCGGGGTCGCCGGGGCGGGACTGGCGGCGACGCTGGCCGCGCAGGGGGTCGCGCCGGAGGACGCCGCGCGCTACGAGGCGCGCGTGGCCGACAACATGATCCTGATCGCCGTCCGCGCCGCCGAAGACGAGACGGCCACGGTGGCGCAGCAACTCCTCTTCGCCAATGAGGGGCAAGAAGCGCACATCTACGGGATCGTCCTCCCGCGCGAGGAGATCTGAGACCAACCCGCCAGAGTGGCGGGCCGGGCCAGCGCGATCAGCCCTTCAGCAGCGTCAGCCCCGCGTCGATCGTCACCGCCGTGCCGGTGATGTAGCGGCTCGCATCGGAGACGAGGTAGAGGACCAGATCGGCGACCTCCGACGGATCGGCGACGCGCCCGCCGAGCGGCGGGAAGGTCGGCGGCATCGTGACGTCATAGGTCACCGCCGCGATGTTCCGCTTGGCGGTGCGCTCGTCGATGTTGGTGCGGATCGCGCCGGGGTTGATCGAGTTGACGCGGATGTTCCAGCGCGCCAGCTCGGTCGCCGCCATCTTCGCAAAGGCCGCCTGCCCGCCCTTCGAGGCCGAGTAGGCCGCGTAGCCGGGGGCGGAGAAAAGCTCGGTGCCGTTAACCGACGCGGTGATGATGATCGCGCCGCCCCCCGCCTCGCGCAGATGCGGGATGCTGTGCTTCACGGTCAGGAAGGTGCCGGTCAGGTTGACATCGATCGTCGCACGCCACTCCTCGATCGTCAGCTCCTCGACCGGCGCGTGCATCCCATTGATCCCGGCGTTGGCGAAGACGATGTGCAGCCCCCCGAACTCCGCGACCGTCCGGGCCACCGCCGCGCGCATCGTCTCCTCGTCGGCGACGTTCGCCACGACCGGGATCGCGCGACCGCCCTCCGCCACGACCCGCTCCGCGACCGCCCGCGCCGGTTCGGGCCGCAGATCGAGCACCGCGACCGCCGCCCCCGCCCGCGCGAGGGTGTAGCAGGTCGCCTCACCGATGCCGGAGCCCCCCCCGGTCACCAGCGCTACTTTGCCGTTCAGGTCGGTATTCACGCTTCTCCTTCGAGTGGGCGGAGTGGGCCAGAGGGCCAGAGGGCCAGTAGATAAAGAGAGACCGGGCAGAGGCGTTGCCTACCCGATCCTCGTCTTACTCGCCCACTGGCCCACTCGCCCACTCCGCCCACTGCTAACGTCGCATCGAGCCACCACCGCCGTGTCTCACCGGGGTGCAGGATAGCGTAGCGCCGATCGCGTGCCACGGCGTCAGCGCAGGAAGCCTGTGCGTCACGGCACGGTTCGGGGCCGAGGTTGTTGTAGGGCGTGCCGCCGTCGCCCTCAGGCGACCCGGCGACTACGCCACCGTGATCGCCCGCGCTCACGCCAGCGCGCCAGGAGAAGTCCGCAGGCCAACAGCGCGGCGAGCGCCGCGCAGGCGAAGCCGGGGAGATCGAGCAGCGTGAGGGAGTGCGCTGGGGAGAGGGTGATCAGGCGCGGCCCCTCGTAGGGCTCCTTGGGGAAGAGGCGACCCGGCCCGACCACGCAGACGAGCGCGACGGCCAGCAGCGGCAGGATCAGATCCCACAGCAGCAGTCGCCAGCCACGCAGCCTCCATCCTGCAAAGAACCAGCAGGCCGCCCCGAAGATCGCGAGCGCCAGGAAGAGGCCCAGGTGTTCGCGGAGGAGCACCACACCCGTGTGCGCCAGGCGGCGTAACACGCCACCAAGTGGTGCCTGAGGGGAGTATTGTATCGCGGCGGTGACGGCGAGCAGTAGCGATGACATGCTTGTACAACGCGGAAACGCGCGGATGGCTACGCTGATTGGTGCAGAGAGAGGAACGCAGGCGGCACGGTATCGACCAGCCACACGCCATTGTCGCTCCGCGCGAACCGATGGCCCGCCGCGACCATCCCCGCCGCATCGATGACCAGGACGACCGGGCGACCGTGCCGCGCGCCGACCGCCGTGGCGGTGGCAACATCGGGCGAGAGGTGGACGGCGTGCCGCGCCATCGGGCGCAAACCTTCGCGGAGGATCGCGGCGACCGTGCCGGCACCGGTGCCGTGGTAGAGGACGGCGGGCGGATCGAGGACCGGCAGTCCTAACTCGACCGGCACGCTATGCCCCTGGTTCGCGCGGATGCGCCGTCCGGTGTCGTCGATGGCGAACCGGCGCTTGGAGTTCGTCGTGACGATCTCAGCCAGACCCGTGCGATCGAGCGCGACACCGTGCGCACGGCACGCGACGAGCAGCGCATCGATATCGGTCCAGCCTGCGGCATCGAGCGTGATGCCGATCGCGTCAGGCGCATGGCGCAGATGTTTCGAGAGGAATTTACTGATCCGTACCCGTTGTCGCTCATCCATCGCGTTTACTTCCGCTTTCGCCTCGTGTTGCACACTGGATGCTATCGCGTTTCCTCAGGAGAATTATCACTCTCCTTCCACACCGTATAGCACGATCCGGCGCGCGACATGCCGGTGGCACACGGTTGGGGAAAAGGATACTCCTCGCGTTGTCCGCCGGCTCGCCTGTATTGTGCTTGACTTCACCGCGCCGGTCGCCTACCCTGCGGGCGCGGTGCGCGGCGGTGCCGCCGCAAGAATGCGAACGCGCGGGTGCGCGATGATGCGCGGTCGGGAGGGGAAGCAGTGAAGATCACGGATCTGAAATGCGCGGTGATCGGACGCAATCCGGTCGTGCGGATCGTGACGGACGAGGGGATCAGCGGCTACGGCGAGGTCGAGGCGAGCAAGACGTACCTGAAGCCGTACATCCTCGATTTCAAACCGGCGCTGCTCGGCCAGGATCCGACCGACGTGGAGCGGGTGCTGCTTCGCATCCGCCAGCGCGGCGCATTCAAGCCCTACGGCAGCGCCGTCAGCGCGATCGAGATGGCCCTCTGGGATCTCGCCGGGAAGGCGGCGGGGTTGCCGGTTTACAAGCTCCTCGGCGGCAAGGTGCGCGACAAGGTGCGCGTCTACAACGGCGGCGTCCGTCCCCGGATGACCAGTTTCCAACCGGAGGACTACGCCGAGAACATGCGGCAGATGCTGGCCGCGCAGGAAGGCTTCACGATCATCAAGCAAGGGGTCGGCTTCCACAGCCCGATGAAGCGCGAGATCCCGAACTTCTACTACGGCGAGCCGCAGCAGGGCAATCCCCTCCACGGCGCGCTCGATCGGGGCCTGCTGACCGAGAAGGGGCTGAAGCATGTGATCGCCTGCGTCGAGGCGATGAAGTCGGTGATGGGCGACGAGGTCGGGTTGGCGCTCGACTGCGGCCCCGGCTGGATGCCGACCGATGCCCTGCGCCTCGCCAAGGCGTTGGAGCCGCTGAACGTGATGTGGCTCGAAGACCTCCTCACCGGCGACTACACGCCGTTCGTCAACGCCGATGTGTACAGAGATCTGACCCAGGCTACCTCCACGCCGATTCACACCGGCGAGCAAATCTATCTCCGCCAGAACTTCAAGCAACTGATCGAGAGCCACGCGGTCAACATCGTCGGGCCGGACCCCGCCGACGTCGGCGGCATCGCCGAACTGAAGTGGATCGCGGAGTACGCCGATCTGCACGGCATCCTGATGGCTCCGCATGGGGTCGGCGATGGGCTGTTGGGGCTGGCGGCGCTGGTGCAAATATCGGCCACCCTGCCGAACAACTACATCGCGTTCGAGTACCCGCTCGGCAACCCCGCCGGCTTCGGCTACCCGGCGGATGCCCCGGCGTGGTGGTACGACATCGTGGAGGGATTGCCCAATCCGATCGTCGAGAACGGCTTTATCAAGGTCTGGGATCGCCCCGGCATGGGCGTGGGCTTCATCGTCGAGAAGGCGCAGGAGCATCTGCGCGAAGAGGACAAGGACTTCTTCGCGTAAGCCGCGCGCGGCGGATGCTTCGATATTGCGCGGAGTTCTCGCCACCGACGCCGACAACCGAGACGGTCATGGAGCGGCGGGCGCGGTCAGGAAGGCCGCGCCCATCGTCACGATCTGCTCCTACGCGCGCGAGAGCGACAGCTGTCCATCACCCGGCTGCGCGCCGTAATCGCTGCAGAAGGCATGGATACTCCCTCCCGCCTACCCGCTCCTGCTGGCGGTGGCAGTGCTCGGGGTGCTCGCCGTCGCCGTGCTGCGACGCCGCCGAGTCTAGAGCAGGGCGCAGAATGCGTGGCCCGGTGTTCCGGGGGGTGCAATCCCCCTGCAGGGCAGGAGCGCCCACCCATGAAGGGCGCACTGCACCCCTGAAGGGCGCACTGCCTCCGGGGGACGCTGGCCCCGGCTGCGGGGGGCCATACGCGGCACCGGCGCGGTCCCCCTCCGGGGACCGGGGCGGCGGCGGCGGGTCAAGCTTTCTGCGGGGCGCTGTAATGACCCATGTTGTCGGGGAAGAATCGCGCCACCGTGCTGCTGATCTCCGGGAAGAGTGGGCAGGCGAGGATCGCGTCCCCGCTGAGGGGCGCGACCGGGGCGTACCCGCCCCCACCGAAGGTGAAGGACATGACGCTCTGCGCGATCGGATCGACGACCCAATAGTAGCGCACACCCTCGCGCGCATAAAGCGTTTTCTTCCAGCCGAGATCGTGCTCGCACGTCCCCGGCGAGAGAATCTCGATGATCAGGTCCGGCGCACCTTGGACGCGACCGTTGGCGATGATGTGCAGCCGCTCACGCCCAATGAAGAGAAGATCGGGCTGCGTCGTCGCGTAGCGCCCGAAGACGACATCGATCGGCGACACAACGCCCTGACCCAATCCGGCATCTTCGGCGCGCATCAACAGGCGGCTGAATTGCCAGACAATGCGCTGATGGTCGTACGTCGGTGCGGGGCTCACGACCAGTTCTCCATCCGCGAGCTCGTAGCGCTTGCCGTCGTCCGGCAGCTGCGCGAGATCCTGATAGGTGAAGCGCGGAACCTGCAACGCCATCGTGGCCAACCTTTCCTGCCGGGCGTGCGACCGATCGCGACCCTCGGACGTTAGCCCTATTATCTGCGGTCGGAGCACCATCGCGCCAATCGGCGGCGACCTGGCGTGGCGCGGCGCACGCGTAGCCCTTTTGTCGCGATTTCCGCCGCGTGCGCGCCCGATAGAGGGTTGAACATCGGCGGTGTATGGTACCCTCCATATCGTCTGGGCGTGATCGTGTGGGCGTGTCGGCACATGGCATGCTCGCCTCATCCGCGAGCATAGCGAAGTCGGAGTATTCGGGACATATGAACAGCCTTGCTCGATCATCGTGGCGTGGGTCGGCGCGCGCGCTGCCGCTCCTCCTCCTGCTGCTGCTCGCCGCATGTAGCGGCGAAGGTGCCGCCCCATTCGTCGCGTCCTCACCGAACGGTGGCGGCGTGGTGGCGACGCCGACAACGGCGGTCACCAGTGCGGCTGCCGCGACCGCCACCCGCAACGCGACGACCCCCGCCGCTGGCATGGCCACCCGCACCGTCAACGCCGCAGCGACCGTGACCCGCGCGGCGAGTGCCACATCGGTTCGCGCTGCGTCGGCCACCGCCACGCGCGGCGCGGCGACTCCGGCGGCAGCGAGCCCGACAGCACTCGACACGACCCCCACGGCCATGCCAACGCCCACGACCGTGCCGACCCCTACGGCGGGGCCGACGCTGAGGCCCCTCCCGACTTCGACGGTGGGGCCGACGCCCACGGTGGGGCCGACGCCGACCGTGCCCGGCCCCCCAATTCCGGTCCTGCCGACGATCGCGGTGCCGACCAGTGCCGCAACCGGCCTCCCGCCCGCGACAAGCGGGGGTCCGGCGACGAGTACCGCGCCCGCGCCGAGCAACCCACCGGCGACGAGCGGTGGCGCAAGCCCAGCCCAGCCGGGTCGTGCCGTCTCGAACAACAATCCGCTGCGCGTCTATATGGCGGGCGACTCGTTCGCGGAGTGGATCGGGGCCGACCTGACCGCCTACGGGCAGCGCAGCGGCCCCGTTACCACGAGTACCGATGGCAAGATCTCGTCCGGCCTCGCCAACCCGGCCTTCTTCGACTGGCCCGCGCGCCTCACCCAGGCGATAGCGACCAATAAGCCCGATGTGGTGGTGATCGTCCTCGGGGCGAACGATCTCAACGGGGTCTCGGGGAGCGCGGGCTACTTCGCCAACGGCACGCCCGGCTGGTTCGCCGAATACGGGCGACGGCAAGGGCAGATCATGGACATCGTCGGGCAGAGCGGGGCGCAACTCTACTGGCTCGCCCAGCCGCCGATGCGCGATCCCGGCCAGAACGCCGCCGCCTACGCCGTCAACCAATCGGCGCAGGCCCAGATCGCGGGTCGCCCGTGGGTACATTATGTCGACACATGGGCTATCTTCAGCGACGCGAACGGCAACTACGCCACGACGGTGATCGGGGCGGGTGGGCAGGCGATCACGGCGCGGCAGGGCGATGGCCTGCACCTGAGTCGCGAGGGCGCGACCCTGCTTGCCGCGAGCGCCTACGCGCGGATCCGCCGCGACTGGGGGTTGCCGTAGCGAGTCCTGGTTCGTGAGTCGTGAGAAGGTCGGCAGTCAGCGATCGGCAGAATGCGATTCTGCGGGCTCGGAGGATGAGGACGGGGCGGCGTCCAGGTTGTACGTGGCGCTTGACTCGGCGACGCGACGGAGGGGCAGCGCGTCCGACAGGGCGACATTCTGCAGCGCGGGCGTTTCGGGCAGGGGAATGACCATCAGGCCCTCGTCCGCCACGCCCACCGTTCGCGTCCGCCCCGCGCGCCAGAGTTGCGCCGTGAGCGCGCAGATGATCGCGTCGAGCTGGTGTTCGCTGGCGTCCGGGTGATCGAGGCCGGGGACGAGTGGCTGGAGGGCGTGGTGGATCCGTCGCCGCCCGAGTTGCGTGCGCTTCCCCTGTGCGGGCAGGCCGAGCAGGCGCAGGGTGGCGTAGGGATAGACCTCTAACGGCGCGCAGCCGACCGCGCGCAACGCCGCTGCCAAGGCGATTCCCCGCCGCGCCAGCACCTTGATCAGCGCCGTCGCCAATACCGGCACGCGCATCCGCAATAATTCACGCTCGATCTCGCGGCTGCGCGTCCCCGGATCGTGGCGGCAGGGACAATCGTCGTCGAGGCAGCAGCGCCCGCGCGGCAGACTTAGCGGCGCATTGATCGCCACGGTGCCTCCTGGCCCCGCCAGCGCGGCCAAGGCCATGATCTCGTCGTCGTCCCCCGCCGTGACGAGGCGTTCGAGGTGACCATCGCGCAGCACGGCGACGCCGGTCTCGCGGTGCGGCAATCCAGCGAGGTCGATGCCGACACAGATGCTCGGTTGTGGCGGGGGCAGGAGCAGATATGGCATCTCTCAAGTATAGGAAAGCGCCAGAATAAAAACAAACGTTCTGCAACGATGCCTTTGGGCCTGTTCTCGATGCACTAAAGAATGCTCCCTCGGTCAGTGTTGTGGTGTTGCTTCCGGCAGCGGCGCAAGCGGCGCGCGGTCGAGAGGGATGATCCAGTAGTTCGAAAGATCGGCCGGTGGCGGCTGGGAGAGAATCTGCCGCATATCAGCGACAAACTGCGTGGTCGGCGTCCCAGCGGTGGTGCTAGTGGCGTTATACACAAGATAACATTCGCAATTAGGTCGGTGTCGGGTAGAATGGCGGCGCGACCCGCTGGTGTACCGCCCGCCCCCGAGGAGGCCCGATGCT
>JAABUM010000891.1_pt1 | contig 47954 bp, 40 predicted proteins | sample 5559161 | NCBI WGS metagenome assembly JAABUM01 (sample SAMN10711868, study PRJNA513369) | rock metagenome | isolation source: Antarctica rocks | place: Antarctica: Victoria Land, Siegfried Peak nord
TAAGTATTGGATTCCAAAGGCGAGCCTTTGGCGGAGTTTGAGGCAGAGCCTCAACCTTGCTTCCTGCCTCAAGGCACCGCCCCCCCTGTCCCCCGCCGAGCATAACGCCGCGCCGCGGTTCCCGGCCAGCGACACGCCCCGGGCCGCCCCCGCACACGGACGTGTCAGGCCCGGGTGCCTGTGGGCGCTTGAATTCCCTCGCCGGATCGGTGTCCAAAGCCGCCACCCCGGGCGCCGCGCGACCCGGCCCTGTTCTGGAAGCGTGCCCGCATGGACCTGCTGATCACCGGCGCGAACGGGTTCCTCGGCGCGCAGGTGGCGACGCAGTGGCTGGCGCGAGACCCGGGCGCGCGGGTGGCCTGCCTGGTGCGCGGCGCGGACGAGGCGGCGGCGCGGGCGCGTCTGCAGGCGGCGCTGCGCGGCGCGGTGCGCGACCAGGCGATGGCGGTCGACGCGGACGCGCTGCTGTCGCGGGCGGAGGCGGTGCGCGGCGACATGGACGACCCGGCGTGGATCGGCCGCGCGCAGGCGTGGCTGCGCGGGCCGGCGGCGCTGTTCCACTGCGCGGCGAACCTGTCCTTCCGCGAGGCCGACCGGGCCGCGGTGTGGCGGACCAACGTGGAGGGGACGCGGGCGCTGGTGGCCGCGCTGCCGCGGATGCCGGGCGTGGTGGCGTTCAACCACGTCAGCACCGCCTACGTGGCGGGAGACCGGCAGGGCCTGATCCTGGAGGACGAACTCGCGCGGCCGGCGCGGTTCAACAATCCCTACGAGGAGAGCAAGTGGGTCGCGGAGGCACTGGTGCGCGAGGGCTGCGCGGCGGCGGGGGTGGCGTGGCGTGTGCTGCGCCCGAGCATCGTGATCGCGCACTCTGCGACGCACCGGATGGCGTCGCAGTCCGGGTTCTACCAGGTGGCGGACACGCTGCTGCGCTTCGGGCGCAGCGCGCGGGGGCAGGCGGCGGGCCGGGTGCTGCTGCCGGTGCCGGCGGGCACGACGCTGGACCTGATCCCGGTCGACGTGGCGGTCGGCGAGATGCTGGCGCTGGCGGGCCTGGGCGAGGCGAGCCGCGACCGCAATTTCCACGTCACGGCCGCGGTGCCGTTGGGGCTGGGCGAGGTGCTGCGCGCGCTCACGCCGCTGAGCGGGGTGGAGATCGGGGTGATGGGGGAGGACGGCGCCGGCGGGGAGCCGGGGGCGCTGGCGCGGCTCGTGATGCACAGGCTGCGGCACTACATGCCGTACTTCTCTTACGTGCGGCGCTTCGACCGCAGCAACGCGGCGGCTGCGGGGGGAGAGGCGTTCCGGCTGGACGTGGCGGGGCTCGGGGGGTTCGTGCGCTCGTTCGTGGCGCAGCAGGAGGGCGGGGCGGCGACCTGACGCCGGGGGGCTGGGAGTGGCCGGGCAAGCAGGCAAGGTTGAGGCTCTGCCTCAAACTCCGCCAAAGGCTCGCCTTTGGAATCCACTACTTAAAGGAAGCCAGTCCAGGGCGGCTCACCCTGGCGGGTCCCCGTCTTTAAGGCATAGGGCAGAGCCCTGGCCTTGCTTGCTGACAGGCCGATGTCAGAGCCCGTTCCTAGTCGTGTGCCGCGGCGGTGGCCACGCCGGCCGCGATCAGGACGCCCCCGCTCGCGCGTCTGGCCCAGCGGCCGGCCCCGGACCGCCTGAGGAGGGACGAGGCCCCGGCGGCGCCGACGGCGTAGATCGCGTCGGTGCAGCCGACCACGGCGCCGAAGGTCGGCACGAGGATCGCCGCCTGTGTCGCATAGCTGCCTCCCGCGTCGATGAACTGGGGGGCGAAGGCGACGAAGAACACGATGGTCTTGGGGTGGAAGATGCCGACCGCGACGTTGCCTGTGAACGCCACGCGCGGCGAGACCGGGACTGGCGATGAGCCACCCTGCCGTAGGGAGCCACGTCCTGCGAGGGTGATCGCGCCCAGCCCGATCAGATACAGCGCGCCCAGCCATTTCGGCACCGAAAAGGCCAGCGCCGAGGCGGCGAGCAACGCGCCGACCCCGGCCAGGGACAGGCTCATGGCGACGACGTTGCCGACGGCCATGCCCGCGACCGAGGCCAGCGCCGTCCGGCGGCCGGAGCCGATCGCGTAGCCGACGATGCTCATCACGCCGGGCCCTGGGATGACGCCCATGACGAGCGACGCCGCGGCGAAGCCGATCCAGAGGTGTGCGTCCACGTCGATCTCCCGAACCCAGGCCTCCATAGGCCAGGGCCGATCTGCTGAAGCAATGGATTCCAAAGGCGAGCCTTTGGCGGAGTTTGAGGCAGAGCCTCAACCTTGCTTGCTCCACCTGCGTGACGTTCGCGTGAGGCCGGCGGCGTTCCTGTCCTGCACGTGCCGGGCCCGGGCGATCACACTCAGTTTCGCCACAGTTTCGTCCATTCTTCCGGCCCGGCAGACAGGGCGGGTTCGATGCGCGAGGGCAGGCCGGGTGCAACCATGACGAGGATCGGGTCCGGCCAGGGCCTTGCCGCGGGCAGGCCCGGCGCGGGACCCACGGGGCGGGCCAGGTGGGCGGAGGGTGCCGCGCGGCTGGACGCCACCAGCCCGCTGGCGCTGGGCAGCCACCTGGTCGGGCTGGCGCGCGACGCGGACCAGGCTGGGCTGACGGGGCTGGCGGAGCAGTTGCTTGCGCTGGCCTGCGCGGTGCTGGACCACCCGCCGGTGGCCTACGCATAGGGCAGGAAGCAAGGCTGGGCGCTCCCTCCGCTGCCCATTACCTACGACCCAAGCGGGTCGTCGGAACCTTTGGGCAGCTCCGCCCAGACCCGCCAGGGGGGGAGGCCCCCCTGGACCGGCTTTCTTAAGTAATGGATTCTAAAGGCCTGCCTTTGGCGGAGTTTGAGGCAGAGCCTCAACCTTGCTTGCTTGCTCCCCCCTGACAGCCCCGGCCCGATCGCCTACAACCGCCGCGTGGACCACGCGAGCGCCCTGGGCGTGCAGGCCGCCGCCGAACTGAGCGTGGTGGTGCCCTGCTACAACGAGGCGGCCAACGTGGCGCCGATGGCGCGGCGCCTGGCGGCGGCGCTGCCCGGCGTGCGCTGGGAGGCGATCTTCGTCGACGACGACAGCCCCGACGGCACCGCCGCCCGGGTGCGCGAGGTCGCCCGCGCCGACCCGCGCGTGCGCTGCCTCCGGCGCATCGGGCGGCGCGGCTTGTCCAGCGCGGTGATCGAGGGGGCGATGGCGTCCTCGGCCGAGTACGTCGCGGTGATCGACGGCGACCTGCAGCACGACGAGACCCGCCTGCGCGAGATGCTCGACGCCCTGCGCGGCGGCGCCGACCTGGTGGTGGGCAGCCGCCACGTCGCGGGCGGCGACAGCGCGGGCCTGGACGGGCGCTGGCGGCACAGGATCTCCGGCCTGGGCATCCGGACGGCGCAGGCGGTGCTGCCGGTGCGGCTGTCGGACCCGATGAGCGGCTTCTTCATGGTGCGCCGCGACGTGTTCGAGCGCGCCGCCCCCCGGCTCACCGGCGCCGGGTTCAAGATCCTGGTCGACCTGGTGCTGTCCTCGCGCGAGCCGCTGCGCATCCGCGAGGTCGCGGTGCGGTTCGCGCCGCGCGTGGCCGGCGACAGCAAGCTCGACGTCGTGGTGCTGCTCCAGTTCGCCGGCCTGCTGTTCGACAAGGCGAGCCGGGGCGTGGTGCCGCTGCGCTTCGTCTCGTTCGCGCTCGTGGGCCTGATCGGGGTGGGCGTCCACCTCGCGGTGCTGGACGCGGGGCGCGCGGCGGGGATGGCGTTCGGCCCCGCGCAGGCGGTGGCGACGCTGGTGGCGATGCTGGCGAACTTCCAGCTCAACAACGTGGTGACGTACCGGGGCGTGCGGCTGCGCGGGCGGGCGCTGTGGCGCGGGCTGGCGCTGTTCGTCGCGGTGTGCAGCCTGGGCGCGGTCGCGAACGTGGGGATCGCGCGGATGCTGTACGCGGCGCGGGGCGGCTGGACGCCGTCGGCGGTGCTGGGGGCGGCGGTGGGCGTGGTGTGGAACTACGCGATCTCGGCGACCCTGGTCTGGCGGCGAAGGTAGGGAAGGAAGGCCAGGGGCGCTGCCCCCACGCTTGAAAGTGGGGACCCCGCCAAAGGCTCGCCTTTGGAAACCAATACTTAAGTAGATCGGTGTCCAGAGGCCTTGGCCTTTGGCGGGTCCGGGCAGAGCCCGGCCTTGCTTCCTTCTCAGGCCTGGGCTGGCGTGGCGATCCGCGCCAGTTCCAGCGAGTTCAGCACGTCGGCCCCCGACACCGTGCCGCGGCGCAGGCCGCCGTCCGCGCCGCCGGTGACGCCGTAGGCCGCGAGCTGCGCCGGCGACCACGCCCTGGCGGAGGACACCGGCGCGGACGCGACCGCGCCGGCCGCCGCGGGCTGGGCGGCCTCCGGGGCAGGCGGGGCCGCGGCGGCGAGCGCCGCGTGCGCGGGGGTGGCGTGGCCGATGCCCAGCTCCGCGAGGAGGCGGTCGCCGAGCTTCTCCGGGTCGATGCCGACGAGGCGCTCGATCAGCGTCGTGCCGAGGTTCATGGCGATGCCGACCGGGCCGCCGGTCAGGCCGCTCACCACCAGGCCGCCGGCGAAGCGCGCGGCCTCGGGGATCGTGTCGCCGGTCACGGCCCGGTAGATCGTGCCGACCACCGGCACATACTGCAGGGGGTTCAGCTCGGACAGCAGCACGTGGAACGGCGAGGGCGCGGGCGGCGCGGCGGACGGGGCAGCAGACAAGGACGGCGCGGCCGCGGGAAGGGCCGCCGCAGGGGGCGCGGGCTGGGGGCGGCTGGCGGAGATCGAGAGGCTGGCGTCGACCATGGCGGCGTCCGGTGCTTCGGTTCGCCGCAGGCACTGCAATCGGGATGCCAGGCGGGGCGGAGGAAGCAAGGTTGAGGCTCTGCCTCAAACTCCGCCAAAGGCAGGCCTTTGGAATCCATTACTTAAGTAAGGCCGGTCCAGGGGCGGCTCGCCCCTGGCGGGTCTGGGCGTAGCTGCCAAAGGTTCCGACGATCCGCTTGGATCGTTGGAATGGCAGCGGAAGGAGAGCCCAGCCTTGCTTCCTGCCGGCCGTCGTCAGCGAGCCGGGCCGGCAAGCTGGCGGGCGTAGAGGATGTCCAGCGCGGTGACGCCGGCCACGACCGGCACGGCCATCGCCGCACGGCCGCGGTGGCCGGGGCTGGCGACGAGCGGCGCCGCCAGCGTGGCCAGGTCGAGCGCGTCACCGGCGATGCGCGCCTGCACCCAGGGCGCCGGGTCCGCGCCAAGCAGGAGGCCGACACCGGCCGCGACCTCGCGCACGCCGTAGCCGGCCAGCAGCGCCGGGCGGCGCCCCAGCCCGAGCGAGCGCGACAGGGTGCGCGGCAGCACCAGCTCGGTGAGCCCGAGCGCGATGCTGAACCAGCCGAGGCCGCGGGCCAGCGCAAGGCCCTGGCGGGGAGCGGGCGGGACCGGGCGGGGGATCGTGTCGAGTGCCGTGGTCACGGGGCGGCTCCTGTGGCGTGCGGCGCCGGGCGCGGCGGCTGAAGTGTCAGGCGTCCGGGAAGGGAAAGTTGCAGGCCAGGGCACGCGGGCTTGCTCGCGAGGGGAACGCTGGACCTGCGGCCGGCGGCCGGACAGTGTCGCCGGACTACGGCAGGACGGGAGGGCGATGTGTCGGCAGCGGTCGTGATCCTGTGCGGGTTCGGTGCCCTGTGGGCGATCGGGGGCCTGACCGCGCTGGGCGCACCGGCCTGGGCGTGGGTTGTGCCCGTCGGGCTCGGCGCGGGCATCGCGGCGTGGTGCCTGCGGGCGGTGCGCACGCTGCCGGCGCGCTCCCTGGCGGAGCGGAGGCGGATCGCGCGACTCGTGGGTATTTGGAGCGCGGCCGAGGGCGTGCTGATCGTCGCGGTGGACAACGTGCTGGCGGACACGGGCCAGGTGCATGACGTGCTCTCGGCGACGGCGGTGATCGTCGGACTGCATTTCCTGCCGCTGGCGCGCGGCATCCCGCAGCCGGTGTGCTCCGCGACGGGAGCGGCGCTGGTGGTCCTGGGGATCGCGGGGCTGGCGCTGGCCGACCCGTATGCCTGGGCGCTCGCAGGTTTCGGAAGCGCGCTGGTGCTCTGGCTGGCGAGCGTCGGTATCAGCGTGCCGCGCCGTGGCCGCAGTGCCATGGCCCAGTGACGTGAGGAGCCTGGCATCCTTGGCGTGGACAAGGCAGCAGGCGGGGCTGGGCTCTGCCCAAACCCGCCAGGGGGGAGCCCCCCTGGACCGGCTTTACTTGAGGAATGGGCTCCAAAGGCGAGCCTTTGGCGGATGAGGCAGAGCCTCAGCCTTGCTTGCCTCAGCGCACGCAGAACCCCCGCCGCCCGGAGGACTCCGACGCCTGCGCCGCCGGAGCGGCCAGCGCGGCGCCCTCGCCCCACAGCTCGGCGCGGTAGCGCTCGAAGCAGGCGAGGCCCGCCTCCAGCCGCATCAGCGCGCCCTCCGCGATGGCCGGCGCCACGGCCGGGTTCTCCGCGACGAGCGGGTGGATGGCCTCGGCGTTCCAGGCCTCGGAGTGCTTGATGTCGAGCACTGCGTGCAGGTCGAAGTAGTGACGGTCCTGCGGCGGAATGCCGAGACGCTTCATGCCGCGCGCCACCAGGATGGCGCGCGAGGGGGCGGTCTGCTCGATCACGCCGAGCGCGCCGATGGAGTGGTAGGCGTAGCGCCGGTTGCAGGCGAGGCCGGCCATGACGTTGGCCAGCGCCAGGGACTCCGGCACCGTGGTGGCCAGCGTGGGCTGCAGGCCGAGGCGGTCGGCGATCACCTCCAGCATCGGGCCGTGCATGCCCTTGGGGTTGCCGCGGCCCATCTCGTCCCAGTAGTTGCGCGCGACCTCCAGCTTGGCCTGCTGCGACAGCTTGACCTGGGTGAGCGCCGCGAGGTCGTCGAAGCCGGCCTCGCCCGCGACCTCCTGGGTGAGGAACCAGCGCATCTCGTCGAGGCTGGCCTCGTCGGCGAGCCAGGTGAACAGCGCGTCGCCCTGGCCCGGCCCGGTGCGCTCCAGCTCCTGGAACCAGGCGACGAAGCCGTCCGCGTCGCGCGGAGCCGCCGCGGCGCGCCCGGCGACGGCGCCGCGGCGCTGCTCCAGCCACTCGCCCTCCTCGCGCAGACGCTCCGCCTGGGTGGCGATGTCCTCGCGCCAGGTGGCGGTCGGCAGGGCCGGGTTGAATCGGGTCGCGTTGAACAGCGCGAGGCGCTGCTGCAGGCCGGGCTCCGGCGAGGCGCCAGGCTGGGGTGAAGTACCGAGCTGGGGTGAAGTACCAGGCTGGGGTGAAGTACCAGGCTGGGGCAGAGTGCCGGGCTGCGGTGTCGGGACGTCAGCGGCGAGATAGCCGTCGGGCATGGTCAGGTTCCGTTCCTTGTGGCCGTGAGCACCACGGCTGCGATTCGGTCCGCCGCGCCGTAGGGGTCGTGCTCCAGCTCCTCGCCGAACACGTCCGGATCCATCTCGCGGTACGACCATTCAACGTCGTCGTGCGCCTGGAGTTGGGTCGTTGCGGCGTCGTGGAAGGGGTCGCGCCCGCTCACGATCGCGACACCCGTGTAGAGCAGCAGCGTGCCACCCGGGGCGAGGCGGAGGGGCGCCTCGGCGACGATGCGCAGCGACAGGCCGGCGCCAAGCGGGCCGCCGCCGTGGCGGTAGGCGCGCTCGGACGGGTCGGCGAGGTAGGGCGGGTTGGCGCACGCGAGGTCGAACTCCCCCTCGATGCCGGCGAGCAGGTCGCTGTGCACGGCTCGCACGGCCACACCGGCGAGCGCCGCGTTGACGCGGGTGAGCAGCAGGGCCGCGGGGTTGATGTCGGCGGCCCAGACTTCGGCGTCGGGCCGGGCGCGGGCGACCAGGATGGCGCCGGCGCCGCTGCCGCTGCCGATGTCCACGCCGCGGCGCACCGGCGCGGCGCGGCCAGCGAGCCAGGCGTCGAGGGCGGCGGCGTAGCGGTACGTGTCGGGGCCGAAGAACACGGAGTCCGCGTCGCCGGTGGGATAGGCGGAGTGCACGAGCAGCAGGCCGTGCAGGCTCGACAGGCGCACAGTGGAACGCCAGGCGGGGGCGTCGCCGGGGCCAGCGTCCGGGTCGCCGCACGCCGCCAGCACCCCGGCGTCGCGCATGGCGGCCATCAGCGCGTCGGGCAGCAGGCCGTCGCGGAACGGCCGGCTCCAGCCGAACACGTCGCGCAAGTCGCGTGCCCAGCGGTTGGGCGGGCGCGCGTTGACCCGGGCGTGGGTGGCCGGGGTGGGCGTGACGAAGCCGTAGCCGCCGTCGCGCAGCAGCGTCGCCAGATGGAGCAGGGCGGCCTCGTTCACGGTGCGCTCCGGCGAGTGGGGGCAGGCGGGACGGTGTCGGACGCGACGGGCGCGAACGCGGCGGGCACAGCGGCGTCGCGGCGCAGCAGGAAGGCCGCGGCGTCCCACAGGGCGAAGGGCCGCTCGCCGGCGGTCTCCACCGCGAAGCCGTGGCGATCGGCGAGCGCCGACAGCTCCGCGACGTCCTGGGCGACGGGCCGGCCGAACGACAGGTTCAGGATCGCGAGCCGCCCGCCCGGGCGCAGGATGCGGGCGGCGCCGCGGACGTGGGCGGCGAGCGCGTCCGGCCCGACCTGCACCAGGTAGGGCATGCTGTCCACGGCGAGCACCAGGTCGAAGGCGTGCGCCGGCAGGGCGTCGAGGTCGGTGCCGGGCGTGGCCTCGATGCGGATCGCGGGCCAGGCGGCGCAGCGGCGGCGCGCCTCGGCCACCATGCCCGCGGAGACGTCGAGCCCGAGCACCGAGCGGCAGCGCGGCGCCAAGGCGATCGCCAGGCGCCCGATGCCGCAGCCGAGGTCGAGCACGTCGGCGCCCAAAGCGGGGGCGCCCGCGGGGGCGTCCGAAGCGGGGGTGTCGGCTGGGGGCACCGCGGGCAGGGGCGCGCCGCCACCGCCATCCGCGGGGCCGATGCAGCCGTGGCGGTGCAGCCAGTCCATGATCTCGGCGGTGGCCTGCGCGAGGATCGCGGGGTCGCCGAGCGAGTACAGCGCGACGCTGGCCTCGGGGGAGAACGCCACCGCGCTGTCGAAGAACGCGGCGACGGCGGCGGCTGACGGGGCCGCCTGCACCGCTTCGGACGGGGCGGTCTCGGACGGCCCGGCGACAGCGCCCGGGGCGGCACGGGCAGCGGCGTGGGGGGCGGCGATCGCGGCGTGGTTGCCGCCGTGGCGGCCGACCTCGCCGGCGAGCTGCGCCAGCATCGCGCCGCGGCCGTGCAGCAGGCCGGACAGCGCCTCCCAGCGCGGGTGCGGCGCCGGCGGGCGCCTCGCCTCGACCTGCGCCGCGATCGCGTCGGCGTCCGCGCCGCCCAGCAGCAGGCGGCACAGCGCCACCTGCGGGGAGATGCGCCCGGCCAGGCACAGCCCGACCGCGTCCTGGGGATCGAGGGCGGAACCAGGGTCGGGGTTCGCGGCGGCGTGCGGAGTCGGGGCGGTCATGCCCCATGCCCCGGGGCGGCGGCGGCCGTGGCGGGCAGCCAGCCGAGGGCGGCCAGGCGCTCGCCCTCGCCGGCGGCGAAGCGGTCGCCGATGTCGCCGCGCCAGCGCAGTTCGGGGATCACCACGTTGCGCGCCCTCGCCCGTGCCGCCTCCTGCGCCGCGGCCACCGTCGCGCCGGTGCCGGTGACGATCATCGCGTGTCCGGATCGTCTGTGTACCCGCAATTGCCCCTCCCCGTCCCGCCGCATGTCGACGAAATGGTGGTGCGCAAGTTCCGCGCCCGCGGGCTGGTGGTGGAAGAACGGGTCGCGGTGGAAGAACACCGGCGGGTCGTCCTCGGGCGCCGTCGCCGACGCCACGCCCGGGAACGGCGGCACGGTCAGCACGATCGCCACCGACCAGCCGGGATGCGTCGGGATCGTGGCCGCACCCGTCGAAGCGGCGGCGGGCAGGCCCGCCATGCGCGCCAGCAGGTCGCCCCAGCCGGCGGACTGCAGCGCCGCCAGCACCGCGAAGCCCGGGTTGCCGATGCGGCAGGTGAACTCCAGCGGCCAGGCGCCCTGCCCGTTGACGATCAGGTTGAGGTTGACGTAGCCGACGTGCCCGGCCGCGCGGAACGCCGGCGCCATGCGGTCAAGCGTGTGCGCGAACAGCGGCTCCGCGTGCTCGAAGCTGGCCAGCGTGCCCATCTCGCCGGTCATCTCGCCCAGCTCGCCCGGGAAGAACCGCTTGTGCTCGAAGTCGATGCAGGCGGGGCGCAGGAACGCCCGGCCGTCGAAATACGCGCCCACGCCGACCTCCACGCCGTCGAGCCTGGGCATCAGCAGCACCCGGCCCGACGCCGCGCGGCGGAGCTGGAACGCGAGGTCGGCGCCCTCCGCGTGCTCGCCCACGAAGGTCGGGTGCGCGCCGTCGTCGTGCTTGAGCACGTAGCGGCCGGGGTGCGCGTCGAGCCAGCGCAACGCGGCCTCGGGGGTGTCGAAGGCGCGGCTTTCCGCGATCGGCAGGCCGGCGTCGCGCAGCGTGGCCTGGCCGAAGTCGCGATCGTTCTCCAGGCGGTCGCCGTACGCGCTGCCGCCGACCACGCGGTAGCCGTCGCGGCGCAGCGCGTCCTGCGCCGCGCCCTGCCGCACGCCCTCGACCAGGACCACGCCGTCGCGGCCCACCCACTCCAGCCCCGCCCGCCAGTCCTCGATCGGGTCGAGCAGGCCGCCGAACGCGCGCAGCGCCGGGGGGTCGCTCGCGAACACGCGGACGTCGTGGCCCTCGCGGTGCAAGGCGAGGTGGATGTCGCCCAGGTAGAGGCGCTGGCTGAGGCCGAGGATGCGCACGAAGGCTCCGGTCCGGTGGCCGGGGGGTTCTATCGCGGCATCGGGGCGATGTCATGGCAGGCAAGGCAGCAAGCAAGGCTGGGCTCTGCCCAGACCCGCCAGGGGGGAAAGCCCCCCCTGGACCGGCCTTACTTAAGGAATGGATTCCAAAGGCCTGCCTTTGGCGGAGTTTGAGGCAGAGCCTCAACCTTGCTTCCTCAGCGCAGCTCAACCCGCACCCTGCGCCCCGCCGCCCTGCGCCACCCCCACGCCGCCGCGCCCGCCCCGAGCCCGGCCGCGGTCAACGCGCGCGCCACGCCGAAGTCCAGGCTCTGCGTCGCCCACAGCGCCACCCCCAGGCCGAACAGCAGCGCCAGCCAGGTCCAGGACCGCGCCGCACGGCCCGCCTCGCCAGGGGCCGCAGCCCCGCGGCCGAGCGCGGCGCCGAGCCCGGCCCGGCCCGCGGGCCGCACGCCCGAGAGGGTCCACGACGCCTGCGCCACCTGGCCGAGCGCGGCGGCGATCTGCGCGTCGCACCACGCCTCGTCGCGGCCGGCCTCCGCCGCGCGGCCTGGCGGGCGGTCGGCCTCGGCGGGGAAGCCGCGCGGGCGGAGCTGCATCCGGCCCAGGGTCGCCGAGGCCTCGCGCAACAGGACCAGCGCGGCGTCGCGGAGCTGCCGCGCCGGGTCCGGGCGGGCAGGCTCGGCCTGCGCGGGCGCGACGCGCGCATACGCGGTGCGCGTCGCGTCGACACGCGCGCTGGCGGGACGCGCGGAGTTGGGGCGCGCGGAGTCGGGACGCGCGGAGTCGGGGCGGGCAGGGTCGTGCGTCCCGGGCAACGGGCGTGGCGCGTCCCCGGATGTCCGGGCGGCCGGGTCGCGGGCGATCGGGGTGCCGGGATCGGGCGCGTCAAGGCGGCTTGGCATGAGCGCGGCTGCGTCCGCTCCGCCGTCGGCGCCGGGCAGCACCGTGGCAAGGAACGCCGCAGCGCGGCCGGGGGCGGCGGGTGCAACGCCGGGGAGCGCGGGATCGGGGCGCACGGTGGCGGCGGGCCGCGCGTCCGGGCGCACGTCCTGGAACGGCGCGTCCTTGCCGCCTGCATCCGGGGCGGGCGCATCCCGGGCGGGTGCGTCCTGGGCGCGGGCGTCGGGCGAGCCGGCCTGCGCGGGCGCCAGGGTCGCGAGCACGCGCAGCGCCGCGGCCGCGCCGAGCTGCACCGGCGTCGGGGCGTCCGGCGTCGGCAGCAGGGCCTGCACGCCCGCGCCGAGCGTGCGGGCGCTGCTGCCGATCTCGCCGGCCAGCGCGCCCAGCACCAGCGGCGCCGGGGCGCGGCCCGGCACGGAGATCCGCTCGAACTCGCCGAGCAGGGCGCCGAGCTGGCGCATCACCAGCGCGGGCACGTCCAGCGCCTGCCGCAGCCGGGCGGCGGGCGAGAGCGAGACCAGGTCCACCGCGTCGCCGGCCCGGCCAAAGGGCAGCGTGGTCGCCGGCCCGGCCGCACGGGCCGCAGCCGGCGCGGCCGGGGCCGCCGCCGCGGCGCCTGGCACGGCCAGGACCGGCATGGGGCACCTTCTGCGCGAGAGGAGCACCATCCTGGCCGCACGGCCTTGCCGAAGCGTTAACGGGATGGGGGAAGCGAGAAAGGTTGAGGCTCTGCCTCAAACTCCGCCAAAGGCTCGCCTTTGGAATCCATTACTTAAGGTGAGCCGGTCCAGGGGGGCTCCCCCTGGCGGGTCCAGGGCAGAGCCCTGGCCTTGCTGCCTTCAGGCCTCGATCGTGTCCCCGTCCGTCACGGGCACGCCCTGCCGCTCCGCGGCGCGGCGTTCGGCCTCGGCGTTGTCCTCGGCGGAGGCGGCGCGCTGGGCGGCGGGCAGGAAACGCAGCGGCAGGGCGCTGCCGCGCGCGGAGGCGGCCAGCAGCCACGCCAGCGCCTCGACGCCGTCGGGTGCGGTGCCCTGGCCCAGGAGCAGGGCGGCGCCCAGCATCGCGCTCGCGTCGGCGTCGCCCGCCTCGGCGGCCTGGCGCCACCAGCGCACGGCCTGCGCCGCGTCGCGCGGGGTGCCGAGCGCCTCGTGGTGCATCCGGCCGAGGCGGGCGGCGGCGGCGGCAAGACCGGCGGCGGCGGCCTGCTCCGCCCAGTGGCGCGCGGCGGGGGCGTCGGCGGGCAGGCCGTCGCCGTCGAGCAGCATCCGGCTCAGCATGTCCTGCGAGGCCGGGTCGCCCGCCTCGGCGGCATGGCGGTAGCAGCGCGCGGCCTCGGCGCGGTCGGTGTCGAGCAGCAGCGTCGCGAGGTTGCGCGCGGCCACGCGGTCGCCGGCGTCGGCGGCGAGGCCGAGCCAGCGGCGGGCCTGCGCTGGATCGGGGGCGAGGCCGCGGCCGGTGGACAGGCAGGCGCCGAGATTGGCCTGGGCGCGCACGTCGCCGGCCTCGGCGAGCGGGCGCCATAGGGCGACGGCGTCGGGCCAGGCGCCGGCGGCGGCGTGGGCGCGGGCCTGGGCGAGCGGGTCGGGGCGGCGGAACAGGGAAGTCAGCAAGGCTGGGCGCTGCCCAGACCCGCCAGGGGGGAAGCCCCCCTTGGACCGGCCTTGCTTAAGTAATGGCTTCCAAAGGCGAGCCTTTGGCGGGGTCCACGGGCAGAGCCCCTGGCTTTGCTTGCTTCCAGGCCCGCCGTCACCCCTACACGAACATCGGGTTGAGCCCGCCGCGGCGGAAGCCGTCCTCGCGGATCAGCAGGTCGAGCGCGTAGGAGGCGATGTCGTCGGCCACCGGGTCGAGGCGCGGCTCCGCGTGCTGCTGCATGTGCTTGATGTAGGACCGGCAGGTGCCGCAGGTCTCGACCGCGACGTCAGGCGAGACCTCGGGGACGTTGTGGTAGAGCACGGAGTCAGTGGCGCCGCAGGCGGTGCATTTGACCCGGACGTGGTTCCACTGCGTGGCGCAGAGCGGGCAGGCGCAGTAGCGGGCCTTGGACGCGCGGGTCCAGCCGACGACGAGGCTGGCGACCGGCGCGCTGCCGCAGGCCGGGCACACGCCGTCCGCCACCGCGTGCAGCGCGCCGACGTCGAGCGTGGCGGCGCGGCGGGCGAGGTGGACCTGCAGGGCCGCGGCGGCGAATACGGCCTCGGCGAGGTGGTCGACGGGGGTGGCGCCGGCGGAGACCGCGGCCGCGAGCGCGGTGCGCTCGGCCGCTGGCCGGCCGGCAAGACGGGCGGCGGCGTCGCGGGCGGCGTCCGGCACCAGCGCGGCGTCGAGCGCGGCTATGCCACGCAGCAGGGCGTCGAGCGTGGCGGCGAAGGCCGTGTCGCCGTCGAGGTCCTGCGGCGAGAGCGGCGGCATGGCGTGTTGCAGGCGCAGGGCGAGCGCGGCCTCGTCGGGCGGCGGCAGCGGCGGCAGGGCGGCGCGCACCGAATCCTGCACGCGGGTCAGGGCCGCGAGGAAGCGCAGGTAGTCGCCGAGCGGGTGGCCGGCAGCGAGGGCGTCGAAGCGCTCGGCGCGGGCGGCGAACAGGGTGACGGCATCGGGCAGGGCGGCGAACGGCGCGTCGCCCACGCCGCCGATCTTCGCTGGGTCGGGGCGCAAGGCGTCGCGGCGGGCACGCGCCTCGGCGGCGTCGGTGTCGGCCAGCTCCGGGTCGACGGGTGCGTCGTCCCGGGCGGCGCCGGGCGGGGTGGCGGAGGAAGTGTCCCACAGCCCGCGCAACAGCGAGCCGGCGCGGGGCCAGCGCGCCACGCTCAGTGGCTCCGGGCGGCGGGCCGGGGCAGAGGGGCGGCCGGCGCGGTCGTGGCGCGGCCGGCGAGGCCGCCGTCGGTCATCTCGGCGGCGGTGCGGATGCCGCGGACCTGGCGCAGCCACTTGCGGTGGTGGCGGAAGGCCCAGCCGCCGGTGACGTTGCCGCGCGTCATCGCCCGCCCGGTGCCGCGTATCCAAATGCCGGCGTAGATGTGCACCAGGATGATCGCGATGGCGAAAATCGCCGCCATCGAGTGCAGCAGCACCGCCCAGCGCTTGGTCTCGATCGTGGTCCAGCCGAAGAAGTACTGGTCCCAGATCACGATGCCGGAGACGAACATCACGGCGATCAGCGCGGTCTGCGACCAGAACACGCCCTTCTGCCCGGCGTTGTACTTGCCGAGCTCGGGCAGGCGCTCGTGGTGGTTGGTGACCACGTCGCCGATGTGGCGCGACCAGGCCACGTCGTCGCGGTTCGGCAGGTTCAGGCGGGCGAAGCGCAGGAACAGCACCGCGAAGCTCAGGATCAGCGCCACGCCGAACCAGGGGTGGATGTTGCGCGTCGCCTGCCCGCCGCCGAACAGGCCGGAGAGCGAGAACAGCAGCGGCGAGAACATCGCCAGGCCGCTGAGCGTGAGCAGGGTGAACAGGATCGCGGTCAGCCAGTGGTTGACGCGCTGCACGCCGGTGTAGCGCGGGACGTAGCGGATCTCTGTGCCGTCGGCCTTCAAGGCTGGGTGTCCCCTAAGGAAAAAAGAAAGGCCAGGGCTCTGCCCTGGACCCGCCAAAGGCTCGCCTTTGGAAACGTTGACTCAGGCAGGCGGCACGTCCCCGCTTGCCTTATGTGCGCCGGTCCAGGGGGGGCTCCCCCCTGGCGGGTCCGGGCAGAGCCCGGCCTTGCTTGCCTTCGCATCAACCGGCCCGTGGCGGCGTGCCGCCCGGGATGTCGGCGGCGACCGCGGGCGGTGTCAGGGCCTGGTCGTGGTCGATCATCTCGTCGGCCTCCGCCTCGTCCTCGGTCTCGACCTCGTTGGGGCCGACGGTGATGTAGTGCAGGAAGCCGCCGATGGTCGCGAACGCCAGAGTGGCCAGGCCGAACACCTTGAAGCCGCCCTTCCAGAACGCGACCAGGGGGCTGATGCGCGGCTTGTCGGGCAGGCCGGCGTACAGGCTCGGCTTGTCGTTGTGGTGCAGCACGTACATGACGTGCGTGCCGCCGACCCCGGCCGGGTTGTAGAGCCCGGCGTTCTCGAAGCCGCGCGACTTCAGGTCGATGATCCGCTCGTCGGCGTGCTCGATCATCGCCTCCTTGGTGCCGAACATGATCGAGCCGGTCGGGCACGCCTTTGCGCACGCCGGCGCCTGGCCGACAGCGACGCGGTCAGAGCACAGCGTGCACTTGTAGGCCTTGCGGTCCTCCTGGGAGACGCGGGGGATATTGAACGGGCAGCCCTTGATGCAGTAGCCGCAGCCGATGCAGTTCTCCTCGACGAAGTCCACGATGCCGTTCTGGTACTGCACGATGGCACCCGGCGAGGGGCAGGCCTTGAGGCAGCCGGGGTCGGAGCAGTGCATGCAGCCGTCCTTGCGGATCAGCCACTCGAAGTTGCCGTCGGCGTCGTCGTGCTCGGTGAACCGCATCAGGGTCCAGGTCTTGGGCGTCAGGTCGTGCGGGTTCTCGTACACCCCGACGTTGGTGCCGACCTCTTCGCGCAGGTCGTTCCACTCGTCGCAGGCGGCCTGGCAGGCCTTGCAGCCGATGCACTTGGAGACGTCGATGAGCTTGGCGACCTCCGCCTTGGTGCGGATGTCGGGGGGCTGGTCGTTGGAGGCGGAGCGCTGGCGGATGTCGAGGGAGCTGTAGTCGGGCATGGCTCAGCTCCGCCTGGAGGAAGAAAGGCCAGGGCTCTGCCCTGGACCCGCCAGGGGCAGCGCCCCTGGACCGGCACAAATTAGGCAAGTCAAAGGGAGCCCCAGGCCCCAGTAGGGGTTTCCAAAGGCGAGCCTTTGGCGGGGTCCAGGGGCAGAGCCCCTGGCCTTGCTCGCTTGCTTCCTCACACCGCCACCTTGTCCACCGGCGCCGTGGTGGGCTCGATGTTGACCAGCCACGCCTTGAACTCCGGTGTCTCCGTGTTGGCGTCGCCGACGACGGGGGTGAGCGAGTTCGGCCCCCAGCCTTTGCGCGCGGTGCCGGTGAAGCCGAAATGGTGCGGGATGCCGACCAGGTGGACCGGGGTACCGTCGCACATCAGCGGCTTGATGCGCTTGGTGACCAGGGCCTTGGCCTTCAGCTCGCCGCGCGGGCTCCAGACCCGGACCCAGCCGCCTTTGACGATGTTCTGCTGGGCGGCGAGCTGCTCGGAAATCTCGACGAAGAATTCCGGCTGCAGGATCGCGTTGATGCGGGAGTGCTTGGTCCAGAAGTGGAAATGCTCGGTCAGGCGGTAGCTGGTGGCCACGAAGGGGAAGTCCTTCGAGGTTCCGAGCTGCGCCAGGTCGGACTTGAAGATGCGGCTGGCCGGGTTGCCGCGGATCTTGGGCGCCATGAGGTTGACCTGCGGCGACTCGAACGGCTCGTAGTGCGCGGGGAACGGCCCGTCGCGCATCAGGTCGCGCGTCCACAGCCGGGCGACGCCCTCCTCGTTCATGATGAACGGCCCGACGCCCTTCTCCGGGGTGACGGCGACGCCGTAGTCGGGGACGTCGAAGCCCACCCACTGCGTGCCGTTCCACTCGATGATCTTCTTCGCCTCAGACCAGGGCTTGCCCTGCGGGTCGGCGGAGGCACGGTTGTAGAGAATGCGGCGGTTGGCCGGCCACGACCACGCCCAGGAGGCCGCGATGCCGCGCCCGCCGGGGTCGGTGTTGTCGCGCCGGGCCATCTGGTTGCCCTTCTCGGTGTAGCAGCCCGAGTACACCCAGCAGCCGCAGGCAGTGGTGCCGTCGTCGCGGAGCTGGGAGAAGCCGTCGACCTGGCGGCCGGCGGCCAGCACCGCGCCAGAGGGGTCGGTGATCTTCTCCAGCGTGTAGCCGTTGATCTCGCGCGCCAGCTCGTCCGGACGCGGCGCGTCGGCGACCGCGTACTCCCAGTTGACGTTGAGGATCGGGTCGGGGAACGCCCCGCCCTCCTTGAGGTAGAGCGCCTTCAGCCGGGCGTGGATGCCGGCCATGATGTCGATGTCCGAGCGGCACTCCGCGGGCGCGGGCTGCGCCGGCCAGTGCCACTGCAGCCAGCGCGAGGAGTTGGACAGCGAACCCTCGTCCTCGGCGAAGCAGGTGGTCGGCAGCTCGAACACCTCGGTCTGGATTGAGGCGGGGTCGACAGGGTTGTAGTCGCCGTGGTTCTCCCAGAAGCGGGCAGTCTCGGTCTGCAGCGGGTCCATCACCACGACGAACTTCAGCCTGCTCAGCGCCTCGGTCATCTTGGCGCGGTTCGGGAAGGTCATCAGCGGGTTGAAACCCTGGATGACGTAGCCGGTCATCTTGCCCTGGTGTGCCAGCTCGAAGGCGCGCAGCACGTCGTAGTTCGGCACGTCGAGCTTGGGCAGGTAGTCGTACGCCCAGTCGTTCTCCTTGGTGGCAGCTTTGCCGTACATCGCCTTCTGGAAGGAGACGAAGAACTTGGAGTAGTTCTGCCAGTACGAGGTCTGGCCCGGGCGCAGCGGCTTGAACTGGCGCTTGCCGATGTAGGAGGCGTAGTCGGGCTCCTTCTCGGTCGGCAGGTTCAGGTATCCGGGCAACAGGTTGCTCATCAGGCCGAGGTCGGTCAGGCCCTGGATGTTGGAGTGGCCGCGCAGCGCGTTCATGCCGCCGCCGGCCTGGCCGATGTTGCCGAGCAGCGTCTGGACGATGCACATGCCGCGGATGTTCTGGCTGCCCTTGCTGTGGTGCGTCCAGCCCAACGCGTAGAGCGAGCTCATGGTGCGATCAGGCGTCGAGGTGGACGCGATCAGCTTACAGACCTCGAGGAACTTGTCCCGCGGCGAGCCGCAGATCCGCTCCACCATCTCCGGCGTGTATTCGGCGATGTGCTTCTTGAGGAGCTGGAACACCGAGCGCGGGTGCTCCAGCGTCGGGTCGACGACCGCGAAGCCGTCCGCACCGATGTCGTAGGTCCAGGTCGACTTGTCGTAGTCGCGCTTCTCCTCGTCGTAGCCGGTGAACAGGCCGTCGGCGTAGCCGAAGCCCTCGTTGACCACGAAGCCGGCGTTGGTGAACGTCTTGACGTACTCGTGCTGGATCAGGTCGTTGTCCAGCAGGTACTTCGTGACGCCGTTGAGGAAGGCGATGTCCGTGCCGGGGCGGATCGGGCAGTACAGATCCGCGACCGATGCCGTGCGGGTGAAGCGCGGGTCGACGACGATCAGGCGCGCGTTGTTGTGCGCCTTGGCCTCGACCACCCACTTGAAGCCGCAGGGGTGGGCCTCGGCGGCATTGCCGCCCATGACGATGACGACGTCAGCGTGCTTGATGTCCATCCACGTGTTGGTCATCGCGCCGCGGCCGAAGGATGGAGCCAGACTGGCTACCGAAGGGCCGTGTCAAACTCTCGCCTGGTTATCGAAGGCGAGGGCACCCATGCTGCGCACCACCTTGTAGGTCATGTAGGCGGTCTCGTTCGTCGTCGCCGACGCGCCGAGGAAGCCGGTGGTGATCCAGCGGTTGACCGTCAGGTCGCCGTTCTTGGCGACGAAGTTCTTGTCGCGGTCGTCCTTGAGCAGGCGCGCGATGCGGTCGAGCGTCCAGTCCCAGGACACGCGCTTGAACTCGGACGTGCCGGGGGCGCGATACATCGGGTACTTGGTGCGGGTCTCGGAGTGCACGAAGTCGAGCAGCGCCGAGCCCTTGGGGCACAGCGTGCCGCGGTTGACCGGGTGGTCGGGGTCGCCCTCGACGTGCAGCACCGAGGGCAGCGCGTTCTTCGCGTCGTCGCCCAGGCTGTACATGATGATGCCGCACGCCACCGAGCAGTACGGGCAGATGTTGCGGGTCTCGCGGGTCTGCTGGAGCTTGTAGGCGCGCACCGCTGCGGCGGCGGCCGGTTCCAGCGCGCCGAAGCCGAGCGAGCCCAGCGTGGACACGGCGAGCCCCGCGCCGACGCCCTTGAGCAGCGTGCGGCGTGTCACGTCGAACGTCATCTGTTCAGCCTCCGTTCTGCGGAAACGCGATCAATCCCGCGTTCAGATGCATCCTGCGCCGCCCCCGCGCAATCACTTTCTCGCAGCTGCGGGAAGGCTGGGCACCTGGCCGGCCGGGCCGGGCTGGCGGGTGGCGAGCGGGGCGCCCGGGTCGGCGCCGGGCGATTGGTCGATGGTGCCGGCGACGGCGTGCTGCTGCGAGGCGCGGTGGGCGTCGGACGCCTTCTCGCCGGGGGCGTCGGCCGAGGCGCCCTGGGTGCGCGACACCGGCGCCCAGCTCCAGCCGTCCGGGCCGCTGCGGCCCTTGCCCGACATCGCGTCCGAGCCCGCGATCGGGGCGGCGGCGGCGGCGGCGCCGCTGCGGTCCTGGGCGGAGCCGGCGACGGACTGGTCGGGGGCCTGGGCGCGGGCCGCCGGCGCGGCGCAGGCCAGCAGGGCGGCGAGGAGAAGAGGGCGGCGCATGGGCGAGGCTCCTGTGGGTCGGGGGCAGGATCGGCGTAGTGGCGGGCGTCTGTCCAGGGGACAGCCGTTCGAAGTAACCAGTGAAGCAGGCAAGATTGAGGCTCTGCCTCAAACTCCGCCAAAGGCTCGCCTTTGGAATCCACTCCTTAAGTCGAGCCGGTCCAGGGGGGCTTCCCCCCTGGCGGGTCTGGGCAGAGCCCAGTCTTGCTCCCTAACTGCTTAACGTCCTGTCAAGGCGGTGCGTCGGGCGGGCGCTGCGCGTCGATCCGGTCCATCTCGTGCTTGTGTCGGGCGAGCGCCATGAGGCGGCGGTCGCGCCAGGCGCGGCGCGCGGCGAGCCCGTCGGCGGGCAGCGCCTCGCGGCGCTGCGCCTCCACCGTGGCGATCACGGCGTCGTCCCAGGCGCGGTGCTCCGCCGTGCTGGCGGCGATGTCGCGGTACAGCCCGCCGAGCCGGTGGGCGTAGTCGGCGACGCCGCCGGGCGCGTTGAGGTCGATGGTCTCGAACGGCCCCATGAACGCCCAGCGCAGGCCGAGGCCGTCCGACACCGTGCGGTCGATGTCGGCGACGCTGGCCAGGCCGCTCTCCGCGAGCCGCCAGGCCTCCATCAGCAGCACGCCCTGCAGCCGGTTCAGCACGAAGCCCTCCGCCTCGCGCGCCAGCGTGACCGGGACCTGGCCCACCGCGGCCATCAGCGCGCGCACCGCCGCCAGCGCCTCCGGCGCGGTCCACGGCGCGGGCACCAGCTCGACGATCGGCGCGAGGTAGGGCGGGTTGACCGGGTGGGCGACCAGGCAGCGGGCGCGGCAGGCGACGTGCTCTGTGAAGCGCGAGGCGGCGATGCCGGACGACGAGCTGCCGACCAGCGTGTCCGGCCCGAGCACCGCGTCGAGCGCGCTCATCAGCACGCGCTTGGCCTCGACCCGCTCGAACACGCTCTCCTGGACGTAGGCGGCCCCCGCGGTGGCCTCGGCCAGGGTGTCGGCGACGCGGATGCGCGCGAGCACGGCGGCCGGCGGCTCGTCGAGCAGGCCGGCGTCGCGCAGGTCGTCGAGCCGGGCGGCGATCTCCGCGCGGGCCTGGCCGGCGACGCCGGCGGCCTGGTCGTGCAGGCGGACCTCGTGGCCGGCGCGGGCGAACACGATGGCCCAGCCGCCGCCGACCAGGCCGGTGCCGACGACCGCGACGGGCGAGCTCACGCGGCACCGCCGGACGGGCCGAGGCCACGGCCCAGCCTGCTCTGGGTCATTCCGTTGTTGCTCCGTGAGGCATGGTGCCAACCCTCCCACCACCGTATCGCCTGACGCACGGCAGGGACAACCACAACACCTCAGCCCCTGGCGTCGACCTGCAAGGCAAGCAAGGCCGGGCTCTGCCCAGACCCGCCAGGGGCGAGCCGCCCCTGGACCGGCCTTACTTAAGTAAATGTTTCCAAAGGCGAGCCTTTGGCGGAGTTTGAGGCAGAGCCTCAACCTTGCTTTCTAAAGGCCAGGTCTCCGGCCGTCGCTCAGCGCAGCAGGTTGGTCTTCGCCAGGTCCATCAGCTCGGTGCCGCGCCCGTCGAGCAGGGCGCGCAGCGTGTAGAGGCTGAACCCCGCCGCCTCCTTGGCCGCCAGGTGCGGCGGCATCGACAGCTCCTGCGTGGCGGTCACCGCGTCCAGCAGCGCCGGGCCGGGGTGGTCCAGCACCTCGCGCACCGCCGCCTCCAGGTCCGCCGGGTCCTCGACGCGCACGCCGTGCAGGCCGATCGCGCGCGCCATGGCGGCGAAGTCGGGGTTCTGCAGGTCGACGCCCCAGTCGAGCTGCCCGGCCGCCTGCATCTCCATCTGCACGAAGCCCAGCGTCGAGTTGTTGTACACCACCAGCTTGACCGGCAGCCGCAACTGCACCAGCGACAGGATCTCGCCCATCAGCATCGCCAGGCCGCCGTCGCCGCACAGCGCCACCACCTGGCGGTCCGGGAAGCTCGCCTGGATGCCGATCGCGTGCGGCAGGGCGTTGGCCATCGAGCCGTGTGTCCAGGAGCCGACCAGGCGGCGCCGCCCGTTCATCGTCAGGTAGCGCGCCGCCCAGATCGTCGGCGTGCCGACGTCGGCGGTGAACACGGCGTCGTCCGCGGCCGCCTCGTCCACGATCCGGGTCAGGTGCTGCGGGTGGATCGGCTTGCGGCCCGGCTCGCCGGTGGCCAGCTCGTCCAGCCCCGCGCGCGCCACCTTGTACTGCGCCAGGCAGGCGTCGAGGTGGCCGCGCTCCGTGCGCGCCGCCAGCCGCGGCAGCAGCGCCTCGATGGTGGGGCCGACGTCGCCCACCAGGCCCAGCTCGATCCTGGTGCGCCGGCCCAGGTTCTCCGGTCGCAGATCCACCTGCGCCACGCGCGCGCCGGTCGGGTAGAACTGGCGGTAGGGGAAGTCGGTGCCCAGCATCAGCAGCGCGTCGCAGTCCATCATCGCCTGGTAGCCGGACGAGAAGCCGATCAGCCCGGTCATCCCCACGTCGTAGGGGTTGTCCCACTCGACGCCCTCCTTGCCGCCGAGCGCGTGCACGATGGGCGACTTCAGCGCCTCGGCCAGTTGCATGAGCTGCGGGTGCGCGTGGGTGCAGCCGCGGCCGCACAGCAGCGTGATCTTGCCCGACCCGTCCAGCAGCCGCGCCAGCGCCTCCAGCTCCGCGTCGGCCGGGCGCACCACGGGCGGCGGCGGCAGCAGGGCTGCGGCCGGCGCCATGACATCCAGGTTCTCCGCCGCCCTCAGGAGCAGGTCGCCCGGGATCACCACCACGGCGACGCCGCGCTGCCCCACCGCCGCGCGGATCGCGATCTCCAGCGTGCGGGGAAGCTGGCTCGGGCTGGACACCAGCTCGCAGTAGTGGCTGCACTCCTGGAACAGCCGCTCCGGGTGCGTCTCCTGGAAATAGCTGGTGCCGATCTCGCCGCTGGGGATCTGCGCCGCGATCGCCAGCACCGGCACGCGGGAGCGGTGCGCGTCGAACAGCCCGTTGATCAGGTGCGTGTTGCCCGGCCCGCACGAGCCGGCGCACACAGCGAGCCTGCCCGTCATGTGCGCCTCCGCCGCCGCGGCGAAGGCGGCCGTCTCCTCGTGGCGGACGTGCACCCACTCGACGCCGGGCGAGGTCCGCAGCACGTTCGTCAGCCCGTTCAGGCTGTCCCCGGGCAGGCCGTACACCCGCTCGACGCCCGCACGCCGCAGCGTGTCGACCACGAGGTCGGCAACCGTCTTCACCTTCATCGGGATCTCCTGCCGCGGCCCTGGGGGCGGCGTCGTTGCATCGACAGCCTCCGCCATCGACCTGCCAGGAAGCAAGGCTGGGCTTCTCCCTCCGCCGCCATTCCAACGACCCAGGCGGATCGTCGGACCCTTTGGCAGCTACGCCCAGACCCGCCAGGGGGAAGCGTCGGCCGGGCGGGATCGTGTCAGCCGGGCCGGCGTGGCGGGCGCTCGCCACGCCGGCCCGCATGGTGTGTCCCGCTCCCGGGCGATCTCCGGCGCCCGGGAGCGTCTTGCGGCGGCGCCACCGCCGTGCCGCCCGACCTCCGCGTCCGGCGCGCCCGCCGGGGAGCCGGCCCGCGCCTTCCCGGCCGCGGCTTGCGCGGAACCTGGCCGGGCGTGCCGACACGGGCGCGGCGACGGCAATGCTGCTGTCCGTGGCCGGAAAGACTGTGTGGACCTCGCCATCCACGCGGGAGAGTCCTGGCAAGTCATTCCCGTTCGCTTCGTCCTATCTGCGGGAACTTCCGCCCTCTACCACAATCGAGCGTTCTTGCCTTATCCGAAGTTATGAAGAACTCGGCCGGATTCGTCTGCCCTGCGCCGCTTCGTGTCCCGGCATTCGCCGTGCAATGACCGGAGGAAGCGCGAGTGCCCTGGATCGGCCTCACCGGTCAAGAGGAATGAAGGCCTTCCGGGTTCCGCCGCCTTGCAATAGCCTGCCTCGACAGGACTCGCTGCTGGCCTGCGAGGCGCCCGGCATGCTGGTCGAGGCCAAGGTCCTGATCGAGCAAGGGCGCAGACACACCAACACGGTGCGTCCGCACACCTCGGCGGGCTACCGGCCACCAGCACCCGAGATTGTCCTGTCGAGGACGCCAGTGCCCACAGGTCCACCCAGCCCGGCTGGATCGGCTCCGGCTCCCGGCACCATGCTGAACCAGAGTCCCACCCCGACCACTCGGCGGAGCTGGTCGATCCGGCTCCTGCACAATCGGATGTCCTCAATCAATCGGTAACCGGATTGCCGCATAGGGTGTCGCCGAATGGAAGCAGTGGCAGCAAGGTCCGTGCAAGGCAGACGCCGCTCACTGCGCCTCGACGCCGGTGCAGGACGGCAGCTCCTGCTCGCGGTGCTGCTTGGCCTGCTTCTTGTCTGTCCGTGGTCGCGGGCCGCCCACGCCCAGTTCACCCGGTTCCAGAACTTCACGGACGAGCAGGGGCTTGGCAACCTCAGCGTCGGGACCGTGGCCCAGGACCGCGACGGCTACATCCTGTTCGGCACGGAGGCAGGACTCTACCGCTACGACGGCGCGACCATCGCCCCCTACGGCGAAGGGCTGCCGTCGGCGGTCTGGATCCGTCGGGTCCTGACCGACGATGCCGGGCGGGTCTGGGTCGTCGCCACCGATGGCCTCTACGTTGGCCACGGCTCGACGTTCAGCAGGGTCGACGTCGGGCCGCGCCCCTTGCAGATGAAGTCCCCCCATCTGCTGGCCGTGGACCCGGCGGGCGTCGTCCTCGACGCGGGTGGTACGCTCCTGCGTGCGCCGATCGCCGAGGGCGAGATCGGAAGGTTCTCGCCCCTGTTCGCCCCCGCGACGGTGGCGGCTGCTCCCGGCCTGGCGATGGCGCGCTTCGTCGTGTCGGACGGGGACGGCGTGTTGCTGATCGGGTGTGGCGTCGCGATCTGCCGCACGCAAGGCGGGGAGGTCGCGGTCCTCGGCGAGGCCCACGGCCTGCCACCGGATGCCTGGCAGGTGGCGCTGCGGACCTCGGACGGCACGCTGTGGGCCAGGAGCCTCGACCGGATCGCCTGGCGCAAGCCGGGGGAGGCGATGTTCTCCGTGGCCACCCTGCCGGGTCGCAGCACCCCCGGCGCAGCGGTCCCGGGCGACCATACCTCCTACGTCGCGTACCCGGAACGCCTGGACCTGCTGGACGATCGGCATGGCGGCGTACTGACGCAGAGCGTCGGGGGCCTCGTCGATTGGGACGGCGCGACCTGGCACGCCTGGGCGGCTCATCCGAACGGCCTCCCCTATGACCGCATCGAGGCGCTCATGTTCGACAGGGAAGGTTCGCTCTGGGTCGGCGGCTTCGGGGGTGGCGCCTTCCGCAGCATCGGCCTGGGCGAGTGGGAGCACCTGAGCGCGGATGACGGCCTGCCCAGCAAGATCGTCTGGTCCATCACGCGGCTGCCGAACCGGCAGCTCTATGTCGCGACGGACGCCGGAACCGTCGCGATCGGCGGCTCCGAGGCCGCGCTGCCGGCCGAGACCAACTACGTCGCCAAACGCACCCGGGGCGGGCGACTGTGGGTCGCGCCGGTCGGGTCGCCGCTCACCCGTTACGATCCCGTGCGGGGAACGATCGAGCGGTTCGCCTCGCTCGGCAAGGTGGTGACTGCGGACCTGGACCGTGAGAACCGGCTCTGGCTCGGCACCTCCGACGGCACGTTCCTCGTGGCCGATGCCGACGCGCCCGCGGCGGACGTCCACGCCGAACAGGTCCTGGAACACGAGACGAGCCTGGTGACCAGCGATCCGGACGGCGTGGTGTGGGCGCTCTCCCCGGACGGCGTCTTCCGCCGCGACGACGCCGGGCGCTTCGACCTGGTGATGTCGCGCGCCGCCCTGGACAGCAATCCCGTCGCGCTCGCCTCCCCCCGCAAGGGCGAGCTCTGGATCGGCACGGAGACCGAGGGCGTGCTGCGCTTTCGCGTGACCGGCACCCGCCTCGAAAGGCTGCCCTCCATCGTCTGGCCACAGATCGGCTCGAACAACGTGCTGTTCGCGCTGCGCGACCATCGCGGCTGGATCTGGGTCGGCACCGACCATGGCATCGATCGATTCGATGGGCAGGACTGGCGGCGCTTCGACAGCAGCGACGGCCCGATTACCAACGACATCAACCAGGCCGCGGTCTACGAGGACGTGGACGGCTCCATGTGGTTCGGGACCAGCCACGGACTGTCGCATCTTCTGGATCCGACCAGGCAGGTGCCGCCGGGGGCGCTGCACCCGCTGATCACCGGCGTGTCGCTTGGCGAGCAAGCCCTGCCGGTGTCGCCCTCGATCGAGGTCGACTGGAGCCACAAGCCGCTCCTGATCCAGTATGTCGATCTCGACTACACCCATGGCCGCAACCTTGCCTTCCGCTACCGGCTGCGCGAGCTCGACGCGGGCTGGACCACCACCACCGGCCACGAAGCCCGCTACGCCGGTCTGCCTGCGGGCACGCTGCATTTCGAGCTGGTCGCGGTCGACACCCTGCACGGCACCGTCTCCGACCCGGTCAAGTTCAAGATCCTGATCAGGGCCCCATGGTGGCGCCGCGGATGGTTCTACGGGCTGTGCGGGTTCGCCGGCACCGCCCTGCTCGTCGCCGCGTGGCAGACGCGGGTTCGGCTCCTGATGCACGCCCAGCGGCGCCTCGAGCAGATGGTCACCGCACGAACCGCCGAGATCGAGCATGCCAGAAGCAGGCTCGAGCATCAGGCGAGCGACATGCAGCACCAGTCGAGGGAGCTGGAACGGCAGGCGCGGGAGCTGGAGCGCCTGGCCATGTCGGACGTCCTCACCGGCCTTGCCAACCGACGTGCGATCATGGAGGTGCTCGACGAGAGGGTGGCGGCCGCACAGCGCTCGGACGCACCGCTCGCCGTCCTGCTGTACGACATCGATCATTTCAAGAAGATCAACGACGGGTTCGGCCATCTCGCGGGCGACGCGGTTCTCGCTGAATTCGGCGCCAGGCTCGCCGCCGCCGTCGCCCATCCCGAGGCGGTCGGGCGCTACGGCGGCGAGGAGTTCCTCGTGCTCCTGCCCGGCGGCCCCGGCACCGTCCCGGGGCGTGTGTCTGCCATCCAGGCGGCCATCACGAAGCCTTCCTACTTCTTCTGCGACGCGGAGCGCACGGTCACGTCAAGCGGCGGCCTGGCGTTCCTTCGCGCGGGCGACACCGCGCTGTCGCTTCTCGCGCGCGCCGACACGGCCCTCTACGACGCCAAGGAGAACGGCCGGAACCGCATCGAGGAGGAGCGATCGGGAACCGTCTCGCGACGACAGGACGACACGGGTGGCGCGCCCGAGGCCGGGCACGAGCCGGCCCTGCCGCCCGGCAGCGTGGACCCGATGCCCTGTCACGACCACGATCGCGACCAGGACCTCCGCCGCCCGCGTGCGCCCCGTTGCCCGCGTGCGCCAGAGCTGCGGCCCGCGGACCGGTCGGCAGGCGAGCTCGAGCGCGACCTGGTGGCGGCTCTGGCCGGCGACGAGTTCACCCTGCACTACCAGCCTGTGCTCGACGTGAACCGGGGCGTGATCACCTCCTGCGAGGCGCTGCTGCGATGGCAGTCGCCGTCGCGCGGCTTCGTCGCGCCCATCGACTTCGTCCCTTTCGCCGAGAAGATCGGGCTGATGCCCGGGATCGGGGACTGGGTGCTCCGCGCCGCGTGCCGCGAGGCGGCGGGCTGGCCGGACGGGCTGAGGCTGTCGGTCAATCTCTCGCCGGTGCAGTTGCGCCTGCCTGATCTCGTCGGCCGGACCACCGCAGCCTTGGAGGACGCCGGGCTGGCGTTCCACCGGCTGGAACTCGAGGTGACGGAGACCGCGACGATCGACGACGTGGCCGCCGCCGCATCGGTGATCCGGGAGCTGAGGCGGCTTGGCATCACGATCGCCCTCGACGACTTCGGCACCGGCTACTCGTCGCTCAGCCTGCTGCGCACGCTGGCGTTCGACCGGCTCAAGATCGACCGCTCCTTCGTGCACGATCTTGGCATCGACCCCGAGGCCGCGGCCATCGTGCGCGCCGTCATCGGGCTGTCTATGGACCTGGGCGCCTCGGTGACCGCCGAGGGCGTGGAGTCGGACGAGCAGATTGACCTGCTCCGCGACGAGGGCTGCTCGGAGATCCAGGGATTCAGGATAAGCCCTCCGCGCCCGGCACCGCAGATGCGGGAGTGGCTGGCGTGCTTCGTGGCGAGAGGCCCGGGCAGGCGCGGACGCGACCTCCTGAACGCCGCCAGTGTCGGCACGTGAGTGAGGTTGGCCTGGCCCTGTATCAACCGCCGCCCGAAGTAGCCGGTAAAGCAGGCAAGGTTGAGGCTCTGCCTCAAACTCCGCCAAAGGCTCGCCTTTGGAATCCAGTACTAAGTAAAGCCGGTCAGGCCCCCCCTGGCAGGTCTGGGCGTAGCTGCCAAAGGTTCCGACGATCCGCTTGGATCGTAGGTAATGGCAGCGGAGGGAGAGCCCAGCCTTGCTTGCTTCCTGACAGCCGTAGGCCGGTTTGGAAATCGTCGCCGCGCTCCGCCAGACCGAGACGGTGTCCGACACCCTCCAGGCCGCCGCATGATGTACCCGCTCCGTCTCCTTACACGCACGAAATCACCCCGTCCGTCGGTTACAGCCGTAACGACCGGTAGCGCCCTGATCGCCAAAGGTGGTCAGGGTCCCGTCCCGTGGCGTAATGAGGACCGGCCTGATCCGGCAGGGCAGCAGGGAGACGATGCCTCGATGACCGTTGGGGTCGATCCGAAGGCCCCTGGCGAGGGCGTCGCCCAGTCCGCGCCGCGATTCTCACTGCTCCTCGGTCCGTTCGCCATGCTTGGCGCGACGCCGCTCACCCCGCTGCCGGACCTGACCGCCCTGGCGCAGGCCGACGGCACCCGCGATGCCGGCACGGCGCTGCGCACGCTGTCCGTGCCGCGGACCAGGCTCGGCGCAGAGCTTGGCTTCCTCCCCGGCGCGGCGCCGCAGGCCGACGCAACCCTGGCCGCCCTGCGTCGCGGCGAACGCCCGGAGCTGGCCGCGCTCCCCCGGCCGCGAGGGCCAGCGCGCTGGCGCACCTCTGCGCCGCCGCCCAGGCCACGCCCGGCGACCAGGCGGAGCTTGTCGCGCTGCAGGGATCGCCGCCCGCCGCGGCGCTGATCGCCGCCCTCGACGCGGACCGCGCGGTCGCCGGCGTCCCGCCGGTGCAGCCGGCGGCGCTGGCCGCGGAGCAGAAGGCCCTGGCCGAGCGCCACGCCGCGGCGCTGCTGGACCCCTGCCTCGCCGGCGCCGACCCGCCGGGCCGCCTCGCCGCGCTGGTCCGCGAGGCGCCGGCCGGCGCCGCCTCGGCGTTCCTGCGCAAGGCGGCGGCGGGCTGGGCGCGCCACTCCGCCGCCGCCCTGACGACGGCGGAGGCGCGGGCCGCCGCCGTCCGCCTGGCCCTGCCCTCCGCGCGCGACGAGGCCTCGGTCGCCGGCCTCTGCCGCGACCTGGAGGCCTGGGCCGCGCTGACGGCGCCGCAGCGGCTGTCGGACGCCCGCGCCGGCCTCGACCACCCCGCGTCGCTGCGGGTGCTCGGCCCCTGGCGCCAGGCGGGGATCACCGTCGCGGAGGAGGGCCGCCTCGACCTCGCCCTTCCCCCTGGCCCGGGCCCTCGCCGCCGCCTTCGCCGACATGCCCGGCGAGGCGGTCCGGCTCCGCAACGACGCCCGCGCCTGCGCCCAGCTCGTCGAGGACGGCACCCTTGACGCCCTGCTGGCCCCGCTGCGCGCGCTCGCCGACCGGCTCGGCGCCGCGCCGGCCGGGCTGGAGGCGGCGCTGACCGAGCGGCGCCTCGGCCTGTAACGCAAGCCCTTCGGCCTCGCTCCCGTCGCCTTCGGCCCCGCCGCGCCCGGCGCCGCCGGCGAGCTGTGGCGCGCCTTCGACGCCGCCTGCGCCGGCGCCGTCGAGTTCGAGGCGCCCTGGACGATCGTCCGCGCCCTGGCCGAGCGCATCGGCGGCCCATACCGTCCGCAGGGCGCTCCCGCCGCCCTCGCCCTGCACGCCGGCCTGCTGGCCCGTGCCGAACGATCCGGCCGCGAGCCCCTGGCGGCCCGGCTCCGCGCGGAGGAGCGCGGCCTGCAGCGCGCCGCCGCGCTGTGGATCTACCACCTGCACATCGGCGAGCTCCGCATCCGCGGCACCGACCTGAGCGACGACATGGCCGTGCGCCGCGGCGGCGAGCTGGTGGTGAACTGGCTGATGGGCGAGGGCCAGACCCTGGAGGCCGAGGTCGAGATCCCCGCCCTCGGCCAGACCTTCGACACCGCCAACTTCTACGACTGGGCAGACCGGCCTGCAATCCTTCGACGGCGAGGACGGCCGCCGCCTCGCCGAGGGCATGCTCGACCAGGCCGAGGAGGAGCTGGACGAGGCGGAGAAGATACTGCCGCTGCACGCCCGCGCGCCGCTGCCCGCTCTGCGCGCCCGCCTGGACCGCGCCCGCGGCGGAACCGGTGCCGGGGCCGGCGGCACCGTGGACCCCGACGCGCGGCGCGGTCGAGGAGGCCCGGCTGGTCCGCCAGTCCGTCGCCATCGCCTGCGCCCAGCCCGACGCCCGCGCCGCCGTGCTGCGCCGCGAGCTGAACGACCACCTGCGCTTCCACGACCGCGACATCCGCCCGCACGTCCAGCCCGCGGTCAACGCCCGCGCCGACCAGCTCGCCCGGAGCGTGCGCGCGGAGATCGAGGCGGGCACCTCCGATGGCTTCGACATGGCCGACAGCCTCAACGCCCAGCTCAACGCCCTCTACTGGAACGAGGGCATGCGCCTGCCCCAGTTCTGCACCCAATACTGGCGCTGGGCGCGAGAGGAGCGTTACCTGATGCGCGACAAGGCCCGCTTCGACTCGGTGCGCGAGGCCGGCGACGCCCAGCTCGCCGCCGGCGACATGGCCGGGCTGCGCGACAGCCTGCGCGCCATGTGGGACAACAAGGTCAGCACCGGCCGCCAGCGCAACGTGACCGCCCCGGCCGACGTGCTGCGCGAGTGAGCGGCTTCCCCTGGCTGCCGATCGGCAGCGCGCTGCCCGGCGGCGGGGTCTCCGGCCGCCTGCTCGACGGCGGCGAGGCCTGGCAGCTCTGCGCCACCCTCGGCGGCTTCGCCCTGCTGCTCCGCCCCGGCGAGGGCGTCTGGCAGGCAGAGCTGCAGGCCCTGGCCGCCGCGCACGCGCCGGCGGAGGTCGCCGGGACCGCCGGCCTGCTCTGCCTCAGGCTGGCGTCCTCCGCGCGCCCCGCCACTCTGGACCGGCTCGCGCTGCGCAACCCCGCCCTCGGCCGCGAGGAGGCCGACGCGCTCGCCGCCGCCCTGTCCGCGATGCAGCGTCACCAGCCCCGCGCCGGCTGGTCCTCCGCCCTGTTCCTGCCCGACCCGCCCTTCGTCCTCGCCACCGACGAGGCCGCCGACGACCGCCGCGCCGCCCTGGTCGGCGTGCTCACCGGCGGCGTGCGCGACCCGGCCCTGCCGCCCCGCCGCATCGCCCAGCTCAACCCCCGCCTGGACGACGCCACCATCTCCAGGCTCCTCGGTCTGCTCGCCGACGCGCCCGCCCGCCACAGGCCGGCCCCGTCCCCCGACGGCTTCACCCTGCCGGGCCAGCCCGCCCTGGAGACCCTGCTGCGCGAGCAGGTGCTCGACGTCCTGCACCGCCCGCAGGACTACGCCCGCCTCGGCGTGGCGCCGCCCGGCGGCGTGCTCCTCGCCGGCCCCCCCCCCCCGGCTGCGGCAAGAGCTTCGCCGCCGCGCGGCTGGCGAAGTTCCTCGGCTGGCCGCTGCACGAGGTCGCCGTCGCCGAGGTCGGCAGCGCCTGGCTGCACGAGACCCCCCGCCGCCTGGCGGAGGCGTTCGACGCCGCCGCCGCCCCCGCGATCGTGCTGCTGGAGGAACTCGACGCCCTCGGCAGGACCCGCACCACCGGCGGCGGATCCACCGCGGAGGAGGTCAACACCCTGCTGCGCCTGGTCGAGGCCGCCCCGGGCCGCGGCCTGCTCGTCGTCGGCACCACCGACCGGCCGGAGGCCATCGACCCGGCGCTGCGCCGGCACGGCCGCTTCGACATCCTCCACGTCATGGACCACGCCGACGCGGGCAGCACCGAGGCCATGCTCCGCGAGCTGCTCTCCACCCGCCCGCACGGCACGGCGCTGGACCTGGCCGGCCTCGCCCGCCGCCTGGCCCGCCGGCCCGCCGGCGACGTGGCCTGGGTCGTCAACGAGGCCGCCCGCCTCGCGGTCCGCGGCGGGCGCGACACGATCGACGACCTGCTGCTCGCCCGTGCGGCGGCCGCGTTGGACCGCTAGACAGGAAGCAAGGCTGGGCTCTGCCCAGACCCGCCAGGGGCGAGCCGCCCCTGGACCGGCTTTGCTCAGGGAGTGGATTCTAAAGGTCTGCCTTTGGCGGATGAGGCAGAGCCTCAACCTTGCCTGCTTCACGCCAGCACCACCGCGTTGTACGCCATGTGCAGCAGCACCGCCGGCGCCAGGGTCCCCGTCCTGCGGAACAGCAGCGCGTTGGCGGCGCCGAGCGTTGCGACCGGCAGCCAGGACAGCGCCGGGTGGTAGATGGCGAAGAACGCGGCGCTGCCGGCGACCGCGCGCCAGCCGCCCCACTCCCGGTCCAGCGCGCGGTAGAGCAGGCCGCGGAACAGGTACTCCTCCGCCAGCGGCGCAACCAGCACGGCCATGGCGAAGTACGAGGCGTGCAGGTGCGGCACGGCGGCCATCTGCGCGTTGGAGCGGGCCAGGACCTCGGCTGTTCCGGGCAGGCGGTGCAGCAGCGCCACGTAGCCGCGCCCCAGCCCGCCGAGCCCCACGCCCAGCGCGGCGCCGGCCAGCAGCGCGCGCGCGCGGCGCCACCCCGCGCGCAGGCCGGGCCGGCGCCAGGACCAGGCGCGCGGCGACCCAGGCCCGCCCGCCCGCTTGCCGCCCGGCCGCTCGCCCCGCGGCCAGAGCCACACGTCGCGCCAGGGCACGCCGCGACGCGCGAGGAAGCGGGCGGTGCCGGCGGCGGTGGCTGCGGCGCAGGCGGCGTAGATCATGGCGCGCGCCACCGCGAGGTCGATGCCGTGGGCGAACGCCAGCGCGGCCCCGGTGAGCACGGCGCCGCCCTCGACGAGCACGCTGATCGCGATCATCGCGTGCATCAGGGTGGGCGCCGGCGGCAGTCGCTCGGACCAGGGGTCGTTGAGGAAGGGCAGGCGTGCGCGGAAGTTCTGCCACATCGCCGCCGCCGTCACCGTGGAGTACACGATCCCCGTCACGGCGAGCGGCCACTGCCGCGTCAGCACGCCGATCGCGAAGGGGAACGTGCCGAGCTGGGTGGCCCAGGCGCGGCCGCGCGGCACGGGGTCCGGCTCGCCCGCGGCGTTCGGCACCGTGGCCAGCGTGACCGCCTTGTTTGCCATGGAGCGCGCGAACACGAACCAGCCGGCGCCGACCAGGGCGATGGCCGCGGCGTCGGCGGGGAACATCCAGGCGGCGGCGCCCAGCGCCAGGGCGACGACGCCCGTGGACAGGCAGGCCCACAGCCAGGCCTTGGCGCGCAGCAGGTCCTCCAGGCCGCGCGGCCAGGTCTGCGCGATCCACAGCGCGGCGCCCTCGGAGGCCAGCGACTTCGGCCCGAGGATGAGCAGGAAATACGTGCCGAACAGGATGGCGCCGCCGCACAGCGTGTTCCACTGGCCCGCGGCGCCGGCGAGCACGCCGCGCAGGTTGAAGAGCTGGAACCCAGACATGGTCAGCGGCAGCAGCACCACCTGCACGATCGCGCTGCGGTCGCGCGCGAACCATCTCAGCTCCTTGCGGTACAGCGCCATGGTGCCGATGCGCCGCCCGGCGCGCTCTGCCTCCGGCGACGGCGCCGGCCGCGCCACGCCCGGGAACCCCGCCGCCAGCGACGCCCCGCCCGGCGCCTCACCCCTCGATGCACGCATCCCCGACGCGCGCACGCCCGACATCCTCGCGCCTGACGCTTCCACGCCCACGGCCGGCGCCACCGCCGCCCGCCGCCCGGGCGCGGTGTCCAGGCGCCCGACCCGCCCGCCGAGCCCCTGCCGCGCCGCCCAGACGCCCAGCCCCACCGAGGCCGCCACCGTGAGCGCCGCCAGCGACGCGCATGCGCCCACGCCCGCCGCGAACGAGAACGAGCCGTCCGCCCGCCGCCCCAGGAACAGCCCCAGCCACGGCCAGGGCAGGGCGGCCACGCGGCCGAGCGGCCCCGCCAGCGCCCCGGCCGCCCGCTCGATCCCGGAGAACCCGATCACGATCAGCAGCAGCGACATATAGCCGAGCCAGCCCATCACGCCGACCAGCGCGCCGCGCGAGCGGGGCGCGCAGCGCAGCATCACCGCGACGTCGAGCGCGCGCCCCAGGCACGCCGCCGCGACCACCAGCGGCACGCCCACCAGCCCCGCCGCCAGCAGCCCGCCGCCCGGGCCGTACACGCTGCCGTACAGGATCGCCGGCAGCAGCGGCGCGCTGGTGCACACGGGGTTGACCACGATCGGCGCCAGCATCTCTGCAAGGAACACCGCGCCGGGCGGTACGGGGTGGCTGAACACCCACTCCCACATCGGGTGGCGGCGGCGCTGCACGTCCAGCTCCAGCCCCTCGCCCTGCAGCACCAGCATCGCGCCCCACCCCAGCAGCGCCAGCGAGCCGAGCATCGCCGCCAGCCCGGTGGTCTCCAGGCCGGTCAGGCCGGGCGCCGCGCGCTCGCGGGCCAGCAGCGTCCTGCCGCCGCCGTCGCGCACCGCGGCGGCCAGGCGCTGCCGCACCGCCGCCTCGTCGCCGTTGTAAGCACGGGCAAGATCCGCCGCCTCGCGCGCGATGTCGGGCCGCAGCATCGTCTCGAAGAGGTCGGGCGACAACTGCCGCAGCCGGACGTTCCGCGCATCCTGGGCAACCTGGTCGGCGAACCAGCCGTCGACCACCACCCAGCCCTGGCGCTCGGCGGCGACGCGCTCGCCGGCGTCCACCGCGCCTTTCACCAGCAGCGCGGCCATGACGTTGAGCCCGGCCATCAGCAGCACCGTCAGCAGGAAGCCGAAACCGCCCCAGCCGCCGCCCGCTCTGCCGAGCCGTTGCCCCAGCAGCGCGCGCTGCCGCCGACGCCGCCCGTCCGCCCGCCGGCGCGCGGCCCCGAGCAGCAGCCGCACGGTGCGCCAGAAACCGGGCGCCGCGCTCATGCCGGCGGCCTGTCAGGAAGCAAGGCTGGGCTCCGCCCAGACCCGCCAGGGGCGAGCCGCCCCTGGACCGGCTTCTCTCAGGTGTTGGATTCCAAAGGCGAGCCTTTGGCGGAGTTTGAGGCCCATTGCTTGAAGGCGGGGCCTCAACCTTGCCTGCTTCACCGGTCCCTCCCAGCAGCCGTCGGCATCACGCCGGCGCCGTGAGCCGCAGGAACACGTCCTCCAGGCTCGCCCCGCCGTGCTCGGCGCGCAGCGCCGCGAGCGGCCCCGCCGCCGCCACGGTGCCGCCGCCGAGCACCACCACGTCCGAGCACAGGCGCTCCACCTGGTCCATCAGGTGCGTCGAGAACAGCACCGTCGTGCCCTGCGCCGCCTGCTCCGCGATCAGGTCGTAAAACAGCCGCGTCGCCTCCACGTCCAGGCCGCTGGACGGCTCGTCGAGCACCAGCAGCCGCGGCCTGTGCAGCAGCGCCAGCAGCAGGCCGAGCTTCTTCTTCATGCCGCGCGAGTAGTCCTCCGCGTACGCCCCCAGCTCGCCGTACAGGCGCAGCCGCTCCGCCAGCGGCACCAGCCGATCCACCGCCGCGCGCGCGTCCAGCCCGTGCATCGCCGCACTCAGCTCCAGCGTCTCTCGGCCGGACAGGTAGGAGTAGAACACCGGCTCGTCCGGCAGGAACCCGATCAGCCGCTTGGTCGCCACCCTGTCCTCGAAGGCGTCGCGCCCGTCCACCAGAAGCGCGCCCTCGCTCGCCTTGAGGATGCCCATCAGCAGGCGGAACAGAGTGGTCTTGCCCGCCCCGTTGGCGCCGAGCAGGCCGCAGACCTGGCCCGCCGGCACCGAGAACGACACGCCGCGCAGGGCCTCCTTGGCCCCGAACGACTTGCCCACGCCCACGGCCTGCACCAGAGGCGTCACCGCGTCGAAACCTTGAAAGGAAGAAAGCGCTGGGCTCTGCCCAGACCCGCCAAAGGCAAGCCTTTGGAAACCGATTTATTGAAGTAATGGATTCCAAAGGCCTGCCTTTGGCGGAGTTTGAGGCAGAGCCTCAACCTTCCTTGCTTCACTTGGCTGGCGCCCGCACCAGCGTCGCGTAGGCGAGCGCCGAGCCCACCGAGACCGCGGCGGCGAGGAACAGCGCCGGCAGGAACGAGCCCGTGGCCTGGACCACCACGCCCGTGACCAGCGGCGCCAGCGCGCCGCCGAGCGAGCCGCCGACGTTCTGGATCGCCTCCAGCGTGCCGACCTCGGCCGGCGGCGCCATCACCGCGCCGAGCGCCCAGCCGCAGCTCGACGCGAGGTTGGCGAGGAACACGCCGCCCGACAGCAAGGCGAGCGACCCCGCCACCCCCGGCGCCAGCGCGCCGCCCACGGTGAAGCCCGCCGTGCCCAGCATCGCCACGATCACCGGCCAGCGGCACGCCTCGCGCGGGTCCATCCCGGCACGCCCGAGCCGCTGCGCCACCCAGCCCCCGGCCAGCGCGCCCACGAAGCCGGCCGCCAGCGGGATGCTGCTCAGCAGGCCGGCCGCCGTCGCGTCGAGGTGGCGCTGGGTCTGGAGATAGCCGGGCAGCCAGGTCGCGTACAGCCAGGTCATGTAGATCACGCCGCAGAAGCCGAGCGCCATGCCCCACGACGTGCGCCGCCGCAGCAGGCGGCGCACGTCGCGCAGCGGCGCGGACGACGCGGCGGGAGGCTGCGCGCCCAGGGCGGCATCGGGCGCCCCGCCGCTCGCAGTACCAGCCGGCACGCCTGGCGCAGGCGGCGTGGCGCCAGGTGGCGCGGCGTCGCCGTGCCGGTCCGAGATCGCGGCGCGCTCGTCTGGCGAGAGGCCGGCGGCGTCCGGGCCGCGGTAGAGCAGCACCCAGGCCACGGCGACGGCCACGCCCGCCACGCCGATCGCCACGAACATCGCCCGCCAGCCGTACGCCGCCATCAGCCCCGTCAGGATCGCCGGCGCGATCGCAGGGCCGAGCGAGGCGGAGGCGTTGAACACCGCGACCGGCATGGTGCGCTCGCGCTCGGCGTACCAGTCGGCGCAGACGCGGGTGCCGCCGGTGTACATCGGCGACTCGCCCAGGCCGAGCGCCACGCGGGCGAAAGCGAACCCCGCCAGCGAGCGCGAGAACGCGCTGCCCACCTGCGCCAGCGACCACAGCACCAGCCCCACGCCGAGCACGCGGCGCGGCCCGAAGCGGTCCACCAGCATCCCGGCCGGAAGCTGCGCGAACCCGTACGCCCAGGCGAACGAGGACAGCAGCAACCCCATCTCGCCCAGCGACAGCCCGAGCGAGTCGCGGATCGGCCCGTTGGCCACCGCCACGGCGGAGCGGTCCATGTAGTTCACGCACCCCGCCACCACGAGAAGCGCCAGCGCGCCGGTGCGCAGCCGTCGCACCCGGGGCGAGGCCGCGCCGTCGTTCACCATCTGCCGGGCATTGCCGCCTCCGTCGAATCGTGCCGGAACGGATAGCACAAGCAGGCAAGGCCGGGCTCTGCCCGGACCCGCCAGGGGCCTGAGGCCTTTGGGTAGTGTCTCGATTTGAAATCCGGCCGGGTCTGTCTGTCCGCTCCCGACTCTTTCCAGACCCTCGTCGCTGTTACGACGGGGCTTCTGACTTTCCCAAACAGGATCGAGAGATGGGAACGGGCGACCATTCTCAATGCGAGCTGGCGGCTTAAGCCACCGGCGTCAGCCTGGTCTCGACGCGCGGAAAGGTATGGCCTCGATGCGTGCGCGATGCTCCGCGCCCCATTCGCACAGCGGCCGCAGCGTCTCGACCAGTGTCATGCCGAACGGCGTCATCGTGTAATCGACCTTGGGCGGCACTTGCTGGTAGTCGCGGCGAACCAGCACTTCGGCCCTCGCGAGTTCACGCAACTGCTGGATCAGCACCTTCTCGCTAATACCGGTGACCAGCCGCTTGAGATCGCTGAATCGCCTAGGACCCATGCGGAGGTGATACAGGATCAGCGCCTTCCACTTGCCTCCCATCACCATGAGCGCGACGTCGAGGCCGCAGTCGGATTCATCGCTGCTGATCAATTTTTCCATACTTACCTTCAGGTTAGTTCTACCTTTTTGGCCAGTAAGTGTCCATCTGGCTTTCTACGGACACCGGTGATGCAGATACGGCAAAGCACCGATGATCCGTTCTGGGCGTGACGCACGACCAACGACCATTCCATCACAGTCAAGGAGTCCGATATGACTGAAACGCCTGCCCTGCTGATATATACCACCTACCGTCTCATACCCGACGACGCTGAAGCGTTCCGATCGCTCGCTTTGCGCATGGCGACTACGGCGAAAGCGCGCGATGGCTGCGCCTTCCTTGACGTTGCTCAGGATGTCAGTGACCCGGCCATCTTCCGTCTGGTCGAGGGCTGGCGGGACCAAGCGGCCTTGGATGCACATGGCGCCAGTGGCGAGTTTCAGACCGTGCTGAAGGATGCTGCGGCACTCGGAGTCGTCGGCCGTTCTATCGACGTTTACTCGGTTGCGGAGAAGAAGGCGGTCGACATGCCTTCATGATTGAGCCGGCTTCGAGCGCAGCCGAGCCGTGGCCATGTCACCCCCGTATGCCGATCAGCACCTTCCCAATAGGGAACAATCAGCGGGAAGGCGGCCCTAGAGCTGAGCGGGCTAGCGGCAGAAGGTGCCACTTTCCCGCAACCTGTTCCCAAATCGCTTTTCCCAAAATTGCGCCGTCCACATGAATAAACGGGAATGGCTTAGACGCGAGAGTAGCTCCTCGTGCCGCATCAACCCATGTCTGCTCACCACCAAACCCGGACGGCAGTCTCGGCACCCCGGGTGCAGACGGTCTGCCAACGGTGGCGGATCAGGCCCCGATTCCAACCGAGACACTACCGGCCTCTGGAAACCCTTCCCTTAAACAAGTGGATTCCAAAGGCCTGCCTTTGGCGGAGTTTGAGGCAGAGCCTCAACCTTGCCTGCTTCCCCTGCCCTGGACACGCCCCCGTCGTTGCGCAACTCTGCCGGGCAACGGCGCCGCACCGAATGGCGCCGGCCGGGGGAGACGGGTCCGCGATCGGGCGGGCCGTGGTGCCAGGGGCAAGTCGCGATGGGCAGCGGCGGGGCGACGGGCGCGGGGGCGGCCCCGGTGCTGGAGATGCGCGCGATCGCCAAGACGTTCGGGCCGGCGCGTGCGCTGTCCGGCGTGACGTTTTCCGCCTGGGCGGGCGAGGTGCACGCGCTGATGGGCGAGAACGGCGCGGGCAAGTCCACGCTGATGAAGATCCTCTCGGGCGTGCACCAGGCGGACCGCGGCGGCGAGATCCGCCTTGGCGGCGCGGTGGTCAGCGTCCCCGATCCGGCGGCGGCGCGCGCGCTGGGCATCGTGACCATCCACCAGGAGCTGGCGCTCTCGCCCAACCTGTCGGTGGCGGAGAACGTGTTCCTGGGGCGCGAGCCGCGGCGCTTCGGGCTGGTGGACCGCGCGGCGATGCGGGCGCGCTGCGCGCCGGTGCTGGAGCGGCTCGGCGTGGGGTTCGCGCCGGGGGCGGCGGTGGCCGCGCTGTCGATCGCCGAGCGCCAGCTCGTGGAGATCGCGCGCGCGCTGGCGGGTGCCGCGCGGGTGCTGGTGATGGACGAGCCGACGACCTCGCTGTCGGCGCGAGAGACCGACCGGCTGTTCGCGCTGGTGCGCCGGCTGCGCGAGGACGGCCTGGCGATCATCTACATCAGCCACCGCATGGCAGAGATCGACGCGCTGGCCGACCGGGTGAGCGTGCTGCGCGACGGCGCCTCGGTGGGCACGCTGGTGCGCTCCGAGCTGACGCCGGGCACGCTGATCCGCATGATGGTCGGGCGCGACCTGTCGAGCTTCTACACCAAGTCCCACGACGACCCGGCGGCGCAGGCGGACGCCGGCTTGGCGACGCGGGCGGATGCGGGACCGGCGGCGCCCGGCCTGGCGGCGCCCGGCTCGGCGGCGCAGGCCGCGCGCGTGGCAGGGCCCGCGCCGCTGCTGGAGGTCGAGGGCGTGGGCGACGGGGTGCGCGTGCTCGGGTGCAGCTTCGACCTGGCGCGCGGCGAGGTGCTGGGCATCGCGGGGCTGGTGGGCGCGGGGCGCACGGAGCTGGCGCGGCTGGTGTGCGGCATCGACCGGCGCAGCGCGGGTGTGGTGCGCGTCGGCGGGCGGGCGGCATCGTGCCGCTCGCCCGCGGAGGGGGTGGCGGCGGGGCTCGCCTACCTCACGGAGGACCGCAAGGGGCTCGGGCTGTACCTCGACATGAGCGTGCGGCAGAACATCGCCATCGACGTGGCGGGGCGCGACGCGCGCGCGGGGGTGCTGGACCTGGCGGCGGCGCGGCGGCGCTCGGGGGCGGCGATCCGCAGGCTGGGCGTGCGCAGCGCGGGCGATGCGATCAACGTCGGCGCGCTGTCGGGCGGCAACCAGCAGAAGGTGCTGCTGGCGCGGCTGCTGGAGACGGGGCCGCGCGTGCTGTTCCTCGACGAGCCGACGCGCGGCGTGGACATCGGCGCCAAGAGCGAGATCTACCGCCTGATTGACGAGCTGGCGCGCGCCGGCCTGGGCGTCGTGGTGATCTCCAGCGAGATGGCCGAGATCATCGGCGTGTGCGACCGCACGCTGGTGATGCGAGAGGGGCGCTTGGTCGGCGAGATCGCCAACCGCGGGGCGAGCCGGATCACGCAGGAGGCGATCATGGCGCTGGTGGCCGGCGTGAAGGTGGCGGCGTGAGGCGGGGCGCGGGCAGGAAGCCAAGCCAGGGGCTCTGCCCCTGGACCCCGCTCAAGGCGGAGCCTTGAGAATCCACTTCCTAAGTCAAGGGATCAAAGGGTCCTCGGACCCTTTGCGGGTCTGGGCAGAGCCCAGCCTTGCTTGCTTCAGGCCTGCCGCATGAGCGCCGCCGCCGAGCCCGCCGCCCGCGCCGCCGCCACCCGGGCCGGCCTGCGCGCGCGCCTTCAGGTGCTCGGCATGTTGCCGGTGCTGCTTCTGCTCTGCGTCGGCTTCGAGCTGATGTCGAGCCGCTTCCTGTCGTTGGGCAACATCTCGATCGTGGCGCAGCAGGCCTCGATCAACACGGTGCTCGCCGCCGGCATGACCTTCGTGCTGCTCACCGGCGGCATCGACCTCTCCGTCGGCTCGATCCTGGCGGCGGCGGCGATGGTGACGATGCTGGTGTCCACCGCGCCGGCGTTCGGCGTGCTGGCGATCCCGGCGGGGCTGCTCGCGGGCGTGGCGTTCGGGGCGGCGAACGGCGCGCTGATCGCGGGCCCCGGGCTGCCGCCGTTCATCGTCACGCTCGGCTCGCTGACCGCGGTGCGCGGCATCGCGCGGCTGATCGGCCACGACGGCACGGTGTTCAACCCCGACCTCGGCTTCGCCTTTCTTGGCAACGAGACGCTGCTCGGCGTGCCGTGGCTGGTGGTGATCGCGGGGCTGGTGATCCTGGCGTCGTGGTTCGTGCTGCGCCGCACGGTGTTCGGCCTGCGGGTGTACGCGGTCGGCGGCAACGTGCACGCGGCGCACCTGTCGGGCATCCGCGTCGGGCGCATCCTGATGGCGGTGTACATGATCTCCGGGCTGCTGGCCGGGCTGGGCGGGATCATGTCGGCGGCGCGGCTGTACGCGGCCAACGGGCTGCAGCTCGGGCAGAGCTACGAGCTGGACGCCATCGCGGCGGCGATCCTGGGGGGCATCAGCTTCACCGGCGGCATCGGCTCGGTCTGGGGCACGCTGGTCGGCGCGCTGATCATCGCGATCCTGACCAACGGGCTGATCCTCGTCGGCGTCAGCGACATTTGGCAGTTCATCGTCAAGGGCCTGGTCATCGTCGTCGCCGTCGCGCTGGACCGCCTGCGGCTGCAGGGCGGGGCACGGACGTGAGCAGGGGGCGCCTCTGGCCGAAGCAAGCAAGGTTGAGGCTCTGCCTCAAACTCCGCCAAAGGCAGGCCTTTGGAATCCATTACTTAAGTAAATCGGTTTCCAAAGGCCTCGGCCTTTGGCGGGTCTGGGCAGAGCCCAGCCTTGCTTGCTGCCTTCGGGCGGCCAACGATTCCTGGAGGGGACACGGCATGACACAGAGACACCTGGCGATGGCGGCCCTGGCTGTGGCGTGCCTCGCGGCCCCTGGCGCGCAGGCGAAGACCCTGGGCGGCATCGGCATCACCGTGGGCTCGCTCGGCAACCCGTTCTTCGTGGCGATCGCCAACGGCGCCACCGCGGCGGCCAGGGCGATCAACCCCGACGTGCGCGTCATCACCACCGCGTCGGACTACGACCTGAACAAGCAATTCACCCAGATCGACAACTTCATCTCCGCCGGCGTCGACCTGATCCTGATCAACGCCGCCGACCCGGTGGCGATCGCGCCCGCGGTGCGCAAGGCGGAGGCCGCCGGCATCACCGTCGTCGCCGTGGACGTGGCCGCAGAGGGCGCGGACGCCACGGTGATGACCGACAACGTCCAGGCCGGCGCCGAGGCGTGCCAGGCCATCGTCGAGCGCCTCGGCGGCCACGGCGACGTGGTAATCGTCAACGGCCCGCACGTCTCCTCGGTGATCGACCGCGTCCGCGGCTGCGAGGCGGTGCTGAGCAAGGCCGGGATCACGCCGCTGTCGGACAACCAGGACGCCAAGGGCTCGCGCGACGGCGGCTTCGCGGTGATGCAGGGCCTGCTCACCCGCTTCCCCCACATCGACGCCGTGTTCGCGATCAACGACCCGAGCGCGATCGGCGCCGGCCTGGCCGCGCGCCAGCTCCACCGCGACACGCTCATCACCAGCGTGGACGGCGCGCCCGACATCGAGGCGGCGCTGCGCGACCCGAAGAGCCTGGTGGTCGCCTCCGCGTCGCAGGACCCCTACCTGATGGCGCAGCGCGCGGTGCAGATCGGCAACGAGATCATCGGCGGCCACAGGCCCGCCGAGAAGACCCAGCTCATCGAGCCGACCCTCGTCACCGCCGCCACCGTGGGCACCTACCGCGGCTGGTCGGCGCCGCGCTGACCCCGCGATGAGACCGCAAGCAAGGCCAGGGCTCTGCCCCATTTTCTGGAAGCGGGGACCCGCCAGGGCGAGCCGCCCTGAACCGGTGCTCGATTCGGACCTGCGGCACATGCCGGGGCGTCGAGACCCCATCAAGTGGATTCTCAAGGCGAGCCTTGAGCGGAGTCCAGAGGCAGAGCCTCTGGCCTTCCTTGCTTCGCGGCCCGCCCCATGACCCCCGCCGCCGCGATCGTGAGCTTCGGCAGCGTCAACGTCGACGTGACCGCCTACCCGGACCGCCTGCCCGCGCCCGGCCAGACCGTGCACGCGCCGCGGTATGCCCTGGGCCTCGGCGGCAAGGGCGCGAACCAGGCCGCCGCCGTGGCCCGGCTCGGCGAGGCGGCGGAGCTGGTCGGGCGCGTCGGCAACGACCCGTTCGGCGTCATGGCGCGCGCGGCCCTGGCCCGCCTCGGGGTGGGGACCGGCGGGCTGCGCACCGACCCCGCGCACCCCACGGGCCTGGCGCTGATCGGCGTCGAGGCGTCGGGCGAGAACGCGATCATCGTCGCCGGTGGCGCCAACGCGGCGCTGGACGCAAGCGACGTCGAGCGCGCGGGCGCGGTGCTGGACCGGGCGAGGGTGCTGCTGCTGCAACTGGAGGTGCCGGCGGCGGCCTCGCTGCTGGCGGCGCGGCGTGCGCGGGCGGCGGGCGGGCGCGTCGTCCTGGACCCGGCGCCGGCGCCGCCGGGCGGGCTGCCGGACGCGCTGTGGGCCGCGGTGGACGGGGTGACGCCGAACGAGACGGAGGCCGAGATCCTGACCGGGCTGCGCCCGCGCACGCCGGAGGAGGGGCACGAGGCGGCGGGGCGGCTGCTGGCGCGCGGCGCCGCCTGCGCGGTGGTGACGCTGGGGGCGCGCGGCGTGGTGTTCCGCACTGGCGACGAGTCCGGGTTCGTGCCGGCGTTCCCGGTCGCGGCGGTGGACACGGTGGCGGCGGGCGACTGCTTCAACGCGGGGCTGGCGGTGGCGCTGGCGCGCGGCGAGGCGGTCGCGGCGGCGGTGCGCTTCGCCGCCGCGTGCGGGGCGCTGGCGACTACGCGGGCCGGAGCGGCGGAGGCGGCGCCGACGCGGGCGGAGGTCGCGGCGCTGCTGAAGTGAAGCAAGGCTGGGCTCTCCCTCCGCTGCCATTCCAACGATCCAAGCGGATCGTCAGAATCTTTGGCAGCTACGCCCAGACCCGCCAAAGGCCAAGGCCTCTGGACACCGATTTACTGAAGTAATGGACTCCAAAGGCGAGCCTTTGGCGGAGTTTGAGGCAGAGCCTCAACCTTGCCTACCTTGCTTGCCTCGTCTTACGCCGCCGCGATGAACTGCTCGATCTGCGTCCGCGTGTCCGAGACCAGGCCGGTGATCTGCCCGGTCGAACTGGCGGAGCGCTGCGCCAGGCTCTTCACCTCGGCCGCGACCACGGCGAAGCCCTTGCCGGCCTCGCCGGCACGCGCCGCCTCGATGGTGGCGTTCAGCGCCAGCAGGTTGGTCTGCCCTGAGATGCCGGAAATGTCGCCCGCGACCCGGCTGATCCGGTCCAGCAGGCTGGTCATCACCCGCTCCGTATCGCGCACCGCGGCCCGGCGCGCCGACAGGTCGATCGCGTACAGCACGCTGCCGCGCAGGTCGCCCTCCACGCCGTGCAGCGGCTGCACGCTGCCCGACAGGAACAGGACCTGGCCTGCGCCGTGGGCCACCTCGACGGTGCGGCTGAAGGACTGGCCGGACGCGAGCGCGGCCTGGTCGTCGGCGTCGAACAGACGCGCGTGCGACAGGTCGGCGTGGTCCCGCGCGTCCTCGGCCGACATCCCTATCAGGGTCAACGCCAGCTCGTTCAGCCGTACTGCGGAGCCGTGCGCGTCCCACTCGATCACCACGTTAGACCGCTCGATCGCGTCGAGGCGGGCGTTGGCCTCGACGGCGCGCTGCTTGGTCCCGGTGATGTTGGCCTGCACCGAGACGTAGCGCTCCACCGCGCCATCGGCGCCGCGCACCGGGTTGATCGACAGGGAGACCCAGTAGGCCTCGCCCGACTTGGAGTAGTTGAGGATCTCCTCGTAGAACGGCTCGCCGCGGTGCAGGTGCTCGCCGACGCGCCGCACGGTGCCGGGATCGGTGCGGCGGCCCTGCAGCAGGCTGCCCGGCGTGCAGCCCAGGGCCTCCTCCGCGCTGTAGCCGGTCAGCCGGGAGAAGCCGGGGTTGACGTATTCGATGCGGCCCTGCGCGTCGGTGATGATGACGCTGTTGTCGGTCTCGTTGGCGACCAGGGACAGCAGCGCGAAGCTGCGGCGGCGCCGCACCTCCTCGGTGATGTCGGTGGCGAACTTCACCACCTTCACCGGCCGCCCGGCGGCGTCGAGCACCGGATTGTAGCTCGCCTGGATCCAGACCTCGCGCCCATCCTTGGCGATGCGGCGGAACTCGGCCGCCTGCGGCTCGCCCCGGCGCAGCGCCTCCCAGAACGCGCGGTACGCCGGGGTGTCGCGCTCCTCCGGCGCCACGAACATCGCGTGGCGCTGGCCGCGCACCTCGTCCAGCGTGTAGCCCAGGGCGGAGAGGAAGTTGGAATTGGCGTGCAGGATGGTGGAGTCGAGCGCGAACTCGATCACCGCCTGCACCCGGTTGATCGCGGCGATCTGGCCCTGGTCGCCGGCGGCGCGCTGCTTGGCCGCGGTGATGTCGGTGGCGAACTTCACCACCCTGACGACGCGCCCGCCCAGGCCGCGGATCGGCGTGTAGGTGGCCTGCAGCCACACCTCGCGCCCGTCCCTGCCGATGCGGCGGAACTCGCCGGCCTGGAACTCGCCCCGGCGCAGCGCCTCCCAGAACGCCTGGTAGGCCGGGCTGCCGACCTCCTCGGGCGGCATGAACATCGCGTGGGGCTGGCCGCGCACCTCCCGGGCGGAGTAGCCCATCGTCGCCAGAAAAAGGTCGTTGCCGCGCAGCACGCGGCCGTCAGGCGCGAATTCCACCACGGCCTGCGTCCGCTCGACCGCCGTCGCCCTGGCGCGAGCGCCACCCCACCCGAACATCTACCGCTCCGCACCGCTGAAGTTTACCGACCGAAAAGGAGGGTACTGGTCTGTGGTTAATTCCACGCGAAGAAGAGTCATGCGCGTAAACTTTGTAATTTGTTCAAGATAAGAAGAGTTCTAAGTAAAGGGTGCATAGCTTCGGCTATCATGCAGAAAATGCTCTCTCTGGACGCTTCCGGCGCTGCCCGTTCAAGCGCGGTTTCTCCGTCCACAGAATGCGTCCCATAGACATGGGTGTCCGGTAGCAACAAACACGAAAGTGCGTCTCAAATTTTAAACGCCATAATTTGCCGTTGGAAGATAGGAGAGTTTCAACATGGGACACCTACTCTGATCTGGCAGGCTGAGGATCTTTGTTGGTGAGTCTGATGATGTCTGTGAGTGGGCTGTGCTGCAAGCGATACGGGGGTGGAGATTACGTGAGAAGTGGGGGGGCGCGGTCATCAGCGCTATCGCTGCCGCGGGTGCGGCTGCCATTTCACCGACACGTCCCTGCGCGGTAAGCCGCCTGCGATGAAGGCGCTGGCAGTGCTGCTGTATGACATGGGCGGTATGAGCTTCAGCGCAATCGGCCGCTTGCCGGGGGTGAGCGACGTGGCGGTGCTGAAGTGGGAGCGCGCCGAGGCGTGCGCCTTGCCGGAGCCGGAGGTGTCGGCGGCCGTGGTCACGATCGAGGTGGACGAGATGCGGCACTTCATCAAGAAAAATCTGCCAGGCTCTGGGTCTGGCGCGCCTATGACGGGGATCAGCGGTGCACCGTGGCCTGAGTGCTGGGTGGGCGTGATGATGCGACCTGCCGCAAGCTGATCGACAAGGTCGGGCTGGACGGCAAGACCTTTGTCGCTGACGACTGGGAGGGCTACCACCGGGTGATCCCGGCGGCGCAATTGTTCACCGGCAAGGACCTGACGTTCCCGATCGGGCAGGACGACAGCAGCGTCAGGCACTACCTGGCGCGCTTGCGCCGTAGGACCAGGGCCGTGTCCAGGTGCCGCACCAGGGCCGACCTGTCGCTCCGCCTGCTGCACCACCTGCAACGCCGCGCCAACTACGCCGCTAATACCAACGATCGTTGATCGTGACCGGTCAAGAAAGGCAAGGCTGGGCTCTGCCCAGACCCGCAAAGGGTCCGAGGACCCTTTGATCCCCTGACTTAAGTATTTGATTCCAAAGGCTTGCCTTTGGCGGAGTTTGAGGCAGAGCCTCAACCTTACTTCCTTCCCGACCGGTCATCATCAACGGCCGTTGGTATTACGTCAGAATATTTTCGTCTGTTTTTTATTAGTAATATTAAATAAAAATCCTCAGCCTGCCAGATCAAAGTAGGTATCTCAAGTTAGAATTCTCAACGTACCGGTCCTGGTCGATCGCACGCCAGAGGTAATGCTGTTTGCTCCGGATGCGGATGAAGACCTCGTCAAGGTGCCATTTATCGCCCGGCGTGGGACGACGTCGCTTCAGCATGTTGGCGAACAGCCGGCCGAAGCGCAGCCCCCATTTCCAAATGCTCTCGCAGCTGACCACCCCGCCGCGGGCAGCCATGATCAGTTTGA
>JAABUM010000892.1_pt1 | contig 47927 bp, 46 predicted proteins | sample 5559161 | NCBI WGS metagenome assembly JAABUM01 (sample SAMN10711868, study PRJNA513369) | rock metagenome | isolation source: Antarctica rocks | place: Antarctica: Victoria Land, Siegfried Peak nord
CTTCTTGAGCAGTTCGCCGACGGTGCGGACGTTGATCAGGCCGAGCAAGCGCGCGCTGACCTCGCCCACGCCCGAAAGTTCGCTGACCGGCGAGTCGGGGGTCAGCGGCTTTTGCGTCGTGGCCGCCCTCGGCTTCGGCGTGGGGGCCTTTGCTTGCGGCGCGGCGGCCCTTGGCCGCGGCTCGGCGGCTTTCGGCTTCGGCGCGGGCTTCGGGCGACGGTTGGCGGGCGGCCCGATGTAGCGCGGCTGCGCCGTGGGGTCGTTCTCCCCGAGGGCGCGCACGAGGCGGTAGAGATCGCGCAGCTCGCCGAGCACCGTATCGAGGAGCGGGGCACGCTCTTGCGGCGCGAGGGCCGCATAGCCGCCGAGGAGCGCCGTGATCCGGGACAGCGTGTCATCCGCCGCGCGCGTCGGCAAGGAGCCGCGCAGAGGCGCGAGACCGGCCCGCGTGAACGAGCCGATCCCGCCGCGCGCCGCGCGATTCTGGTAGCCCTGGCGCTCTTCCTCGGCCAGTACCTTGCCGACGCGCGCGATCGTCGCTTGTAAGGAGTTCGATGCCGTGGACATGCTTCCCGTGTCAGGCGTGGCCCGTCGACACGGCCCCCTCGTTCGCATCGATCACGACGCCGAGCGAACCCGGCCCGAGGTGAACTGCGATGACGGGACTGGCCTGGGCGACGATGATCTGTTCGCGCGGATAGACCGTGCCCAGGCGCGCGAGCAAGGCGTCGATATCGGCGTCGCCAATCTGGAGGGCACCGAGTTGGCGGATATGGGGGAAGTCGCGCGCGAACTTCACCAGCCCATCGATCGCTTTCGAGCGGGTCCGCGTGCGCTCGTGCGGCACCACCACTCCCTCATCGAGGCGCATCAGCGGCTTCAGGGAGAGGATCGAGCCCGTGATCGCCGCCGCGCGCCCGATCCGGCCCCCCTTCTGCAAATACTCCAGGGTGTCGGGGAAGAAGATGATGTGCATGTTCGGCAGCATCCGCTGGACGGTCGCCACGATCTCCGCCACGTCCCCGCCGCGCGCCGCGATCCGCGCCGCTTCAAGCGCCAGAAAGCCGAGCCCCAGAGTGACCGAGCGCGAGTCGAGTATCTCCACCGTGACCCGATCGGCCACCTCGGCGGCGGCGAGGCGCGCGGCCCCGGCGGTGCCGCTGAGGCGCTCCGAGAGATGGATCGAGACGATCGTGTCCGCGCCCTCATCGGCCAGGCGGCGATACGTCTCCTCAAAGAGCCCGATCGCGGGCTGGGCGGTCGTCGGCAGTGCCTTCCCGGACGCCTTGAGACGACGCACGAAGTCATCGGGGCCGATCTCAACCTTGTCCAGCAGCGATTCCTCGCCGAAGATCACCGATAGCGGGACGATTTCGATCCCCGCCGCGAGGCGCAGCTCGTCGGGAATATCGGCTGTACTATCGGTGACGATCCGTATACCCGCCATCGCCCCTCGATCCGGGCGGCGGGCGGCGGTCGGTGGGCGGCAGAAGCTTATGGCTAACGAGACTGGCTTGCCGGTCGCCAATCCGCATTCCGATATGTACTTCTGCCGACCACCGACCGCCGCCCGCCGACTCGCTACTCGACACTCATCAGATAATCATAGTGCGGCTGTCCCCCGGCCACAAGCTCGAATGCGACGTCGGGATAGCGCATCGCCAGCGATTCTACCATAGCGCCCCCCTCCTCCTCGCTCACGTCCGCGCCGCGATAGAGGGTAACGAGCTCCGCCGTGTCGGCGGTGGTGCGCGCGAGCAGGGCGAGCAGCACCTCGTCGAGCGCATCCCCGGCGTAGACGAGCTTGCCATCGATCAGGCCGATCGTCTGACCAGCGGTGACCGCCACGCCATCGATCGTCGCCGAGCGCACCGCGTGGGTGACCTCCGCCGAATGAATCGCCTCCGCCGCCTCGGTCATCGCGGCGACATTGGCGGCGAGCGGCGCATCGAAGTTCAGCGCCGCCAGCGCCGCGATCCCTTGCGGCACCGAGCGGGTCGGCACCACCGCGATCCGCTTCGGCGTCAGGTCCGCCACCTGGCGCGCGGTGAGGATCACATTGCCGTTGTTCGGCAACAGGATCACCTCGTCGCCCGGCAACGCTTCGACCGCGCGCAGCAACTCCTCCGTGCTCGGGTTCATCGTCTGGCCGCCGGAGACGATCCCCGCCGCGCCGAGGCCGCGCAGGACCTCCACCAGCCCCGCCCCGGACGCGACCGCGACGATCTGCGGTCCGAGCGCTTCCGCCGCAGCGGACGCCGACGCGGGCGCGGTGTTCGCTCGCACCCCGGCGTTCACCGTCTCGACCTGCTGGGTCATGTTGTCGATGCGGATCTGACCGAGCTCGCCCCAGCGCACCGCCTCGGTGAGGATCGCGCCCGGGTCCTCGGTATGGATGTGGATCTTGATCAGTTCCTCGTCGCCGACCACCACGCCGGATTCGCCGAGCGCCAGGAGACGCTCGCGGATCGTCGCGAAGTCGAGCGGCTGCCCGTCGCGCGGCTCGATCATCACGTTGGTGCAGTAGCCGACCTCCTCCGCGCTGTGCGCGTCGAGGAACTCGGCGAACTGCCCGGAAACGTCCGCCGCAGCGACCCCGGCGCTCGCCGTCAGCGCCTCGCCGTGCGCGCGCAGGCTCGCCCCTTCGAGCAGGATCACGATCCCCTGACCGCCCGCGTCGACCACCCCCGCCTCGCGCAGGCGCGGCAGCAGCTCGGGCGTGCGGGCCAGCGCGCGCCGCGCCCCGGCGAGCGCCGCGTCGAGGACCGCGCCGAGCGCGCCGCCGGCGCCGTGGGCCTCCTCCGCCGCCTCCGCCGCCACGCGGATCACCGTCAGCATCGTCCCTTCGACCGGCTGCTGCACCGCGCGATAGGCGGTCGTCGCGGCCTCGCGGAAGGCCGTCGCGAGCGCGGCACCGTCGATCGTCGCGGCGTCGCTGAGGCCGCGCACGAAGCCGCGCAGGATCTGGGAGAGGATCACCCCCGAATTGCCGCGCGAGCCGAGCATCGCGCCGCGCGCCAGGCGGGCCGCGAGCGCGCTCGTCCCGGTCACCCCTTCGGCGTCGGCGGCGTGGACCGCTTCGAGCGCGGCGCGCATCGTCAGCAACATATTCTTGCCGGTATCGCCATCCGGCACCGGGAAAACGTTGAGCGCGTTGATCGCCTCGGCGTGGCGCTCCAGGTTCGACCCCGCCGCATCGAGCGCACCCAGGAGCGCCTTCCCATCGCAGACGGTGGGCAACTGCCGTTCCGCAGGCCCGCGCCTCCCCCCACCCGGCGCGGTCCCTGATCCGGTCATCGCCACCGACTCCTTACGTCGAGTGGGCGGAGTGGGCGAGTGGGCGAGTGGAGAAGAACCGTTCTCGTCCACCGGCCCACTCCGTCCACTGGCCCACTTCGCTACTCACTAAAATGCAATCCCTGTACATACACATTAACCGCCGCGACCGGCATGCCGAGCGCGCGTTCGACCGCGAACTTCACCAGCGCCATCAGGTTCTGCGCAACTTCGGAGATGCGTACCCCGTATTCCAGGATGACGTAGAGGGTGATGACGATCCGCTCGTCGTCCATCTCCACCACGATCCCGCGCCGGGGATCGTCCTGGCGCAGGTAATAGGCGAGGTTGCCGCGCAAACCACTCGGGGCCATCCCGACCACGCCGTAGGCTTCCAGCACCGCGCCGTGTACCAGCGAGGCGATCGCCGCGTGCGAGATTTCCACGCGCCCGCTCGCCACGCTCGTCGTAGCGACCTTGCCTCTCCGCAGCATCGCGCTCTCCCCCATACGTATCCACTTGCGATCGCGCGGCGGCCATGCTATCATCTATGGCTGTCGCGTCCCCGAATCGCGCGGGCATGGTGCGTCTGCCGACTAGGCGCTCGTGCGGCGTGAACGATCGAGTGGTGGGTTTGCTGCCCGCGACCGGCGCGCTGCTCGCGCACGTAGTGATGATAGCGAATAGCCGGTACGGCGTAAAGGGGAGAAGCGATCATGGCGATGTGCGATGTGTGCGGCAAGACCAAGCAGTCCGGCAATAATGTCAGTCACTCGAATGTGCACACCAAGCGGCTGTTCCGTCCGAATATCCAGAAGTCAACCGTGATCGTAAATGGTACACGGAAGCAGTTGAAGATTTGCACGCGCTGCATTCGCACGATGGCGAAGGCACCGCGCGGCTTCTAAGTGTCGGGCCATAACCACCCCGCGCACGATCAGGGGCGTCGCTTCAAGGCGACGCCCCGGCCATTTCCCCTCTCCGGCAGACCCCCCGCGCCGAAGCTGCCGCGCCCCATCGCGCCCGCGATCCAACAGTATGAGGCGGACGTCGCCGACGGGCTGGAAACGCTGGCGGCAGCGGAACTCCAGGCGCTCTTCGGCATGCATGTGACGATCGAGCCGCCGGTCGTGCAGAGCGGGGTCGTGCGTTTCAGTTATAGCGGCTCCCTTCGCGACCTGGGCCGTCCGCGCACGATCCTCGCCGTCGCCCTCCGCCAGCATTTCCCGGTGCCCCGCCCGCGTGCCCTCCTCGGCGATGAGCATCTCCGCGCCCTGCTGCGCCAGATCGCGACGGTGCGCGCGGTCGCCCCGACCGATGCCTTCGGGAGCCTGTATCTGAGCGCCGCCGGGGCCGAGTCATCGACCATGCAGCGCCTCAAAGAGACGCTCGTCGAGGCAACCGGGCTCGCCCTCGCCGCACCCGAAGCGCACGAGGGCGATCTGCAACTCCGCCTGCGCCGCCCGCCGGGCGGCGGCGAGGGCTGGGAGGCGTTGGTGCGCCTCACCCCGCGCCCCCTCAGCGCCCGCCCCTGGCGGGTTTGCAATCGCGAGGGGGCGCTCAATGCGACGGTGGCGCAGGCGGCGATCCGCCTGGCCGATCCCGACCCGCGCGATCACTTCCTCAATCTCGGGTGTGGCTCCGGCACGTTGCTGATCGAGCGCGCCCTGCACAGCCCGGCGGCGCACCTCCTCGGCTACGATCTCAGCGCCGAAGCGCTCGACTGCGCGCGCGCCAACGTGGCGGCGGCGGGGCAGACGGACGCGATCGAACTGTACGAGGGCGACGCCCGGGCGCTGCCACTCCCCGATGCCAGCATCGACGCCCTCTGCGCCGACCTCCCCTTCGGCCACCGCGTCGGCTCCCACGACGAAAATCTCGCCCTCTACCCGGCGCTCCTCGCCGAGGCGGCGCGCGTCGCCCGCCGCGACGCCCCTTGCGTGCTGATCTCCCACGAGGTGCGCCTGCTCGAAGGGCTGATCGCCGCCGCGCCGGAATGGCGATTGGTCGAGACTTTGCGCGTCTCGCTCGGCGGCCTGCACCCGCGCATCTTCGTCCTGCGGCGAACCTGACCGGGGCCGTGCCGCATTTCTGCGGTGCCCATCGGTGCCTCGCAGAGGGGGCGATAGGGCCACGCCACACACTATCGGCAACTCCCCAACGAAGAGCATTCTGGCGTGGAACTTGCTCCTCTGATCCGCGTAGGGCGTAGCGTGTGGCCGCCTTGCAGCGGATCATCCCCACAGGGAAGGAGTTCTCCGCGATGGCACAGGAGCAGAACCAGGAGCGGACCGTTAGCGATCAGATCGTGGCGCGCCTCACCGATTGGGGTGTGCGGCGCATCTACGGCTATCCCGGCGATGGCATCAACGGGGTTCTCGGGGCGATCCGGCGGGCGGGCAACCAGCCGGAGTTCATCCAGGTGGCCCACGAGGAGCTGGCCGGTTTCATGGCCTGCGCGCACGCCAAGTACACCGGCGAGGTCGGTGTCTGCCTCGCCACGTCCGGGCCGGGGGCGATCCACCTGCTCAACGGCATGTACGACGCGCGCGGCGATCATCAGCCGCTCGTCGCCATCATCGGCCAGCAGCCGCGCGCGGCGCTCGGCGGACACTTCCAGCAGGAGGTCGATCTGCTGAGTCTCTGCAAGGATGTCGCGCGCGACTTCGTGGAGATGGCGACCGATCCGGCCCAGGTACGCCACCTGATCGACCGCGCCTTCCGCATCGCCCAGGCGCAACGGGTCGTCACCTGCGTGATCCTCCCGCACGACGTGCAGCTTCTCCCGGCGGTCGAGGAGTTGCCGCGCGAGCACGGGAGTATCCCTTCCGGCGTCGGCTACAGCGCGCCGCGCGTCGTCCCGACCGAGGCCGATCTGCGCCGCGCCGCCGAGGTGCTCAACGCCGGGAAGAAGGTCGCGATGCTCGTCGGGGCCGGGGCACTCGGCGCGACCGACGAGATCATCGCGGTCGCGGACGCGCTCGGCGCGGGGGTGGCGAAGGCATTCCTGGGCAAGGCCGCCGTGCCCGATGATCTCCCGTTCGTCACCGGCACGGTCGGCTGGCTCGGCACCGCCGCCAGCAATACGATGATGCAGGAGTGCGACACCCTGCTGATGGTCGGCTCGACCTTCCCCTACACCGAGTATCTGCCGCGCGAGGGGCAGGCACGCGGCGTGCAGATCGACATCGCGCCCCAATTCCTGGGGATGCGCTACCCGATGGAGCTGAACCTGACCGGCGATAGCGCCACGACCCTCGCGGCGCTCCTCCCCCTCCTCGAACGCAAGACCGACCGCGCGTGGCGCGTGCAGATCGAGCGGAAGGTCGACGCGTGGTGGCGGCTGATCGACGAGCGCGCCGAGCAGCCGGGCGACCTGCTCAACCCGCAACTCCTCTTCCGCGAACTCTCCTCACGGCTCCCCGATAATGCGATCCTCAACGCCGATTCCGGCACCGCCACGGTCTGGCTGGCACGCAATGTCCGCCTGCGCCGGGGAATGATGTCGTCGGTCTCGGGGCGACTCGCCTCGATGGGCTCGGGGGTGCCCTACGCGATCGCCGCGAAGTTCGCCCACCCCGACCGCGTGGCGATCGCCCTCGTCGGCGACGGTGCGATGCAGATGAGCGGCTTCAATGCGCTGATCACCGTGGCGAAGTATTGGCGGCGCTGGCAGGATCCGCGCCTGATCGTCCTGGTCCTGAACAATCGCGATCTCAATTATGTCTCCTGGGAGCAGCGCGCGCAGGACGGCGAGCCCAAATTCCCTGCCTCGCAGGATCTGCTCGACGTGTCGTTCGCGCGCCACGCGGAGTTGCTCGGTCTGCGCGGCATCCGCGTCGAGACGCCGGATGCGATCGGGGCGGCCTGGGACGCGGCGCTGGCCGCCGACCGTCCGACCGTGATCGACGCGGTGGTAGACCCGACGATCCCGCCCCTGCCGCCCGAGCTGACCGAGAAGCAGCAAGAATCGCTGTCGAAGGCGCTCGCGGATGGCGATCCGGAGGCCGATGCGATCAGGGAGCGGTTGCGACAGCAGGGCTATCGCCTCGCCCCTTCCTGACCAGTCCCATACCACCCCTCATATCCGGCAAAGCCGAGCGGCCCCGCCCAGATGGGCGGGGCCGCTCGCACTCCCATCCGGTGGCTCGCAATCACGACCGCACGGTCCATCCGACGGTGCGATAATGCCGACTCACGGGGAAGGGGGGGCGACGATGACCGACGACACGGTGCGAGTCGAGGCGGAGGCGCGGGTACTGATCGGAGCGTTCGCGGGCGAGGCGGCGTTCTTCGCGCGCAACCTCACTACTGACGCGACGATCGGGCACGAGCCGGATCGGGTCATGCCGACCGCCTCGACGATCAAGCTGCTCGTCCTGGCCGAGTTCTTCCGGCAGGTCGCGGCGGGCGCGGTCGATCCCGCCGCGTCGCTGCCGATCGCGGACGAGGATCGGCGTGGCGGCTCCGGCATCCTCAAGGACCTCGCGCCCGACCTCCTCCTGAGCGCGCGCGACCACGCGACGCTGATGACCGCCCTCTCGGACAACACCTCTACCGCCGTCCTGGTGCGACTCTTGGGGCGCGAGCGCATTCTGGAGTCGGGTCGGGCGTGGGGTATGACCGCCACGACCGCCGCCTTCGCCGGACAGGAACGCGAGTACGGGGCGAGCACCCCGCGCGACCTCGTGCGCCTGCTGGCGCTGATCGGCACCGACGCGCTCCATAACCCCGCCACCAGCGCCGCGATCCGCGACGTGCTGGTGACGCAGCAATACCACGACCAGCTCGGGCGCTACCTGCCCTATAATCAATATCTGCGCGAGGGCGCGGCGCACCCTGGCTCGGTCGTCGTCCGCGCCAAGAGCGGCTTCTCGTCCGGCCCGACCGGCGGTGTCCGCGCCGACGCGGGGCTGATCGACGCGCCGAACGGCGTCCGCTACGCCATCTGCACCATGACGGCGGGCAGCCCGGAGGTCGGCTTCGGCCCCGAACACCCCGGCGCGATCCTCAACGGTCGCCTCTCGCGCCTCGTCTTCGATGCCTGGACCGCAGCCTCATGACCGATTCACCCCCCTATCCCACCGAGGAATGGTTCGCGGTCACGGTCGCCGTCGGTCCTCTCACAATCACCGATCCCGCCTCGCTACTTGCGGCTTTCGAGAAAGCACTCCTTCAGCGCGACTACTTCCGCAATACGCTCATCAAGTGGAATACCACGCAAAAATGCCTTCTTGTGCATCTGGAAGATCGTGGATACAAAGGCGAGGCCACCGCCGATGGCATAGCGCGAGAAGTGGCCGAGGTATTCGCCGAAACCCTCGACATACCAGAACAGCCACGGATACTGATCATCGACGTACGCCAGCAAGGATGACGCCGAGCGAGCGAGACACGAGGCGCGGCATGTTCCAGGAGTTCTCGGTCGGGCCGCAATGGCAACTCACCAACGATGATCTGGCAATGATAGCCGCCGACTTTGGGTTGTCCATCACCGGGACGCCGTCACAGCCGCAGACCGGGGCAACCAATGGCATCGCGCGCATCACCACCACCAGCGGCGATTGGATCGTGCGCGTCCATCGCCCTTGGACCACGCCGGAACGACTGGCGGGGGTGCATCGGGCGCTCGCCTCCCTGCGCGCGGCGGGACAGCCAATCCCATCCATCCTCGCCACGCCAGCCGGGCAAACCTGGACCGTCTTACACGATCGTCTGGTCGAGGTCAACGCCTTCGTGCCGAGCAACGCCAGCGCCGACAGCGGCGCGCGCCTCGGCGTGGCACTGGCCCTCCTCGCGCGCCTGCACGCGACCCTGGCGACCCTCGCGCCCGACGCTATCCCGCCGCCGCTCTACAGTCCCCACACGACCCCTGACGCCATGCTCGCGGGACTGGCCGAGACAGACAGCGCCTTCGCGGCGCTGCGGCATCACGCCTCCTACCCGCAAGCCGCCGCGACCCGCGAGGCCACGCGCGTACTTCTCGCCACGCTCGATACGGCCCGCGCGGGGTACGCCGCACACCTGAGCCGGGCCTACATCCACGGCGACTACGGCGGCGATAACATCCTCTTCCGCGACGGCCAGATCGTCGCCGTCCTCGATTTCGACTTCCTCGCCTACCGCGAGCGTGTCGCCGATCTCGCGCGCACGCTCTACTGGGGAAGTGGCCCTTTCGGGAGTGTGCGGCCCGACGAGCCCGCGCCCGACGAGATCGCGCAACTCGCCGCGCTGCTGCGCCGCTACCAGCACGCCGCAACGCCCCCGCTCGCCGACGACGAGTTGCGAGCGTTGCCCTACGAGATGGCCCGTATCCCCCTCTTCTTCATCGCCGAGGCCGGGTATCTCCCCGCCGACGCGCCCGATCCCGCGCCGTTGCGTCAGACACTCGCGCTGAGGCCGCAACTCGGGCGTGCGACGTGGTTGACGGCGCACGCGGGGACATTCGGGGAACGGCTCGTGAAGCTGCTAGACTAGAGCCGTGGCTGAAGGTTGGGCGGGCGGACCCGCTGTAGGGAGGGATATTACGTATGTACGCGACACTGAATACCGGCGCGATCGACGTCAAGACGAACGGGGTACGCGAGGCGATCGTCGCGGCGAAGCTCGGCGGCTTCGCCGGGGTCGAGTTGCGCGCGCCGGAGGTGGTGGACCTGATCGAAGCGCACGGCTTGGAGACGGTGCGCGCGCTGCTGAGCGACGCGGGGGTGCGGGCGGCAGTCTGGGGACTGGGGATGGACATCCGGGGCGACGACGCGGCCTGGAACGCGGCCCTGGTTGCGCTGCGCCGCAACGCCGCCGCGATGGCCGCGATCGGCTGCACGCGCGTCACGACGGTCCTCATGTCCGGCAACGATGAGCGCGACTACGACGTGAACTGGCGCTTCCACGTCGAGCGCCTGACGCCGGTCGCGGCGGTCCTGGCGGAGCATGGCTGCTCGCTCGGCCTGGAATACCTCGGGCCGCAGACGATCCTCAACCGCTTCAAGTACCCCTTCGTCCACACGATGGCGAAGGCGCTGGAACTCGGCGCGGCGATCGGCCCGAACGTCGGGCTGTTGCTCGATTGCTGGCACTGGTACACCGCCGGGGACAATCTGGACGTGATCCACGCCGCGCGCCCGGAGCGGATCGTCCACGTCCACATCAACGACGCGCCGACGGGCATCCCGCTCGCGGAGCAGATCGACAACCGCCGCGCCCTCCCCGGCGAGACCGGCGTGATCGACATCGCGGGCTTCTTCGGGGCGCTGCAAGGGATCGGCTACGACGGCCCGGTGACCGCCGAGCCGTTCAAGCGCGAACTCGGCGACCTCCCCAACGACGCCGCGCGCCTCGCCACGATCCGCGAGTCGATCGCGAAGGTGTTCGCGGGGGCGGGCATCGCCTGAACCGAAGCGCTTGTGGGGGGTACACGGCGGGCGTGGGATGCCGATGGACTGAAGCTCCCGGCTGAAGGCGGCTCCGCCGCCAAGAAGTCCACCTTCGTGGACTGGGCGGAGTCGGTGCGGGGGGTGCTGCCCATCGGTGCCCCGGTTTAGTCCCCTTCAGTATTGGAGAATGGGCGGTGACCACAGCGGTCGTCGCCCATTTGCACTTCAGCCACCTACAGACTGCCACTCAACACTTCACGGCGCATCGCGCGAGGCAACGGGTACAAGGAAAAAGGCGAAACGCTCGCAGCTAACCGCAAACTCACCAGAGGGCCATAAAATCATCCGCTGCTCGAACCGCCCAGCTTCGGTAACATCTACCTCATCATAGAGCACTTCGACACCAGCGGTAGCCACAAGACCTGACAAACGATACGGCGTGTGGTCGATCACCATTGCCCCGGTATAGTGCGATGAGAGGTCATAGTAACCATACTGCAACTCGCCGCAGCGCAAGCGCAGAAGAAGCTATTGGTTCACATGATCGAACCGCACTGTCTTGAAAAGCGCGTCATTCAGCGACCACCTTTACGATAGCTCCAAGACCCCCGATGTTAAGCGCGAGGCGATCACTTCAAGGTGCCGCCGATATGCCCTGACAACAGTATCCGACTCCTCCTCGGTGAGATCGCCATCGACCCATGCGCGCGTGAAGCAGCGCATCAATGACACCGAAGTATCCTCAACATTTCATTTTCACGGCATCACTGCAATATCAGCGAAACGAGCGCGGCGGCGCGGTGGAGTCACGAACGATGAACGTGGTGGGGAGCAAGGTGAGCGCGGGGGCATCCTCGCCGCGCAGTTGGGCGATCAGCAGGCGCGCGGCGCGCAGTCCCTTCTCGTGGTGGTCCTGCCGGATCGTCGTCAGCGCCGGCTGCGCCAGCGCCGCCTCCGGAATGTCGTCGAAACCGACGATCGAGAGGTCGTCTGGCACCGTCAGGCCGAGCGCGCGCGCCGCATCGAGCGCGCCGAGCGCGTACTGATCGCTCATCGCTAGGAGCGCGGTCGGGCGTGGCTCATGCGCCAGCAGCCGCAGCGCCGCCTCGCGTCCGGCCTCGCGGGTGTTGTCAGCGCAGGTATAGACCGGGACCGTCGCCCACGGGAGGCCCGCAGCGACGAGGGCGGCGGTGTAGCCGTGCAGGCGCTCCGCCGTGACGTGGAAGGTGGCGGCGTCCTGCTGTCGCGCGTCGGCGTGGCCAGCCGTGTGCTCCGGTCCTAGACCGAAGGCGATGACCCCGAAGCGCCGATGCCCGAGCGTCAGGAGTTGCATGGCCGCCTCGCGCGCCGCCCCCAAGTCATCGATACCGACCACCGGACCGCCCACGCCATGCGCCACATCGACCAGCACCGTCGGCAGGCGGCGTACGAGCGCCGCCGCGATCTGCGGGTCGCCCTGCGCCAGCGAGTAGATGATGAAACCATCGACCACCGCCTGACTGGACGTGGGTCGCACGCCGCCCGAGCGCCCGGGCAGGAGGAGCAGACCCAGGCCCTCCTCCTCCGCCGCGCGCGCGATCCCCTGCAAGAGGAGGATCGCCGCCGGATCGGCGAAAGCATAGGAGAGGCGATCGGTGTACAGGAGGCCGATCGCCCCGGCTCGCCCCCGGCGCAGGCTGCGCGCCGCCGGATCGGGGCCGGCGTAGCCGAGACGCGTGGCGGTCGCCATGATGCGCGCGCGCAACTCCGCCGAGAGTTGGTCGGGGCGATTGTAGGCGTTGGAGACGGTGGAGGGGGCGACACCGAGGGCGGAGGCCATCTCGGCGAGCGTTACGCGGCGGCGGCGTTGGTCGCGCGGCGTCTCATTCATCGGCCCAGTATACCGCACCGTGCTCGGCTCCCGAGCGCGTATACCGACGGGCGGCGGGAAAAGTGGGGTCAAGACTACGGACCTATCGGTGGGGGGGATGGCTGGCGGAGACCCTGCTCGCTCCTTCCACTCGACTGGCACTGATCGGCTTCGCGGGGGTCGGTATCTCGATCATCTTCTCGCTGATCCTCGGTCTCGCCGCGCGCAGCCGCGAAGTGCCGAGCGGCACCGCGCTCGCAGCGGTCTCGACTCTCGGCTCCCTCGGCTTCCTGGCCGGTCCGCCGATCCTCGGCATCGTCGCGCACAGCACCACGATCGGCGTCGCCCTCTGGCTGGTTGCACTCTTCTACGTGAGGATCGCCGCCCTCGCTCGATCGGTGGGCGGCGGGGAAGGGGGTGCCGCACACGAGCAGATCGTCTCGTCCGGCAGCCGATCACGCTGGAAGCAGCGCGCGAATGCGCCGCTGCAATGCCGATAGCGTGGCGATTTCAACTGCTCAATGCGCAACCCGGCAGCAATTGAAGCCCTGTGGCTGGATCGCCCGACGCCGAGGAGGCCACGCCACCGTGCATAGCTCGGACGATTCTCCGCGCCGCTAGCGCCGAGCATCCACGTAGCCATCGATGAGGGCGAAGGTGGCCGTAGGTTGCTCGATCTGCGGGAGGTGCCCGGCCTCCCGCACGATCGCGAGGCGGGCGTCATGGAACGCGGCGGCGTAGGCGGCACCGTAGGCCGGGGTCGCGATCCGGTCGCTGTCGCCCCAAACAGCGAGCACGGGGATGCGGATCCGTCCGAGGCGTTTCAGGAGCGTGGGCTCGTGCATGTACGGGTCGCCGGCGATGGCGCGCATCGTCGCCATGTTGGCCCGCTGACGGGCGACCTGTTCGGCGGGGATCGTGGCCGGGTCGCGGTAGAAGCGGTCGGCGTCGTGGAAGGAGTATTCGGCGACACCGCGCGCGTCGAGGGCGAAGAAGTCGCGGATCGGCTCGCCGTCGACCGCTATCCCGACAGCGTCGATCAGGATCAGGCCGGTGATGCGGCCCGCGCCATCGTGCAAGGCCATCTCGGCCCCGATCCAACCGCCGAGCGATGAGCCGACGATCAGGACATCGCGCAGATCGTGCTCCTCGAGGTAACGCAGGTAAACCAGGGCGAGGTCGGCGATGCCTGTGAGCCATGTGGGGCGGGGCGTACCGTCCCAGCCAGGGTGCGTGGGGGTGATGGCTCGCATCGTTGTGGCGAGGTGGCCCGCGAGACTGGCCACGGTGAAGGGTCCGCCCCCGCCATGTAGGATCAAGGCGGGGCGCCCGGCACCAGCCTCGGCGAGCGTCAGCGGTACGTCGGGGCGGGGGGTGGCCGGGTGGGTCGGGGTGCCGGTCATGTGCAGGCTCCTTCCAAAGTTGCGCCGATGACGGGCGACGAGCCGCTTCTGTGCGTGGTATCCTCCATCGCGGACAGAGTATCACAGTTTATTTATATAAACAAGTTTATACAAATAGCGAGGTGCCGGTATGTTTATTGAGTTGCAAATCTTGGGACGCGCGATCAAGCAGGCGCAATATCGGCATCATCGGGCGCTCGACACCGCGCTCGCCGCAGTCGGCACAACGCTCGCTCAGTGGGATGCGCTGCGGGCCATCGGACGATCACCCGGCACCACCGCTCACGCGCTGGCGGTCGCGACCTTCCAGAGCGACCAGGCGTTCGGCACGCTCGCGAACCGACTCGCGGCCCAGGGCCTGATCGAGCGTCGACCGGGCCGTGGCCGACGGATCGAGCACCACCTGACGCCGATCGGTGAGAGAACGCTCGAGGCCGGACACCCGATCGCCGACAAGGTGTTCGGAGCCTCGTTCGCCGACCTTTCCGAGGAGGAGCGCGCCACCTTGCTCGCACTCCTCGTCCGCATCACAGGCGAAGAGCCCGACCCGCTCTCGCCCTAGAACCTACGCTACCCAGCGCGACGACACCTTGAAATCGGTTCTCTCCATGACTTCAAGGGACGCAGTTCACCATCCTGCGTCCCTTGGTAACGCCGCGTGCTGAACACAAGCAAGAACGCCAGCCGTTCGATCGCGGTCCGCAGAAAGAGACCGCACCTCGCGTTCGGTGGCGCGATCCCCTGTCGATGACCGATACGCCACTCTTGTCACCAATTCGAATGCTGTCTCATCGCGATCGCCTCCCTCGCGGGGTCGGTCGATGGCGGGAAACTGGCGGGAAACCGAATACGGCTGACGAGCAGCTGCCCGCGACCAACCGATCGCGGGCAGCGGAAAAACACCTGATGTACTTCTGGTACAGAACCTCAGACCGGCGCGCCGGTGACCAGCAGCGCCGATTCGAGGATGCGCCGCCCGTCGGCACCGCCGAGGATCGCCTCGGCCCCGCGCTCGGGGTGCGGCATCAGGCCGACGACGTTGCGGCGCGCGTTGCAGACCCCCGCGATGTGGTTCAGCGAGCCGTTGAAGTTGGTATCGTCCGTTAATTCGCCGCGCGCGTCGCAGTAGCGGAAAACGATCTGGCCGTGCGCTTCGAGCGTCGCCAGTTCTTCCGGCGTGACGAAGTAGTTCCCCTCGCCGTGAGCGATCGGCAGGTGCAGCACTTCACCGGTGGTCAGCGCGCTCGTGAAGGGGGTATCGATCCGCTCCACGCGAACGTGGACCCACTGCGAACGGAACTCCAATTCGGCGTTCCGCAGGAGCGCGCCGGGGAGCAACTGCGCCTCGGTCAGCACCTGGAAGCCGTTGCAGATGCCGAGGACCGGCTTGCCCGCCGCCGCGAACGCCTCCACCGCCGCCATGATCGGCGAGAAGCGGGCGATCGCCCCGGCACGCAGATAGTCGCCGTAGGCGAAGCCCCCCGGCACCACCACGCAATCGATGCCGTCCAACGAGGTCTCGCGGTGCCAGATCGCGCGCGTCGGCTGCCCCAACACCTCGCCGAGCGCGTGGAGGGCGTCGTGGTCGCCATTGCTTCCCGGAAAGACGATCACGCCGAAGTTCATCCTTCTTCCTCTCTGCCCCAGGCAATAGTCAGGCGGGCTTGTCTGCCCGCTGCGATGATCGGGCGGGCGCGGCCTAGCGCGCCGGTTCGATCACGCAGCGATAGTTCTCGATCACCGTGTTCGCCAGCAGGCGGTCGCTCATCTCCTCGGCGAGGCGCTGCGCCTCCTTGGCGGAGGGGGCGTTGAGGCGCACCTGCAAATACTTGCCCGCGCGCACATCCTCCACCCCGGCATAGCCCATCGTGTGCAGGCCGTCGGCGATCGCCAATCCCTGCGGGTCGTTGACCACCGTTTTCAGGGTCACGTAGACGTGCGCCAGCCAGGTCGCGCCGTCCGTGCCGTTCGTCACGCTCATCGCCTTGCTCCTCATACCTCGCCTTGCGCGGCAAAAACGGGTGCGTGGGACGTACCTGGGGAGCGGCGATCACGCCGCGCGCCACGTCCCGCTCAGCCGGTCAAGGGCTGGCCCACCAGGCGCTCGTAGGCCTGGTGATATTTGGCGGACATCCGCGCGATCACTTCCTGCGGCAGGGCCGGGGCCGGTGGCTCGCGGTCCCAGCCCTCCGCCAGGAGCCAGTCGCGCAGCGGCTGCTTGTCGAGACTGTCCTGCGGGCGACCCGGCTCCCAGCGATCGGCCTCCCAGAAGCGCGAGCTATCGGGGGTCAGCAACTCATCGATCAGGATCGGCGCGCCATCGAGCAGGCCGAACTCCAGCTTCGTATCGGCGATGATGATCCCACGCGCCGCCGCGTACTCGACCGCCGCTGCGTAGATCGTCCGCGTCAGCCGCTCCAACTCCACCGCCAGCGGCGCGCCGACCAGTTCGGCCATCCGCGCGCGGCTGATATTCTCGTCGTGCCCCTCGTCGGCCTTCGAGGCGGGGGTGAAGATCGGCTCCGGTAGGCGCGCACTCTCGGTCAGGCCGGGTGGCAATGGCTGGCCGCAGACCGTGCCGTCCCGCTGATACTCGACCCAGGCCGACCCGGCCAGATAGCCGCGCACCACGCACTCGATGTCCACGCGCTCCGCCTTGCGGACCAGGACCGCCCGACCGCGCAGGAGATCGGCGTGTACCCTTAGCTCGGCGGGGAAATCGGCGGGATCGGTGGCGATGAGGTGGTTCCGCACCAGCCCGGCGACCCGCGCGAACCAGAAGTTGGAGAGCTGCGTCAGCACACGCCCCTTGCCGGGAATGCCGTTCGGCATGATCACATCGAACGCCGAGACGCGATCGGACGACACCATCAGCAACCGGTCGCCCAGATCGAAGGTGTCGCGCACCTTGCCGCGCCGGAACAGCGGCACGCCGGGGAGATCGATCCGCAGAATCGGCTCGGTCATCGCCCTTTCACCTCATGCCTCTCGCGCCAGACCGGGCGCACCGGGAGGGGCGGGCGGCGTTCGCCCCGCCCGCATCATTTCACCAGCGCCCGCTCCGGCTTGGCTTCCGCAACGCTCGGCAGGAGGCCGACGCGCCGGAACGCCTCGTCCACAAAGCGCAGATGGTAGGCCGGATCGAAGAGCGCGCGCAGCTTGTCCGGGGCCAGCCGCTCGGTGACCGCCGGTTCGGTGGCGAGGATGTCGTAGAGGGGCGTCTCCTCGGCCCAGGCGCGCATCGCGGCGCGCTGCACGATCTTGTACGCCGCCTGCCGGTCCATCCCCCCCTCGGTCAGCGCCAGCAGGGCGCGCTGGGAGTAGACGATCCCCTGCGTCGAGTCGAGGTTGCGGCGCATCCGTGCCGGGTAGACATCGAGGCCGCGCACCACCCGCTCCGACAACCCGAGCAGATAATCGAGGAGGATGCAGGCGTCCGGGAAGATCACGCGCTCGGCGGACGAGTTGGAGATGTCCCGCTCGTGCCAGAGCGGGACCGTTTCCAGCGCCGTGACCGCGTGCCCGCGGATCACCCGCGCCAGGCCGCTGATCCGCTCCACGAGGACTGGGTTGCGCTTGTGCGGCATCGCGGACGAGCCCTGCTGCCCTGCGCCGAACGGCTCGGCCACCTCCCCGACCTCGGTGCGCTGCAAGTGGCGGATCTCGGTCGCGAAGCGATCGAGCGACGAGGCGATCACCGCCAGGGTGGCGATGAAGGCGGCGTGGCGATCACGCCCGATGATCTGCGTGGAGACCGGGTCGGGGCGCAGGCCGAGGCGGGCGCAGACGCGCTCTTCCACGCTCGGCGGGACGTTGGCGTGCGTGCCAACCGCCCCGGAAATCGCGCCCACGGCCATATCCTCGCGCGCGGCCAGCAGGCGCCCCCGCGAGCGCGTCAATTCGTCGTACCACCCGGCCAGCTTCAGCCCGAAAGTCAGCGGCTCGGCGTGGATGCCGTGCGTGCGCCCGATCTGCGGCGTGTCCTTGTGCTGCAGCGCCAGCGCCCCGACCGCCTCGCGCAGCGATTCGATGTCGGCGAGGAGGAGATCGGTCGCCTCCAATACCTGCAAGCTCAGCGCCGTGTCGATCACGTCCGACGAGGTGAGTCCGAGGTGAATCCAGCGCGACGCCTCGCCGACCGTCTCCCCGGCGGCGCGCAAAAAGGCGATCACATCGTGCTCGGTCTCGCGCTCGATCTCCTGCATCCGGGCGAGATCGACCGTGGCCGCGCGGATCGCGGGGAGCGCCTCAACCGGCACCACCCCTTCCTCCGCCCAGGCCTCACAGACGGCGATCTCCACCTTGAGCCAGAGGGCGATTTTGCGTTCTTCGCTCCAGATCGCGCCCATCGCCGGGCGGGTGTATTTCTCGATCATCGCCTGTCGCCTCGCGTTCGTACACTCTGGGACGCGCCATCGAGCTTCATGCGGGCGATTGTACCACAGGGCCGAAGCCCTCCCTGCTCTGCCGCCATGTGTCGCACGATGGCGGCCTCGCCCCTGGGGGGCCGCTCGCGCCTGCCGCGGGCGTCGCCACCCCCTCGCGCAGCACCAATGCCGCCGCTCGATCGCAGCGAACGACATGCTCCTTCATCGAAAATTCATCCACTCCCGGCTGAAGGTTCAAGGAGGCCCGCTATCGTTGGGAGCGTGGCACGATACGAGCGCGCAAAGGTGCCCGATACGGCAGCCACGGCGGCACCGACCCACGCGAGGTAACGGCGGCAAGGAGCACAGCAGCGAGAAACCGGCACGCAGCGCATAGCGCGCCCGGCGGGGCAGGGCGAGAATGCTCCCCCGCTCCAACGGGCATGGGCCACGGTGCGCGGGGAGCGCGCCACCTTCCCGACCCGCACCGGCGCGGCGACCGACGCCGAGACGAGCCAGCTACTCCTGGCGCTGGGAGGGTCCGGCGCTGGTGGTGGTCCTCGCCCTCTCGGCGGCGCTCAACCTCTACGGCCTCGCCAACGAGGGCTACGCCAATGCGTATTACGCCGCCGCCATTCGCAGCATGCTCCAGAGTTGGCCCAACTTCTTCGTCTCGTTCGATCCGGGCGGCTTCGTCACGGTCGATAAGCCGCCGCTCGGCTTCATGCTCCAAACGATCAGCGCCAAGATTTTCGGCTACCACGGCTGGAGCATCCTCCTGCCGCAGGCGCAGGCCGGGGTCGCGGCGGTCGGCCTCCTCTCTATCTGGTGCGGCGCGCCTGGGGAGCGCTGGCGGGGATCATCGCCGCGTTCGCCCTGGCGGTCAGCCCGATCAGCGTCGTCACGAGCCGCAACAACACCATCGATAGCCTGCTGGCGCTAACAAGCCTCCTCGCGGTCTGGGCGACCGGTCGCGCGATCGAGAGCGGGCGGCAGCCTTTCCGCTGGCTGCTCCTGACGGGGACGTTCGTCGGGCTCGGCTTCAACATCTCGCGGCGGCACGCCGCCACAGGGCCAGGCTGGCACGACCGGCACCGCACGCACGCAGGGCGCCGGGGGCTTCGGCGGCGGGAATCAAGCGATGACCTACGCCGGGGCGAACTGGAATCCGCTCAACGCCGGCCTGACCCACTATCTGGTGGCGAATCAGGGGAGCGCCGCGTATCTGGTCGCGACCACCACGTCCTCCTACGCCAGCGTCTTCGAGCTGGCGATCGATCAGCCCGCGCTGGCCCTCGGCGGCTATCAGGGATGGGACCGCATCCTCACCCCGGCCCAGCTCGCCGCGCTGGTCGATTCAGGTGAGATCCGCTTCTTCTACCTCAGCGGCAGCACCGGCACCACGGTCCAGCGTACCGGCACAAACGGCGCGAACGGTGTCAACAGCGTCAGCAGCACCGATGGCACCTCCGACTTAACTGCCTGGGTGCAGTCGAATTGCAAGGTCATCCCGGCGACCACCTACACCGCGACCGGCGCGACGCCCGGCACCGCGACGAACGGCGCGGCGGCGGGCGGCAACGCCTTCGGCGGCGGCGGACAGCCGCAACTCTACGATTGGCGCCAGGTAACAGATCGGCATCGCCCGCGCAGTCGATATGACGATGGCGGGGGCGGGCAGAGGTCCGTCCCCGTCACGTATACTCCGCAACCAATGCTCGTAGGGCACCACTGAATCGTTCCATCGCCCGGTCCCCGAAGGGGGACTTCGTGGCGGAGCCTTCAGTTGGGAGTAGCTGCCCCTGGGGTACTTCAGTCCACCGGCAAACTGCGCCCCACAACCATGCCAGGGCGCGTTAACGAGCCGGTCCAGCATCCGGCTGATCGCTCTCCGGCGTCGGCACCGGAACGGTACGACGCACCAGGGGGCACGGCGACAGGCAGCTCCGCCGACAAGAGGGGGTGACGATGGCACGCAGGGCGGCGGGGGAACGGCGCGGGCAACAGGATCGCGGCACCACCCAGCGGCGCGCGCCGCTGGCGCTGTCACAGGGCGAGGGGGCGGAGCGCGATCATGCGCGCGACTGGCTCGGCCTGCTGGCGCACCCCATCGTCGCGGGGCTGCTCGCCCTCGCCTTCTACCTCTGGCGGGCGAGCATCGCCCCCTGGGGTCTCGGACAGACACGCTTCGCCGACTTCAATTGGCTCGCCGATGCCTTCCTGCACGGGCAACTCGCCCTGCGGAGCGCCCCGATCGACACGCGCGACCTGATCGACTACAGCGGCAAGCTCTACCTCTATTGGCCCCCTTTCCCGGCACTCGCGATCGCGCCCCTCGTCGCGTTCTTCGGCCTCGGCGTCAGCGATGTCCTCTACACCGCCGCGATCGGCGCGCTCGGCGTGGGGCTCGTCGCGGCGACCCTGGCGACCGCCGACCGGATCGGCCTCGCCCCGCTCGACGCGCCGCGCCGCGCCCTGCTGACCCTGACGATGGCCTGCGGGTCCGTGCAGCTGATCCTCGCGCCCGCCGGGACGGTGTGGTTCACGGCCCAACTCCTCGGCTGGGTCTGCGTGCTGGCGGCGGCGCTCGCCGCGTTCGCCCTGCGCGGGCCGGGGGGCTATTTCCTCGTCGGCCTCGCCCTCGCCGCCGCCACAAGCACCCGCAACGCGCTGCTCTTCAACGGCCTCTGGCTCGCCTACTATCTCCTGCGGCGTGATTGGGCGCAGCCGCTCCGCTGGCGGCTGCGCACGGCGGCCAGCGGCCTCGCGCCGGTCGTCGTCGGCCTCTTTCTCCTCGGCTGGTATAACTGGGCGCGCTTCGGCAGCCCGCTCGATGTCGGGCTCGCCTGGCACCAGATGGATGCCTCGTTCGCCGATAACTTCGCGCGCTACGGCGTCTTCAACATCCATTACCTTCCCACCAATCTCCGCTACCAATTCCTGGCATACACCGTCTTCTCGGACGAACGCTGGCTCGGCGGCGGCATCTTCTGGATGACCCCGCTCCTCCTCGGCGCGTTCGGCGGTCTCTGGCTCGGGCGACGGGAGCCGCTCACCTGGGCCATGCTGGGGAGCATCATCCTGATCTATGTGCCGATCGGCCTGCTGCTGGGGAGCGGCTACCTCACCTTCGGCCCCCGCTACCTCCTCGACCTACTGGTGCCGCTCCTCCTCCTGACGGCGCAGGGGATACGCCGCTGGTCGTGGACCTTGCTCGTTATCCTGACCCTGATCGGCATCGCGACCTACGCCTACGGTTCGGTCCTCTGGCAGGGCCTCACCTACGCGATCCGGTAATCCCTCCCCCCGCTTTCTCCTTAGCGAGACCGCGCGCCAGGGCCATCCGAGGCGCGGAATGTGCGAGCGCGCTGCTTCGGGTACGCGAATCTGGCACACCGCCGAGCGCGAGCCATCGTGGTCGCCATGCGAATCCTGGGACGAAGGACATGGCGTTCGCGTGCCGACGACAATGAGAATAGAGAGGCAGAAGCGATGCGACGCCAGTTAGCCACCGGGGCTGCCATTGTGGGCGGGGCCGCGTTCATCCGCTGGGCTCTGGCGAAAACGAGTCCGGGATGGGATGCCAAAGCGCCGCACGCCCGACAGAGCGAACAGGCCTATCGCGCCGCTGAGCACCGCGTCCTGATCCTCGGTGCGGGCTTCGGTGGCCTCTCCACGGCGCTCGAACTGGACCGCCAGTTGCGGCGGGCCGGTCGGAAGGATGTCAGCACCCTGGTGATCGACCGCGACAACAGCCAGGTCTTCACTCCCCTCCTCTGGCTGGTCGCCAATGGCCGCGCCAACCCGAGCAACGTGGTCGTACCGATCCGCGCCTTCCAATGGGGTCGCTCCTTCCACGTCCTCCAGGCGCAGGTGCAGAGCGTCGATCTCGAACGGCGCGAGGTCACGACCACGGCGGGCGCACGCCCGTTCGATACGCTGGTGATCGCGCTGGGGAGCATCACCGCCATCCCGAAGCTGCCCGGACTCGCCGAGCACGCGCGCGTCTTCCGCACGGCGACGGATGCGCTGGAACTCCGCAATCATCTGATCGATGCCATCGAGACGGCCCACCGCACCGACGACCTCGCCGTACGTCAGGCGTGGCTCACGTTCGTCATCGGCGGCGGCGGAGACACCGGGATCGAACTGGCGGCGACGGTCCACGAGTACCTGCACTACGGCCTCTTCGCCGAGTATCCCTGGCTGAAGGACGCCACCCCGCGCGTGATCGTCATCGGGCGGGCGGAGCGACTGGTGCCGCTCAGCCCCGAGCGGACCTCCACCGAGGTCAAGCGGATCCTCGAGACGGAGGGGATCGAGGTGATGACCGGCGTCGCGATCACCGGGGCGACCGCCGACGCGGTGCAGACCTCGCAGGGCGACATCCCCGCGCACACCTTCTTCTGGGCCGCCGGGATCGCCGCGCCCGCCGTGGTGCGCGACATCGCGGTGCCACACGCCCGCAACGGCGCGATCCTGGTCGATGAGCGGCTGCGGGTACACGGCAAGGAGCATGTCTACGTGGTCGGCGATGCGGCCTGGGCGACCGACGCCGCCAACAACGGGGTGCCGCCGACCGCGCAGGCCGCCGAACACGAGGGGACGTACATCGCCCAGGCGATCGCGGCGCAACTGGCCGGGGAGACGCCGCCGCCATTCGAGTTCAAGCCGCGCGGCCATCTGGCGCTGCTCGGTCGCGGCACGGGCGTGGCACAGATCGGGAAGTACAATATCACCGGCTTCCCGGCCTGGTTCCTCTGGCACGGCTATTACCTGACCCACATCGGCACGGTGCGGAATCGGACCCGCATGATCGCCGATCTCGTCCTCTCTGCCCTCACCGGGCGCGAGACCGGGCAATTGCGGATCGATCCGCTGGAGAACCACGAGGCGAACTGATCCCGGACACGTTGAGCACGAAACAGGGGTGGGTATCGCTTGAACCCACCCCCTGTTTCGTGCGCGCGACACCCCGTAAGAGGATCGGCGCACAGTTGGCCCGATCTTCACCGGAGATTCATCGGCTTCCCATCATTCCCTCAGGTACGGCGCGCATACTGGATGCATCGAAGCAGCGCCGTGGGCCCCGCACGACTGACGGATCGGGGACGAGCGCGGTAGCGGAGTAGGACGACCAGCGCCGTTTGCGCGGAGGAGGGTTCCGATAATGCTGTACACGTCCGCTACCGTTGCTACCACACGTCACACGATACGGCGTCGATCGTCGAGGACCGGTGGGGCACGAGCTACCTCTTCAGCGGGGGACACTTGCAGCCCCGCCTGCGCGTCCCCGACGCGGGCGCGCGCCTGGCGGGTCTCCTGGCAAAGCACGGTACCTGGAATCGTGTCCCGCTCGCCGTTCCCTACACGCTGGCAGAACTGACACAGTTGCTGCCATGAGCGCGCATTCTTGCATCCCTGCGTTTTCGTGCCTTGCGCTCGACAGCATCGGGGAAGGGGCCAGGGCACGCCATTCGTGCCCTGGCCCCTTCCAGGAAACCACGCCGCTCGACGACAGTCAGCGTCGTCTCGGGGTTGTCTGACGGGATGCTGTGGCCGATCCTCATGAGGGCTGATCATCCGGCTCGGCTTCCCCAGGGGAGCGGTCAGCGGTGTAGATCTCGCGCACCACCCTTGCTTGCGGGGTCTGCTCCCTCTCGCGCTCGTCGTCTCCGTCGACCACCGATGACGTGTCAATTCCGCTTTTCTCGCCTGGGAGCGCCTGTTGTTGGTCGCGTTCGTCCATGCTCGCCATCCCTTTCGTTCATTCGGCAACGCAGCCGATACCGCTGTCGGTACTCGCCGGCCCGTGCAGCCGCGTCCTCTCCCGATCGCCACTATGCACGATCAGCGCCAACCACCAACGAGTATGCCGCTACAGCGAGAACGGTATACCACCCCTTCGACATCGCTTGAGTCGGTGGTTCGTGCCTCTGCCCATATCGCTTGAGTCGGTGGTTCGTGCCTCTGCCCATATTCGCGGCGCGAACCATGCAATACCACGCACGATGACTGACCGCGAGAATAACTATCGCTGCGGGCTGAGCAGCGACAAGGGGGGGCCGATGAACGAGGGGCAACGGGAAGTGTATGGCGGCGCGATCGCGGGGATGGTGGCGACTGCGACGATGAGCGCAACCATGCTGGTGGCGCATCGGTTCGGACTGATGCACGAGCCTCCCCCACAACGAATCGCCGATGCGGCCCTCGCGGTGGCCGGGGGGCGGCAGGCACCGGACTGGCTGCGGAAGAGCATGGCGGCGACGGGACATTTTGGTTTCGGCGCGGCGCTCGGCGCGGCCTTCGCGACGCTGCAGCGTCATTACCCCGCGCCGCTCGCCGCGCCGGTGCGCGGGATGCTCCTCGCCAGCACCGTCTGGTTCGTCAGTTATCAGGGCTGGGTTCCGGCGCTCGGGATCATGCCATCGGCGCGACGCGATCAGCCCGGACGCCCGCTGACCATGCTCGTCGCACACTGGATTTATGGCGCGACGCTCGGATTCTGCGTCGGGCGAGCGCGGCGTACGGCGCGCGAAACGACGGCCTCGCGGTGAGCGCAAGCGGGCCGGGGCAATGCCGAGCGAGGTCGCGGCCAACCAGATGCCCACAGCGGCAGGGAACACCGGGGCAGGTGATCCTGTTTTCATGCGCGTAAGGTCATAGCCTCGATCACCGCGCCACTCGTCTGGTACCCCGCACAATCCGCTGCCGCTGCGGTAGCGCGATACGGGATACCGCGCCGGTCGTTGAGGAACGGTGGAGCGCGGCATGACGCGGCGCGGACAGGATGTTCGGTCATGCCTGTTCGGGTCACCGGACACGATCGGCCCTTGCCCCCCCCCGCCATACCGCTTCCAGATCCGCACACCCTATCGGCTCTGCCCCGATCGGCGCGAGCATCACCCACCGATCGACGGCAGATCAGGGGGACCGGAGATTGTGGAGGAATGGTAGGCTACTCTAGCCGCACCAGGACGATGCGCCCAGTTGAGCGCATTGCATCGAGCGACCCCACATCCAGGGGTGATGCGTGGTGGATGGAGACAGTTGGCGACAGGGTCGGAGCAATTCGCTCCCAGCCGCCGGTGAGAGCCATTGCGATCGAATCGGTCGGCGTTAGCTCGCTGCCGCCCAAACCGGTTGCGGCAGCTACGTCGGCGAGACGCCGCGAATCGTCACGCGTGTGCCGACATTGGCGAAGTTCCAGAAGTATTCGGCGTCCTTGAGCGTCTCGCTGACGCAGCCGTGGCTGGATGGCGTGCCGAAGCTCTGCGGGGTTTTCCACCAGGAGTAGTGCAGCGCGTGGCCCTCGTCCGTGAAGTATTGAGTGTAGAGGACGTTCTCGAGGCGATAATACTCCTCCGCCCCGATACTCTCGCTGGTCATCGTCTCGTTCTCGACGCGGTACATGATGTGGTATGTGCCGGCCGGCGTCTCCCACCCCTTCTTGCCGCTGGAGATCGTGGCGGTGTAGATAATCTTCCTCCCGACGACCGCGTTCATCCGCTGCGTCGTCAGGTTCACATCGACCCAGCGTTCCGGCTGCAACGCGGCGACATCCGCCTCGGTCACCTTGGGGCGAACCTCGCGCACGGTCAGCGGCAGCGCTCGCGCCGCCGCGTTGCTCTGCAACGCAGCCAGGGTCGTCTTGAGGGCCGCATCGCCATCGAGCGCACGCCCGACCTGGCTCGCCCCGGTCAGCCGATAGACGTCAGCGCCGTCATCCATCGTGTAGGTTGCATCGACCGCCGCCCGATCGATCTGGCCGCGCAGGGTGCCGAGGTACGCGGTCAGCGCCCCTTCATCGAAGACGAGGCGCGGCCCCGCCCCCGGCATCTGTCCCGGCGCGATCGTCAACCAGCCCGCGAGCTGCGGCACGCCGACGAGCCAGCGCTGCCCTTCCCAACTGAAGAGGAGCGGCCCGGACAGGAAACTCCGGGCCGCCAGCCCGTTCGCCGCCGCGATATCGCCGTCGGTCAGCCCCGGACGCCAGCGATCGGTGACCGGGGCGACCGTGCGTGCGTCGGCGGTGTCGAGCGCGGCGATCGTCGCGGCGACGGTGCCGTCGAGGTTCAGCTGCCGCCCATCGAGGGCCGGACTCGTCACCACGAACGCACGCCGCCGCTCGTCGTAGTCGTAGGCGGCGTTCCGCGTGTCGCGCCGCGCCGCCGGGGCGAGCGGCGCGAGGGCGGCACGCACTCGCGCGGTATCGACCGTGACCGTCAGCGGGTTCTCCTCGCCGCTCCCCTGCCGCACGGTCAGCCAGGAGCCGATCGTCGCGGGCTCGAAGCGCTGATCGAGCCCCTCGCCGCGCAGGGTCAGCGGCGCGGCGAGCAGCCCCTCGGCGCGCGCCTGCGCCGTCGCCAACGCATCAGCGTCGATTGCGGGCTGGATCCTTTCGGCCACCGGCAGCGTCACGCCCGTCGCGCCGCTCGCCGCCGCGAGGTGGAGGAGTTCCCGCGCCTGCACCTGATCGAGGCCGCGCCCTTCGAGCGCCGGGGTGATTACGACGCGCCCATCGACGATCCGCAGCGCGCCATCGCGGGGCTGCACATCGGTTGCCCCGGCCATCTCCGCGATCCGGGCGGTCAGGGTCGCCTCATCGATGGTGTAGGCGACCGGCAGATCACTCCCCCGCCACCAGAGATCGAGGATCGCGCCGAGGCGCGCGGGGAACGCGCCCGTATGCCCCGCCGCGAACGCGGCGTTCAGGGTGGCGTCGCGCTCGTAGCGGAAGCCAAGCGCCTGCCGAGAGATCGCGCTCGTCCCCGCCGGGCCGCTGACCGCCAGCGGGATCTCCTCCCAGTGGGTCGCCGCAACCGCCATGCGCGCTGCGGCGTCCGCGCGATCCGCGCCGCCGAGATCGACGCCACCGACCCGCACGCCCGGATAGACCCCCGGCCACAGCAGCGTCAGCGCCGCGAGGAGCGCGCTGGCGAGGGCGAAGGTGAGGAGGAAGAGTCCAACACCGAAGGAGCGCTGGCGAAACGCGAGGCTAGAGCGCGCCCCAACGGGTGGCGGCGCTCCCTCGCGCGGCGCGATGAGGCCGGTCACGCGGCGTCTGGCATGGCCGAGCACGATGATCCTCCCGCGAATGCTGGCGAATGTACGAACATCCGCTCGCAGCGTATCGCACACCGTGGGCAAATGCAAGTACAGTGTGTCCGTATATTACCCTGGCGCGTATTCCGTGTTCTATTGCCGCTCGTGTTCTATTGCCGCTCGTGTTCTATTGCCGCTATAGAAGATAACGCGCCGGGCGGCGAAATGTCGCAAGGGCATAGGCCATGCACTGTGCGTGGCGTACAATGGATGGATAACGGATGGGGCTGGTGCGCGATCCGGCGCGACGATGGCGCGGGCAGTGATGGAGGATGACGATGACCGATGGCTCCGAGCGGAAGCATGTGCTCCTCCTCCTCTCCCCCCTCACCTACCGCGCCGGGGCCTTCCTCGATGCGGCGGAACGGCTCGATCTGGCGGTGACCAAGGGGGTGGATATGCCGCGCTCCCTGGCCGACTACTGGCAGCAGCCGTTCGGGCTCGACTTCAACCGCCCAGAGGAGACGGTCGCCACGATCGCCGCGCAGGCGGCGACGACCCCATTCGATGCGATCATCTCCGTCGATGACAGCGCCAGCCTTCTCGCGGCGCAGGCGAGCGCCGCGCTCGGGCTGCCGCACAACGCCCCCGCCGCCGCGCTCGCCGCGCGCGATAAGCGGGTGATGCGCGAGGCGCTGCGGGTGGGCGGGGTGCCGGTGCCGCACTTCACCCCCTGCCATCTCAGCGACGATCCGACGGCGCTCGCGGCGACGGTCGACTACCCCTGCGTCATCAAGCCGGTCCTCCTCTCGGGCAGCAGAGGGGTTATCCGCGCCAACGATCCCGCCGAATTCGTCGCCGCCTTCGGTCGGCTGCACCGGCTGCTCGTCGGCGAAGGAATGGACCCGGCCCAGACGACCGTGCTGATCGAGGAATTCATCCCCGGCGTGGAGGTCGCGCTGGAGGGGTTACTGACCGATGGGGAATTGCGCGTCCTCGCCCTCTTCGACAAGCCCGATCCGCTCGACGGCCCCTTCTTCGAGGAGACGATCTATGTCACCCCGTCGCGTTTGCCGGAGGCGACGCAGTCCATGATCACCGAGGCGACCGTGGCGGCGGCGCGCGCGCTGGGACTCCGCACCGGGCCGATCCACGCGGAGTTGCGCGTTAACGAGCGCGGCCCCTGGCTCGTCGAGATCGCAGGGCGCTCGATTGGGGGGCGCTGCTCCTCCGTCCTCGAATTCGGCGCGGGGATGAGCCTCGAAGAATTAATCCTGCGCCATGCCGTCGGCTTGCCGCTCGATTCCCTCGATCGCGCGGGCGACGCCGCCGGGACGATGATGATCCCGATCCCCGCCGCGGGCATCCTCGTCGGCGTCAGCGGCCAGGATGCGGCGGCGGCGGTGCCGCACATCACCGGCGTGGAGATCAGCGCGCAGATCGGCGGGCGACTGGTGCCCCTGCCGGAGGGCGCGGCCTATCTCGGTTTCATCTTCGCGCGCGCTGCCGACCCGGCCACCGTCGAAGCGGCGCTACGCGCGGCGCACGCGCAACTCCACTTCGCCATCAAGGCGGAGATCCCGCTCCGCGCCGCCGCGACCGAGCGCGGCGGCGCATAACCGCCTGCGATCGCGTCCCGCCCTGCTCAACTTGTTTTTGCTCATTGCCGCGCCAAATCGCGCCTCTCCTATCGGGTCGAGCGACCCTTTCTCCGCCTTGACACCCTCCGCTCGCGGTCGTATCATTTGTTTCAGAAATTCGTGAAATAGGGAGACGCGCCGTGACCGCGATACCGACCACCGATGGCAACGCCGCCCGGCACGAATTGGAAGATCGCGTCCTGCAAGACTGGGCCGAACTGGCGACCGCCTGGGGGGCCAGCCCACTTCTGGGACGCATCCACGGCCTGCTGATCCTGCACGGCCAGCCGATGACCGCCGAGGAGATTTGCGAACGCCTCCAGATCAGCCGCGCCTCGGCCTCGGTGCAGCTCAATTCGGCGCTCGATTGGGGGCTGGCGCGGCGGCTCTTCGTGCCCGGCGACCGCCGTCAGTATTATCAGGCCGATCAGGATCATTGGAGCTGGTTCCGGCGCGCGGCGATCATCCGCAAGCGCCGCGAGTTCGACCCGATGGTCACGCGGCTCGGCGAGGCGGCGCAGGCCGCGCGTGAGGGGGCGCAAGGCGATCCCGAGCTCGCCGGACTCAGTGATCGCCTCGATAGTCTGCACCGTTTCGTCGGCGAACTCTTCCGCGGCGTCGGCCTTGTGCTGGAAGAGGAGGAGGCGATCCTCCACTACCTCCTCAGTCTCTCCCCGAAGGACACCGAGGAGTTGCGCGAGATCCTGCGCCTCGCCCTCGGCAACAACGATGAGCCCGCCGCCACAGACGGGCAGCCCGCCTGATCCTCCCGCTCATAGACAGCGAGGGGGCGGAGGCGAAGAAGGATGAGGAGCATGAACCTTGGGCAGCTGCAAATCTATAGCCCCACCCTGCAGCGGCACGTTTCTTTCTCCTTTCGCTTACCATCCAGCGCGGAGGCCGGACCGGGGCCATACCCTGCGCTCCTGCTGCTGCACGGTGCGGAAGAAGACCATACCGCTTGGCTCACCCGCACGATGCTGCCAGTCCACCTCGAAGGGACACCACTGATCGCGATCATGCCGGACGGCGCGCGTAGCCAATGGCTCAATCGCAACGCGCACGAGCGTTATGAGGATTTCCTGATCCACGATTTGTTGCCCGCTTGTGAAGCCTTCTTCCCGGTGCGCGCGGGGCACTGGGCCATCGGTGGCCTCTCGATGGGTGGGCAAGGAGCGCTGCACCTGGGGCTGAAATATCCGACGCGCTTCGCCTCAATCTACGCGCACAGCAGCGTCATCCCCGACCGGGAAACGCTACACCGCTGGCTCCCCGAACTCAACCCGGAAACGCTTGCCGACGCCGATTTGTACGAGCGTGTGCGGCACATGGCGGCGCGCCCTGAGCGCCCTGCCCTGTGCTTCGATTGCGGCACGGAAGACCCGTTGCTAGAAGAAAATCGCGCGTTCCATCGTCATCTTCAGCGGATCGGCTACCCCCACCGCTACGCGGAACATCCGGGCGGACATACCTGGCACTATTGGGATGAGCATGTGCGCGAGGCACTCAGTCAGCACCTCGCGGTGCTCGCGCCGTAGCCTTGCGCGGCCTCATTATCGAGCAGTTCCTGAGCCCGTTAGCCGCTCCACATGTGAGCGACCGGCGGCGTGCGTGCCGATCCTCACTTGGCCAGACTGACCAGGGGATCGCTGGCGAGCAGCGCCGCCAACGGGTCGGGCAATCCAGCGTGCGCGGCCACGAGTCGTAGCGACTCTCGCCGTAGCAGCATCGCCCGGAGCGGCTGTCCCTCGGCGTGGCGCAGGAAGAGTGCGTTCTGCGAGCGGTGGGCCAACGCGCCTCGCTCCTTGCGATCCAACGTCGCATCGTCGAGATCGAGGAGCCAGTCGGCGGGTTCGGCGGAGTTCAGCAACCGTTCCAGGCGGAGATCGCCCCCGGTCGGGTAGCCCGCCGCCCAGGTATAGAAGGCGGCGACCGTGTGCGGCGGCCCCGCCTCGGGGAAGCGCGCGCCGTCCGCCGCCGAATCGAACGCGCGCCGGACGATCTCGTGCGTATAGACATGCTGCGGGTGGCCGTACTCGCCCGACGCCCCGTGCGTCAGCAGGACGGCGGGACGTAGTGCGCGGAGCACGGCCACCACCGCACCCTCGAACTCGTCCGGCGTGGCCGCGATGCGGAAGAGGGCGCTCGCCGGGGCCGGTTCGGGGCCGGCGTGCTGCACCAGCGGATCGCGGAAGGGCAGGAAATCGACCCCCGCCAGCCCCAACGCCGCCACCGCCGCGCGCAGCTCCGCCTCGCGGGCCGCGCCCAGCGCATCCTGCGTCGTCACCGGCGGATCGCCGACCTCGCCCCCCTCGCCGCGCGTCACGCTGAGGACGCGCACCTTTAACCCGCGCTCGGCGGCCCGGGCGAGGGTGCCGCCCGCGAACATCGTCTCATCGTCCGGGTGCGCCCCGATGGCGAGCAGGGTGGCGGACATGGTGACTCCTGTGCGTGATGACGAGTGCCGAATAGTAGGCAAGCGGGGGAGTAGGGAAGGACGAAGGACGAACGATGGATACGATGGGTGAGCGATAGAACGTGATCGCGGGCTGCTTATTCGTCGGGCAGATCGACGCCCAACGGTTCGCGCGATGGTTGTCCACCGCCACGCGGGTAGTGCGGCGGCGTGTATTGGACCTTCTCGATCGGCACGATCATCCGCCCTGGCAGTTCCGGCAGGGTGATCGGTAGCGGCGCGCGCACCCGCCCGCCCAGGATCGCGGCGGCGCGCTCCCCTTCGGCCAACTCGGCGGTCAGGTCGCCTGCCTTCGGGCTGAGGACGAGGCCGCCGACCCGCGCGAAGGGCAGGCACCATTCGAGCAACGTCGGCAGGCGAGCCAGCGCCCGCGCCGTCACCAGATCGTATTGCTCACGCCAGTCGGGATCGCGCCCGACCTCCTCGGCGCGCCCTTGTACCGCGCCGATCCCTTCCAACCCTAGCGCGACGATCGTCTCTTGCAGGAAACGAATCCGCTTGCCGGTCGCGTCGAGCAGGGTCACGCGCAATTCGGGCAGGGCGATCTTCAGCGCCAGACCGGGCAGGCCCGCCCCGCTCCCCACATCGAGCAGGAGCGGGCTGGGGCGTTCCGCGCGCGTCGCCCACTCCCGGATCGGTGCGAGCAGCGTCAGTGCGTCGAGGAAGTGCAGCGCCTGCACCTGCTCCGGCACGGTGATCGCCGTCAGGTTCATCCGCTCGTTCGTCGCCAGCAGCAGCTCGCCGTAGCGCCGGAAGCGAGCGAGTTGGACGCTATCGAGCGCGATCCCTAATGTCGCCGCGCCCCTTTCGAGGAGCGTGAGATCGGCGAACGGTGCGCCCTGTTCCTCGGTCATCTTACCCCCTCCCCCATCCTACCCCCCTCTCGCACCCGCGTGCCCGCACCGATCACCGTTATGATTGCTCGCGCGCCAACCGCGACTCCAACGCCACGGCAAGGCGCGCAAGCACCGTCGCGACGGGGAGCGTCGTCATGCACGGATGCCCCGGTACCAGACAGTCGCGGTTGCGGAAACGCTGCTCGACGCAGACTCGGCACTTGGTCGGGCTCAACGCGAGGTAGATATGCGCCCCGCGCGGTGCCCAGAGCCGGAGCGGGCTCGCCCCATCGCCCTCCCCATCCACACCGAAGACCGCGACCGTGGGGCAGCCGACCGCCGCCGCGATGTGCATCGGCCCGGCATCGACGCAGACCGCCGCCCGCGCCTGGGCGAAGGCCCCCGCGACCTCCGTCAGGCGCGTCTCGCCGCGCAGATCGCGGACCGGCGCATTGGCGATCAGCCAGTCCTCATCGCCACCGGCATTATAGAGTTGGCGCTCGATCTCGGCGCGATGCCCCAACAGCCCCACACTGAGCCCGCGTGCGGCGCACCAGCGCGCGATCTCCGCCCACCCCGCGATCGGCCAGAGCTTCGCGGCGCGCGTCGTCGTGACGTGCAGCAGCACATCCGGCGTCGCGAAGGGCGGCGGTGCGGTCGGCACCTCCGTGTGGAACGGATCGGTATCGTCGTCGGTCAGACGCGCGAGACGACAGAAGATCTCGCCGATGAAGTTGCTGCCGACGAGCGGCGCATGGCGCGCGACGAAATCGGCCCCGTTCCAATTCTCGTCCGCCAACAGGCGATCGACCGGATCGTCGCGGCGCGGGAGGCGGCGGCGGAAATCGCTCGTCAGCCCGCCCCCCGCGACGTACCGCGGGTCCACCGCCGTCACCAGCACGACATTCAGTTCGCTGAATTCGTCGCAGTTGATCGCCAAAGCGTAAGGCCCAGCCTCGGTGCGGCGTTCCTGCAAGAACGCGGCCAATCGCCCCAGGAAGTCGGCGGGCGGGCCACCGTAGAGGGAGAAGCGGGCGTCGATGAAGGGCGATCTTTCCTCGAAGTCGCGCGTGATCTCGCCGCCGAAGAAGTCGATCGCGCAGCCGGGATACTTGCGCCGCAGACCACGCAGCAGCGGCGTGATCACCACGAAGTTGCCCACTTTATCGGAGGAGAAGACGGCGATGTGCGGTCGGTCCCCCAGCGGCTGATCGTCGAACCGTTCCATCGTCTCCCTGTACCACACCCGACAACATACTATGACGCATACCGGCGCGCCCGCTCATACACGCCGGGCCGGAAGCAGGCCACCACACCGGCGCGCAAGACGACGCATTATGGCAGAGGGCGGCGTGCTACGTCGACTATCGCGTATCTTCGCTGAACGGACCGTGTAGGTCGTGACACGGCGCACACAGCAACGCCGGGACGGCCCGCAAAGGGCCACCCCGGCGCGCGGTCGGGGCTATTTGGTCGTGTCCTCGGTCGGCAGCCCGGCTTCCTTCCAGCCGCGCGTGCCCCCCTCGACATAGCTGACGTTGGTGAAGCCCATGTCTTTCAGCATCTTCGCGCCGAGGGCAGCCTGGCCGCCCGCCGCGCAGGTGACGACGATCTCCTGATCGCGATCCTGAAGCTGCGCCTCGCGCATCCCCTCCGGCAGTTCGTTGTCGGCCTTGATCGGCAGGACACCGAGCGGGATGTTCATCGAACCGGGGATCGCACCGTTCGCCTTGACGCCTTCCGGCTCCTGCACGTCGATCACCAGGGCACCCTGCTGCTGACGGGCCTGGACCTCCGTAGGTGCGGCGCTCGGCACTTCCGCCTTCGCCTCGCCGACCATCTGCATGAATGTCTTCGCCACCTGTTGCCTCCTCCATAGGTGCCAAAATTACCGATACCGCGCCCCGCTTCGGCCTATTCCCGCGCGACTCGCGACATCTTAGCGCGGCTCGGTGTTAAGGGCGGACACCGGGCGATCCGGGGTGATCGCCCGACCCTCGATGAACGAGCGCAGCATCCAGGCCATCAGCTCATGCCCGCGAATCAGATCGGTCAGGAAATCCGCCGTCCCCTGATCGCTGTAGCGCTCATCGGCCTGATCGATATGCTGGCGCAGATTGCGGATCACCTGCTCGTGGTCGGCCTGCAAGCGGGCGACCATCTCATAGGCGTCCGGCACGTCGCCGGGGTGCTCCTTCAGCGAGACGTACTTGATGAAGCCTTCCGCCGTCCCAACCGGATAGCCCCCGAGCTGCCGGATGCGCTCGGCGATCAGATCCTCATTCGCCGATAGGGTGGCGTACTGCTCGTCCCACAGGAGATGCAGCGAGCGGAACTCCGGCCCGACCACGTCCCAGTGGTGCTTCTTCGTCTTGACGATCAGGATGTGGGTGTCGGCCAGATCGTGATTCAGCAGGTCGATCACGCCCTCGCGCTGCTCATCGGTCAGCCCGATATGGATGTTCGCGCCGCGCCGATTTTGTGTCGTCGCCATTATCGTCCCCACCTTCTTCCATCGTTCGGCTGTCGGCATTTCGCCACGGCAATCAGGCGCAAGAAGCTTGCCACAACGCCCATTCGCGGGTGGTGAAGCCGCTGGCGACCTCGTACCGAGGGGCAACGGGCAAGGGGGCGGGGGGGGGGGCCCGGCGTGGGCCCCCCCCCCATTGATCGACCCGAAGAGCGCCCTACGCGACGTTCCCCGCAGCGGCCAGCACGGCGCGCTTGGCGAAGACCCTGACCAGGTGCTCGCGATACTCCTCGGAGGCGTAGATGTCGCCGAGGTACATGATCTCGCCGCCGACGTTCTGTGTCGCCGCCGCGACATTCTCCTCGGTCAGCGCCTTGCCGACCAGCGCGTCCTCGACATCGGTGAGGCGCACCGCCTTGGCACCGGCACCGGTGACCGCGACCCGCGCGGCGGAGCAGTTGCCTGCGTCGTCGAGGGTGACGACCGCCGCCACACCCACGACCGCATAGCCGGAAGCCGGGTGCGCGAACTTCTGATAGGACTGGCCGACCTTGCCGCTCGGGATCGGCAGATCGATCGCGGTCAGCAGTTCGCCCGGTTGGATATCCGAGGTGAGGATGTCGATGAAGAACTCGTCCGCCGGGGCGGTGCGCTCGCCGTTCTGACCCGCGATGTGCATCGTCGCGTTGAGGGCCAGCGCCACCGCCGGCCAATCGCCCGCCGGGTCGGCGTGGGCGAGCGAGCCGCCGAAGGTGCCGCGATTGCGGACCATCGGGTCGCCGATCACCGTCGCGGCCTCGCTCAGGATCGGGAAGCTCCCCTTGAGGCTGCTGTCCGATTCGAGATCGCCGTGCGTCGTCAGCGCACCGATGGTAATCATGTCACCCTTCTGCTGGACGCCCTTGAGTTCCTTGATGCCGCTGATGTCCACCAGCACCGCCGGGCTGGCGAGACGCAGCTTCAGCAGCGGGATCAGGCTATGCCCCCCGGCCAGCACCTTCGCGTCGTCGCCGTGCTGCTGGAGCAGGCTCAGGGCCTCCTGAACGCTGCCCGCCTTGATGTAATCGAACTCTGATGGAATCATATCTGTCGTTCCCTCCATCGCTCATCGTGCCATCGCGGTCGTGCCATCGCTGGTCGTGGGCGCGCGCCGCAACTAATCGGCGGCGGCGGCATTCTGCTGCATCTTGTTGGCCGCGTACTGGATCGACTTCACGATGTGCTGATAACCGGTGCAGCGGCAGAGATTGCCGTGCAGCGCATGGCGGATCTCGTGCTCATCCGGGTTGGGGTTCTTCTGCAAGAGGTCATAGGTGCTCAGGATCATGCCGGGCGTGCAGAAACCGCACTGCAAGCCGTGCTCCTCCCAGAAGCCTTCCTGGATCGGGTGCAACTCGCCATCCTTCGCCAGCCCCTCGATCGTCATCACATCCGTGCCATCGGCCTGGACGGCGAATAGCGTGCAGGACTTGACCGCCTGGCCGTCGAGCATGATCGTGCAGGCACCGCACTGGCTGGTCTCGCAGCCGATGTGCGTGCCGGTCAGGCCGAGATCGTCGCGGAGATAGTGGACGAGCAAGCGCCGCGATTCGACCTCGCCCTGCTGGACCTTCCCGTTGAGCGTCAGACTGATCGGATGGGTAGCCATGATGCTTCGTCCCCCTTCATACACCTTGCCAGCGATCACCGGGCGGTCACAAGTCCGCCGCGCTGTCGGCTAGTTCCCTGTCCCCGCCCCTTCGGTCTGGCGAGACTTGAGCTTCCCGTCCATGCAACGGAAGAACTGGCCGACCACCATGCGCGCGGCGGGGGCCATCAGACGCTGGCCGACCGACGCGAGCGGCCCGCCGACCTGACCATCGCCGAGATAGGAGACCTTGGTCTTGCTGCCATCGCCTTCGGGGGCGAGGCTGATATTGCCCACACCCTTGACGAAACCGCCGGAGAAAGTGCCCTCGATTGTCAGCGTGTACGACTCGGGAGCCTTGGCATCGCTGAGGGTGACCAGACCGGTGAACGTGCCCTTGACGCCGGCCACGCCGGCCTTGAGCACCGTCTCGTAGCGCCCCTCGGAGATCTCCTCGAACTTCTCGCAACCGGGGAGGCATTGGCGCAATACCTCCGGGTCGGAGAGTGTATCGTAGACCGCCTGCTGGGGGCCACTCATGGTGACATTCCCGTCGACCTTCATCCATCCTCCTCTGACTATCCTACGCCGTCCGGGCACCCACCACCCTACGACGAACTTCACCTATCCTAGCACCGATCGTGGTCGGGTGCGACAGCACCAGGGCGGCACGATGTCGCGCCACGGCTGGCACGGATATCTCGCCTGCGAGCATAACACGGCACCTTAGGGCGGGCAAGCATTCTGCACAGTCAGGTGTCGCACGCGCACGACGACGGATCGGTCAGAATGCGCCGCATCGGCTCCGCCACCACATCGAGGTCGAAGGGTTTGGCGATGATCGCGTCGTAGGAGCACCCCGCGAGGCGCATCGCGAGCGTCGCCGACGGGAGCACGGAGATGCAGATGATCGGCACGGAGTTGTCGACAGACCGCCGGGCCATCGAGCCCGGGCAGCACATTCAGTAGCACCAACCGGGCGACGCGGCGAGCGCCCGATCGATTACCTCCGCCCCTCGACCGCCTCCGCGCGATAACCCCGTTTCCCGATCGCCTCGGTGAGCAGGCGCGCGATCAGCGGGTCGCCCCCGTTCGGCCATCGCCACTCTGTCGCTGTCCGGCTCTCGCGATTCGGCGCTCCGAAATCGAGCAGATCGCGTGCCCGGATGCGACGATCTAGCCGCGCCGGACGGGTCATGTTACCATTATCAATGGAAAAGGTTGCAAAACTCCGCCCCGGCTGGCCCGGTGGCGAGGCACCGAGTAGCTGCGTAAGGAGTGGTGGGCAATGACCGCAACGACCCACATCGACGACGAGCAGGTTATCGAGGCGTTACGCCTCGTCTACGATCCCGAACTCGGTGTCAACATCGTCGACCTCGGCCTCGTCTATGGCCTGGATATCGACGACACCGGCAATGTCGAGGTGATCATGACCCTCACCTCGATGGGCTGCCCGCTCGGCCCGGTGATCGAGCGCGACGTCCGTAGCAGCGTCGGCACCTTGCCGGGTGTCAAGAACACCAAGATGACCCTCACTTTCAGCCCGCCGTGGGATCCCTCCCGCATGAGCGAGGACGCCCGCATGGAACTCGGCTACTGGGGCTAGGGCGAGTAGGCGGAGTAGGCGAAGTAGTCCAGTAAAAGAAGCGACGAAAGGGCCGGAGTGCTTACATTGCACCCCGGCCCCTCGTCTTAATCTATTCGTCTACTTCGCCTACTCGCCTACTCCGCCTACTTCGTCGGCAGATAGGCGTTGCTGTAAGTCTTCGCCAGATCGATGTCGCCGCCCAGGATCTTGAGTCGGAGCAGCAGATCGCGCGTCGAGGTCCAGGCGGCGGGATCGGCGTAGCCAAGGCCGTGCGCCGCGGTCTGCTCGCTCTGCAAGACCGGCAGGGTTGCGTCGAGCACGGCGCGGAGCTGCGCGCGCTTGTCCGCCGCGCCGGGGATGGTCGGGGTCGAGAGGGTCACCGCCGCATCCGGGTCGGCGATCGTATCCTGGATGCCGCGCATAACGGCGCGCACCACCGCGCGCACCAATGCAGGGTCGCCGCTCACGGTCTTCTCGTCGGTAACGAGGCCATTCGACGCCAAATTGACCTTGTCGAAGACATTGATCGTCGTGATCGATTGGCCGAGCGCGCGGAGCTGCACCGGCTCGTTATTGGTGTAGCCGACCACCGCATCGACCTGCCCCTGCGTCAGCGCCTGGACCTGCGTGAAGCCGATCTCGCGCAGTTGCACGTCCGATTCCTTCAGCCCGGCGCTGTCGAGCAAGGCGAGCAGGCCGATGTAGGTCGCGCCGTAGCGACCGGGGACGCCGACCGTGCGTCCTTTGAGATCGGCGACGGTGCGGATGTTGGCCTTGTCCAGCGCCATCACCGTCACCGGATACTTCTGGAACCACGTCCCGACGTAGACGAGCGGCACCCCCTGCGAGCGGGCGATCATCACCTCGTCGCCCCCGGCCACCCCGAAGTTGAGCGCGCCGGTGCCGAGCAGCTTCAGCACATCGACCCCGAAGCCCTGCTTGAACTCGACATCGAGCCCCTCGTCGCGGAAGTAGCCGCGCGCCTGCGCCACGTAGAAGGGCGCGAATTGCACGTCGGGGATGTACCCCAGGCCGATCGTCAGCTTCCGCAGCGGGCCACCGGCTCGCGTCGCGGTCGCCCCGGCCACGGCGGTCCCGCGTGTGGCGACCGCAGTCGGCCCACCAGTCGTCCCTGCCGCCGTAGCCGGGGCCGTGCTCGCGCCGCCCATCCCCGTCGTGGGGGTGGCGGTCGCGCCACACGCGGCCAGCAGCGTCAACAGCAGCGCGCTCAATACCAGCATCGTCAATCGCTTCATCGCCCCTCTTCTCGTCAGCTATCGCATCGCTCGCCGGACAAGCCCGGCGGCGACAATCCACGTATTACCAGCGCACCAGCGCGCGCTCCAGCACCGCCACGAGCCCATAGGCCACCCCGGCCATCGCAATCAGCGTCACCAGCGCGACGAAGAGGAGCGGCGTGTCGAACAGTCCCCTGGAGACATTCAGCAACAGGCCCAGTCCCCGATCGGTGCCCATGAATTCCGCCACCGTCGCCCCTGTGACGGCCAGCGTGAAGCCGATCTTCGTGCCGCCGAGGAGCGTCGGCAGCGCCAGCGGCACCTCGACGAGGCGGAAGGTCTGCCAGCGATTCGCGCCGTAGACCTGCGCCACCTCGCGCAGGGCGGGATCGATCCGGCGCAGGCCGCCGATCGTGTTGATCAGCATCGGGAAGAAGACGACCAGCGCCGCCACCACCACCTTCGGCAGCAGGCCGAAGCCGAGCCAGAGGAGGAGGATCGGCGCGATCGCCACGATCGGCAGCGCCTGGCTGGCGGCGATGTACGGCGAGGCGAGGCGTTCCAGGAAGGGCGAATGGGCCAGCACATAGCCGAGCACCGTCGCCACGGCGAAGCCGAGCGCGAAGCCGAGCAGGCTCTCGACCAGGGTCGCGCTGGTGTTGGCCCACCACGTCCCGTCCGCCAGCGCTGTCGCGAAGCGCGTCGCCACCCGCCCCGGCGGCGGCAGGATGAACGCCGGGATGTCGCGCGCCGTTACCAGCCACTGCCACGCCGCCACCCCGAGGACGATCGACAGCGGCACAGTCAGCCAACCGAGCGCGCCGGGCGGGAGCCCTCGCCCGCGTCGCGCCCGCGCACCGGAGGGCGGCGCGGTCCCGGTGTCGGTCGGTCGCAGATTTCGCGTCGCCGAGCGATCGAATGCGGTCACGCCGCCCCCTTCCCGCGCCGTCGCGCGGCAACAAAAAACCCGAAAGCCATCATGGCCTTCGGGGCAGGGGCGACCACAACGCTGCGGCCAGCCCCGCCCACGATACACGCGGTATCGTACGGCGACGCCAGCACGTTGCGTGCTGTCGAACGATCTTCTCCCATCCGGACTGTCACCGTCGGCTCCGGCATCGCACCGGATCTGCCACATTGCGCGGCTCGCGGGCTCGGCACGAAAGGAGTGCCATACCGCCGGTAGGGAATCGCACCCTGCCCCGAAGATCGCCTTAACTGTACGGGGTAGGGCGGGGCGTTGTCAAATCCCCGTTCTGCGTAAAACTTCTGTTACACACCTTCCTTGAGTCATTCTTCGGCCTGTAATCGGTTCGGGGTCGCGCGCTCGGTGGCGTTGTTTACCAGGCTACGACGCCATTTTCATTGTGAAACTCGCCGGTCGGGCCGTCGTGGGACAGCGTGGCTAGTCGGACCGGGACGGTGGCGCCCTGTTCGACTGTCTGATCCCCACGGTGGGCATTCAGGTCCGTCGCGGTATAGCCGGGATCAGCGGAATTAACTTTGATATCGGTCCCTTTCAACTCCTTGGCAAACGCTACCGTGATCGCATTGAGCGCCGTCTTCGACGACTGGTACGGCAAGATGTTGAAAGAACCAAACTCCCACGCAGGATCGCTATTCAGCGTCAGCGATCCGAGCCCGCTGGACATGTTCACGATACGGCCTGACAGGGATTCGCGTAACAACGGCAGCATCGCGGTCGTCACGGCGACCACGCCGAAAACATTCGTCTCATAGACGCGCCGCATCATCTCGACAGTTACCTCGCTCGGCGGGGGTGCCGCTCCGCCGGTGATCCCGGCATTGTTCACGAGGATGTCGAGCCGCCCATAGTCGGCTCCTATCGTGCTCGCAGCCGCAGCGATCGTTTCGGCGGCGGTGACGTCGAGGGCGATCGCACGAGCCACGATGCCGAGTTCGCGCAGCGACCGAACCGCTTCGCCACCATGCGTCGCGTCACGCGCCCCGACGAGAACCGTGATCCCTTTAGCGCCAAGCTGTTTTGCGATCTCGAAGCCGATCCCTTTGTTCGCGCCGGTGACCAGCGCGATCTTTTCATCCCCGATCATTGGTCTTCCTCCTCGCTTTAATCTGTTCATAGTCTTGCTCGACGACCTGCTTGATCGCGTCCAGCAACGCGATGGTGTCGGTCAGCGTCTCGATCGAGAGCGCTCCGACGAGCCGTTTCGACCAGCTGTCGAAGCTCCCCTCCATCGCAGCGAAAGTTGCCTGCCCTGTGTCGTTGAGGCTGACGACTTGCTTACGCCGGTCGGCTTGGTCGGGCGCATAGGCCGCAAGGTCGTCGGCGACGAGCGCGTCGGCGAGTCGCTGGACGGCCTGCCGCGAGTAGCCGGTCGCTCGCGCTATACCGGCGACGGAGCCGTTGCCTTGGGAGATGTGCAACATCACCCGCCAGCGGGCGCTCGTCTGTCCGAACGGGGAATTGACCATGTCACCATGACGCAGGAGCGCGTTCTGGGTCGCGAATACGGCACGTGCAAGCTCGCGAAAGATGGCCGCTTCACGCGCTGTCACAAGAGCCCACCTCCGCATAATCGTCAATACGTTGTCAATTATACCCGCTCAGCGCATAGTCGTCCAGGTGCGGGCGCACGAGAATGAGTCCGGGACACATACCCTGATTGAGGCGGTACGCTAGACGACCGTGGCGGCAAATCGGAGCACAGACGGCAGGGCGAGCGTCCGTGAATCACGCCTGCTGGAGCTGGGTACACTGAAAAGGGAGCACACACGCGGTTTCCACCCACAACGCTGGCAAGGCCGGTCGCTCTGCTTCGAGGGTGACCACGACCCGCTATTGAATGCACGGGCTGGCCCTACCGCTCGCCCGCGCGCGGCGTAGCGGCGTAGAGCGCGGCCAGCGCGTCGGCCACGCGGTCGGTGCGGCAGGCGTCCGCCAGACGGACCGCGCCCGCGCTCGCCGCCGCCCAGGCGTCAGGATCGCCGAGCAGCGTGGCGATCGCCGTCGCCAGCGTGGCGGGGTCGCGCGGGGCGAGGGTCAGGCCCGCGCGGTACTCCGCCACGAAGTCCGCGATCCCCGCGCTGGTGCTCGCCACGATCGGCGTGCCGTACGCCCCCGCCTCCACCCCGTGCCGATTGAAACCGTCGAGGGTCGAGGGGATCACCGAGAGATCGGCGGCGGCGAGGAACCGCCCCTGCCCGTCGAACGGCAGGGTGCCCAGCAATCGCACCCGCTCCCCGAGGCCGAGCGCCGCGACCTGCGCCCGCAGCGCGTCGATCGTGCCGCCCCGGTCGGGGCCGTAGAGGAGGAGATAGGTCGCCGGGTGCCGCGCGATCACGGCGGGCAGCGCGTCCACCAGCGTGTCGAACCCTTTGATCGGCAGCACGCGCCCGCTGGTGATCAGGATCCGCGCGTCGGTGGGGAGGCCGAGTTCCGCCAGGGTCGCCGCGCGCGACGCCGCCCGCAGGGCAGGCAGCGGCTCGATCGGGTAGAAACCGGCGGTGACATTGAGGGGGATCGTCGCGATCTTCGCCGGATCGCAGCCGAAGCCCTCCGCCGCGCGCGCGAGAATCGGGGCCATCGCGCGGACGCGGCTCACGTCCTTGAAGACGCGCCGCAACTCCCGCTGCGTGGCCGGGGCGCTGGCGTAGCCGTAGGGGGTGGCGTCGTCGGGCTGCAACACATCGCCGCCGTGCAAGGTCACCACCGTGCGCGCGGCGGTACCCACGAGCGCGCGCCGCACGATCGCGCCCAACGGGAAGGCCATCTCGATTTGCAGGATCAGCTCGGGGTCGGCGGCGAGGCGCGCGCGCAGCCACGGGCCGAGATAGCGCGCCGCCGTCAGCAGATACGGGTAGACGAGGCGCGTCCGCGCGTAGCGGTTCGCCAGGCGGTCGCGCAGCCCGCGCGAGATCGCGACCCGGTAGACCGGCAATTCGCCGTCCGGCTCGTAGGCGATCGGCTCCCGCTGCCCCGGCTGCGCGAGGGTGACGATCGCGCTCGGGTAGCCGCGCGCGCGCAGGGCGGCGAGGAGTTCGGTGTGGACCGGGATCGCCATCGAGCCGGGGCGATAGGCCGCCGTGAAGTAGAGGAGCTTCGCGCCATCGCGCGGCAACGCGCCGTTCGGCATCACTTGCGCTTCGTCATCGGTCGCACCCCACCGTCACGCGCCACCATCAGAGGAACCGCAGGATCTTGCTCACCAGCGGCAGGCGCAACTCGCCGATCCGCCGCCGATCCGCCGGGTCGAGCCCGCCGCTCAGCCGGAAGACGCCGAGATAGACAAGCGCGCCGACCCCGCCGAGAATCGCGTTACCGAGCATCAGCACGATCCGCTGCCCGGTGGGGAGGCCATTCGCGTCCCACGGCAGCGGCGGGCGGAGCGGGCCGAAGGCGAGCGGGGCGATGACCAGCGCCATCGCGCCCGCCGCCGCCGCCACGCGCGCCACGAAGCGGGCCGGGTAGCGGATCGGGAAATCGCGCAGCGCAAAAACCATCGCCACGCCATCGCAGCAGAGCCGCACGCCGCCCATGATGAGCGCCGCGCCGACGATGCCAAAACGCGGCACGATCACGATCACGAGCGGGATCGCGGCGATCGCGCAGGTACGGGCGATCAGCATCGGGCGATAGCGCTCGTAGGCCATCAGGATCGCCAGCGGCACGCTGATCGCCGCGTCGAGGCAGAGGCAGACGGCCAGGATCTGCGCCGCCCCGGCACCATCGATGTACTTCGGCCCGAGCAGCGCGAGGAGGTTGTAGGCCAGCAGGGCCAGCCCGACCGCCGCCGGGAGCATGATCGCCGCCAGGAACTTGCAGAGGATCGCGTACGCCTCGCCGAGCTGGCGATCGTCGCCGCGCGCGTGGAGGCGCGCGAAAAGGGGGATCTGGATCCCGGCCAGCGGCGACCAGAGCGCGCCGAGCGCCTGATTGATCAACGAATGGGCGAACTTCAGGCTCGCCACCGCCCCGACGCCGGGCAGGAGGAGGAGGATGAAGTCGAGCGAGTAGAGGTATTCGGTGAGCTGCTGCCAGTAGCTCAGCGCCGAGTAGCGGACGAGGCGGCCCGGCACCCGCGCGCCCTGTGCGTCGAGGGTCGGTGCCACGGCTAATTCGTGGCGCACGCGCGTCGTCTGCCACGCCGCCAGCGCCGTCGCCACCAGCGGGATCGTGACCAGCACCCCCACAAAGCCGAGCACGCCCCAGCCGACGGCGACGACCGCCAGCCGCAGGAGCGGACCCAAGATCTGCACCACGAAAGCGATCGCCCCGGACGCGCGCTGCTTGAAGTAGGCGGTGAGGGTTTGCATGAAGACATCATAGATCGCGCCGAGGAAGACGAGTGCCATCAGCGCCCAGAAGAAGACCCATTCATACCGGAAGAGGACAGCGATCAACTTCTCGTCCTTGAGGTCATTCTGCAAATAGGCGAAGAGTTGCGCGCGGAAGATCAGCGCAAGGACCACGATGACCGCGACGACGAGGAGCTTCTGCGCCAGCACGATCACCAGAGTGTTGCGGACGCCGTCGCGCCCGTAGCGCCCCTCGATCTCCGGCAGGAACTTCGCCAGCCCGCGCTCCACCCCGAAGTCGGCGATCAGCCCGAAGGTGCCGGCCAGCGCGCCGATCCGCGTCACCGTACCGTACCCCTCCTCGGACAGCAGATTCGCCACCACGATCGCCGAGAGGAACCCGGCCAGCAGCTTCGCCCCCTGCCACCCGGCATTCCAGAGCATCGCCCGCGAGACCTGCCCCGACAGGGTCGCCCCTGCGGGCGGCGAATCCGCGAGCGATGCGCCGAGGTCGGGCTCGGCGGGACGGCTCATCGCTCCCCCGCCCGACTCGGCACGGCGTCGGGGCGGATCAGGAAGTTGAAGCGGCTGCGGACGGCGGTGAAGAAGCTCATCCCGTCGAGGATCACCAGCGCGAACGGCTGCTCGCCGCGCCGCACGCGCACCATGTCGCCCCGGTGCAGATCGGGCGCACCCTCGATCTTGCCGTCGAGGTAGAGCCAGCTCGGGCGATCGTTGGCGATCACCAGCTCGATCCGCGACTCCTCCTCCACCACCAGCGGGATGCGAATCGGGGAATGCGGATTGAGCGCCACGATCACGAAGCCGCGCACCCCGCGCGTCAGGATCGGGCCACCGGCGGACATCGAGTAGGCGGTACTCCCCTGCGGCGTGGCGATGATCATCCCGTCGCCGGGATAGACGTTGACGTACTGCCCGTCGATGTACAGCTCGACCTCGATCAGCTGCGGCCCGGCGCGGATCACCACGTCGTTGATCACCCAACCCGCCGCGAGGGTCGCGCCATCGCGGATCAGCTCGGCCTCCAGGGTGGGGCTCTGCTGGACGAGCGCGTGGCCGTCGAGGAGCGCCGTGATGGCGTTGCGCCAGTCGCGGCGCTCCACCATCGTCAGGAAGCCGACGTGGCCGAAGTTGATCCCGAGCAGCGGCACGCCGGGGAACATCCGCGCGGCGCGCATCATCAGGCCGTCGCCGCCAAGGACCACGAGCGCGTCGAGCCCCGCCACCCCCTCGCGGAGCATCGTCGCCTCGTCGCGGCAGGCGATCGTGCGCTCCCCCAGCCAGGCGGCAATCTCGCCCTCCAACTCCTGTGCCTGCGGTTTGTTCAGCGCGGCGATGATCCCCAGCGCCTTCGCTTCACGCATCGCGTCCATGCCCGTCCCCGTTCTCGCGGTCCCGCCGACATCCGTCACAACCGCACCGTCCCGAGCGCCCCATCGAGCGCCGCGACGATCCTCTCGACCTCCGCCTGGGTCAGCACGAGCGGCGGCGCGAGGGTCAGCACGCTTTCGAGGCGGCGCACCGTCGCGGAGTTCTTGCCGAGGAGCACGCCGCGCGCCTGCGTCTCGCGCATCACCCCGTTAACGTGCGCGGCGGCCAGCGGTTCGGTCGTGCCTGGTACCGCCAGTTCAACGCCGATCAGCAGCCCGCGTCCGCGCACGTCGCCGACGATCGGATGCTCGGCGGCGAGCTCGCGCAGCCCGGCCAGCAGCGAGGCCCCGACGCGCGCCGAGTTCTCGACCAGCCCGTCCTCCTCCAGGATCGCCAGATTCGCCAGGGCGACCGCGCAGGCGACCGGGTGCCCGCCGTAGGTGCTGAGCTGGTTGAACTGGACGTTCGCGGCGGGGTCGCCCTTGAACGCGTCGAAGACGGCATCGCTGACGGCGGTGGCCCCGAGCGGCACGTAGCCGCTGCTGATCCCCTTCGCCATTGTCATGATGTCCGGCACGACGCCCCACTGCTGCCCGCCGAACCAGGTGCCGGTGCGCCCGAAGCCGGTGATCACCTCGTCGTGGATCAGCAGGATGCCGTGGCGGTCGCAGAGGGCGCGGATCGCGGGCCAGTACTCGTCCGGCGGGACGATCAGGCCGCCGCCGCCGATGATCGGCTCGCCGATGAAGGCGGCGATCGTCTCCGGCCCCTCGAACTCGATCGTCTCCTCCAGCTCGCGGAGCAGTTGCGCCGATGCCTCGCTCGGCGTCAAGCCGGCGAAGAGGCGGAAGAGATCGGGCGGACGGACGTGGATGTGCCCGCCGATCAGCGGCTCGAAGCGCCCCTTGCGGACCTCCTGGCCGGTCGCGCCGAGCGCGCCCATCGTCCAGCCGTGGTAGCCGCGATAGCGCGAGATCACCTTGAAGCGGTTCTCATGCGGGAAGCGCAGCCGCGCGTACTGCCGCGCGATCTTCAGCGCCGTCTCCACCGCCTCCGAGCCGCTGTTGACGAAGACGACGTGATTGAGGTCGCCCGGTAGCAATTCGGTCAGCTTCGTGGCAAGATCGAACGCGACCGGCGCGGGGCGGGTGAGCGGGGTGTAGGGGAGCTGGCGCATCTGCCGAGTCGCCGCCTCGACGAGGCGCTCCTGCCCGTAGCCGACATTCACGCACCAGAGCCCGGCCATCGCATCGATGTATTCGTTGCCCGCGTCGTCGGTCAGGGTCGCGCCTTGCCCGCCGGTCATCACCATCGGGGTCTGCGGGACCGCGTGCTGCGTGAAAGGTCGCCAGAGCGCATCGAGCGCCCGCGTGTCGATGGTCATGCGCTCCTCCTCAAGTCGGCGGTCGGCGGTCGGCGGTCGGCAGAGAGAGTCCGTAGTCGGTGGTCCGTAGTCCGCAGAAGAGCCAGGCCACAAAGTGATAGCGGTCGGCCACCGCAGAGCCGTGCCCGGTCGAGAGTGGCCCTCCCAGCGCGATCGCTCCGCCGAGCCTCGTCTAACCGACGTCACCCCGTTGCGCGGCAAGTATAGCTTCCGAGCGCGCCATTGCCGATTGTGCGCTAGAATCGGGGCGAGTGACGAGTCGGCGGTCGGCAGTCGGCAGTCGGCAGTGGTGACGCGGTGCCCATCAGCGAACCCTGCTACGGACTACGGAACATCGACCACGGCCCGTTCTCTCTGCCGACCGCCGACCGCCGACTGCCGACTACCCTCGGAGGCTGCCATGCCAACCGTCGCCGTGACACGGATCATCCCGGAGGCCGCGTTAGGGCCGCTGCGGGCCGCCGCCGAGGTGCGCCTCTGGGAGGATGATCTGCCGCCGAGTCCCGCCGAGTTGGCCGCGCTGCTGCGCGGCTGCGACGGCGCGCTGACGATGGTGACCGATCGGATCGACGCGGCCCTCCTCGACGCCGCGCCGGGACTGCGCGTCATCGGCACCTTCGCGGTCGGCTACGACAACATCGACGTGGCGGCGGCGACCGCGCGCGGCGTGGCGATCTGCAACA
>JAABUM010000893.1_pt1 | contig 47923 bp, 47 predicted proteins | sample 5559161 | NCBI WGS metagenome assembly JAABUM01 (sample SAMN10711868, study PRJNA513369) | rock metagenome | isolation source: Antarctica rocks | place: Antarctica: Victoria Land, Siegfried Peak nord
TCACCGGCGGCTCGTATGGCGGCTACCTGACGAACTGGATCATCGGGCAGACCGATCGCTTCCGCGCCGCCGTCAGCGGGCGCAGCACCGCCAACCGCTACAGCCATTACGGTCAGAGCGACGTGGGTTCGTTCACCGGGGACTGGCAGTTCGGCGGGCCGCCGTGGGAGAACGCCGCACACTACCTGGAGCGTTCGCCGCTCACCTACGCCGCCAACGTGACGACGCCGTTGTTGCTGGAGAGCCAGGAGCAGGACATGCGCTGCCCGATCCCGCAGGCGGAGGAGTTCTTCACGGCGCTCAAGAAGCTGCGCCGGGTCGATGTGCAATTGGTCCGCTTCCCTGGCGAGAGTCACGGCATGGCGCGCGGCGGCAAGCCCGCGCACCGTGTGGAGCGCCTCGCGCGCATCGCCGACTGGTTCGATAAATACCTCGCGCCGACCGAGGTATGATCGTCCGTGGCGCACAGGGCACCGATGGGGGGGATGAGGATGACCGCGACACAGGCCGCAACCGAACGCTTGACCGATCTCGACACACCGAGCGTGATCGTCGATCTGGATATCCTGGAGCGCAATATCGCCGAGATGGCCGCGTTGGCGCGGGGGGCGGGCGTCGCGTTGCGCCCGCACATCAAGACCCACAAGACGCCGGAGATCGCGCGGCTGCAACTCGCCGCCGGGGCGGTCGGCGTCACCTGCGCGAAGCTCGGTGAGGCGGAGGCGCTGGCCGATGCGGGCCTGACCGACTTTTTCCTCGCCTTCCCGATCGTGACGGCGCTCAAGGCGCGACGGCTGGCCGCGCTCGCGGCTCGTCCCGGCGTGAACGTCGCCACGATCGTCGATAGCCCGGAGGGGATCGCGACTCTCTCGGCGGTCTTCGCCGGAGAACCCGAACTGCTCGACGTGCTGGTGAAGGTCGATACGGGGCTCGGACGGGTCGGCGCACCGCCCGGCACGCCGATCGTGACGCTGGCGCGGGCGATCACCGCCGCGCCGGGGCTGCGCTTCGCCGGGATCTGCGCGCACGAAGGCTACAGCTATAGCCAGAGCGATCCGGCCACGCGGGACGCCGTGACGCGCGCGGGCGTCGAGACGCTGGTGGCGACCGCGCGCGAGTTGGCGGCGGCGGGGCTGCGTTGCGAGCGGGTCAGCGTCGGCTCCACGCCGGGTGCGCGTGCTGCCCTGACGGTGCCGGGGATCACGGAGGTCCGCCCCGGTAACTATGTCTTCTACGATGCGATGCAGGTCGGGCTCGGGGTGGTGCCGGTCGAGCGCTGCGCCCTGCGTGTCCTCGCCACGGTAATCAGCCACAGCGCGCGCGACCGCGCCGTCCTCGATGGCGGCTCCAAAACCTTCACCTCGGATAAAGGGGTACACGGGATGGCCGGGGCCGCCAACCACGGGATCATCCTCGGCGAGGAGGGGATCGTGCTGCACGCGCTCAGCGAGGAACACGGCTGGCTGCGCCTCGATCCCGCCGGGAGCGACGTGGCGATCGGCGAGATGTTGCAGATCATCCCGGTTCATTCCTGCCCGGTCGCCAATCTCGCGGAGGAGTTGGTCATCGTGCGGGACGGCCAGGTGGTCGATCGCTGGACCGTCGCCGCGCAGGGGCGTGTGCGTTAATGTGGCCCGAAGCGGATCTCGTTCGCGCGCACGCGCATTGCAACCATAATCGCGAGGAACTCGCGCGTAGCGCCCGTAGCGGCTGTTTTTATTGCCTCGCGGTGTACAATCCGAGCGAGATCGGATGTTGGGTCGATCCGATGGACATCGACTCCTGGGGCGGCGAATACGACGGCACCGGACGCACCGCGCTCTGCGCCCATTGCGGGATCGACGCCGTGCTCTCCGAGGCTGCGGGCTACCCGCTCACGGCGGCGTTCCTCAATGCGCTGCACAATCGGTATTTCCAATGAGCCATGCCGCATCTATCGCCCGGCGATGGGAGCGATGGCGTATGAGGAGGGGATGATGAGCGCCGCGCAGCAGCAGGTCGGCACCGTCGCGTCGTTGCAGGTCGGGTCGCCGCACCACTACGGCGACGCGGCAGCCAGAAATGCGCTCGAACGTCCGTGGGACTCGTCGTTCTTCCGCACGCCGAGCACGGAGCCGCGCTGGCTTTTCACCACGCACCTGGAGGGGAACGAGCAGGCTGACAAGCAGAATCACGGCAAGCCGAACCAGGCGGTCCTCCTCTACGCCGTCGCGCATTACCCGCGCTGGCGCGACGAACTCGGTCGCCCGGAGATCGGCCCCGGCGGTTTCGCCGAAAACTTGACCGTCGCCGGCCTCGACGAAACCGGGGCGTGTATCGGCGATATCTACGCGATCGGCGAGGCGCAGATCCAGGTCACCGGGCCGCGGTACCCCTGCACGAAGATCGAGCGACGCTGGGGGCAGCCGGGCCTGACGGCGCGCGTGGCCGCGACCGGGCGCACCGGCTGGTACTGCGCGACCGTGCGCGAAGGCGCGATCGCGCCGGATGCGCCGCTGACGCTGGTCGCGCGACCCGATCCGCGCTGGACCGTGGCGCTCGTCAACGACTTCGGGCATGGTCGCAACCGCGATCTGGCGACCGCGCGCGAGCTGGCCGCCTGCCCCGATCTCAACGAGTTCTGGCGGGAGTTGGTCGTCCGGCGTGCCGGAGGGCACGACGCCTGACCGCGCGAAGCCGATTCTGCGGTGTTGTCCGGAGTCGCCGAGGGCGATGGCCGCGAAGCAAAGCCACGGCGCGACCACGAGCATTGGCCTTGTCTCCATGCTCGCCCTCGAATCTTCTCTACTGTAGCAGTACGGGCTAAATCCGTTCGGTTTCCCCAGTGATACCGATACGATCGCTCAGCGGGCGAAGCGCAGGGTCCAGATCGCCCCGTCGGTCGCGGAGCGGTAGGCGATCGCCGTGCCGTCGGGCGCGACCTCCCACTCATCCTGCGCGACCGCGAAGGGCACCTGCTCGCCGCCGACGAGCGGGGTCCGCGCGCCATCGGCGAGGGTGTAGCGCCAGAGTTCATCGCCGGGGCGACCGGTCGGGGTGGGCAGATAGAGGAGCGCGCGGCTGTCCGGCGTCCAGCGATAGCCCCCGGTCAGCGTCAATCGTTGGCGTCCGCCGCCATCGGCCCCGATCAGCCAGATCCCGTTGAGGTTCTTGTCTGCTTGCAGGGTCGCGGTATAGGCGATCCGCGTGCCGTCCGGGCTGATCGACACATTCTCGAGCCACGAACTGGTGAAGATCTGCGTCGCGGTGCCGGTATTCGTGTCCAGCACCCAGAGTCCCGGATGCTCCGCGCGCGCATCGCGCCCATTGACGAGGATGCGCCGACCGTCCGGGAACCACTGGATCGTCTCGGCGATGAAGACCGGGGGTAACGTCACGATGCCGCCCCCGTCTGGCCGGGCGATGGCGACCTGGAAGGGTGGGTCGAGCGAGGGGGAGACGATCCCCACCCCTGCCGCCGGGACCATCCAGGCGACCCGATCATTCGTGGCGGCCAGGTAGACCCGTTTGCCACCATTGACGATGCCCCCCACCGTCGTCCCATCCGGGCGCACGATCCGGGCGAGGTCGCCATCCGGCGTGGCGATCAGGGAGCGATCGGGAGAGAAGGCACCGAAGGCGGCGCTGAAGAATTGTGGCGTCCCGCCCTCGCGCGCGATCACCCACGTCCCGCGTCGCGGATCGCTCGCCAGCGGCGTGCCGTAGAAGATGACGCCGCTGCTATCGGCGAGCCATTGCGGGCGCGGGCAGCAGCCGTCGCCGGTCAGCTTCGTCGCCTTGATCGCGGGATTCGCGGCGACGGTCGGCACGCCGGGCGCGGGGGTCATCGTCGGGCCGGTCGGCGCGCGCGGCGTGATCGTCGCGCCGGGCGGCAGCGTTGCGGGCACCGCAGTCGGCATCCCGGGAATCGCGGTCGCGGGGGGCACGCCGATCTGCGTCGCGCCGGGGGTGATGATCGCGACCTGAGCGGTCGGCGCACCCGGCGGTTGCACCAGGCGCGCGGTCGGCGTGGGTTCGCCGATCGTACAGGCGGTGAGCGCCAGGACGAGCAGCGCCGGTGCGAGCCGGAATAGGCGCTTCATCAGGGCCACGACCGGGTGTAATCGTTCAGGCGTGCGCCGCCGAAGACGACATCGGGCTGCGCGGCGATCGCGACCCAGCGGTCGGGGTTGTCGAGGTCGCTGACGAAGGTCGTGCCGTTGCGACGGATCCCCGCCGTCGCGTGCTGCCAGTCGATATTGAGCAGCGGCACCGGATTGATCGTCTCGCGCATCTCATTGCGCCGGATCTCCAGGTGGAGGTGCGGGTCGAGGTCGCAGCGCCCCGCCGGATCGCCAGACAGGGCGATCTGGTCGCCCGCGTGGACCAGCTGATTCTGTTCCAGTTTCGCGCGTTCCAGCAGATGCCCGTAGAGCGAGAAGATGCCGTCGCCGTGCGCGATCACCACCGTGTGGGGGGCGGAGCCGTAGGGGCCATCGATGGCGAAGACCGTCCCATCGCCGATCGCCAGCACCGGTGTGCCGCAGGGGGTGTTGAAATCGACGCCGAAGTGCAACCCCTGCCCGGCAGGGTATGGATTGTCGTGCGACCAGACGGTGTTGCCGTACCACTGCCCCACGAACCAACTCTCCGGCCCTGGTTTCCCATCGAGCGGCGCACGGAAAGGGGGCGCGGCGGCGCGAGCGGGGGTTGCCCCGCTGCGGAGCGCGGTGGCGAGCAGGAGGCAGATCACGATGCCGATCGTCAGTGCGCGGGCGCGCGGGCGTTGGGTCATGGCTGGGCCTCCACGCGGTGCCGGGGCGCTGGTGTCGCGGGGAACGAGATGTACGGACATGTCTGAGGGTATGGTAGCAGGGTGTTCCTATGGGGGCAAGGGGTCAGTGCGGGGGTGGGATGCCCCCGCGCCACGCCGGCGCGGCGCGGGGGATCGGCTACTTCGCGATCAGGCTGGTATCGCGCCACTTCTCGCCCTCTTCGAGCAGCATCACCGGGATGCCATCATCGATCGGGTAGCGATTCCCGTTGCGCCGGTTCACGAGCCAGGACTTCCCCCCGCCATCGGTGTGCAGTTCGAGCGGTTGCTTATCGCCCGGATCGACGAGGATTTCGAGCAGCTCCGCGCTGATCTGCTGGTCTGTCTCCGCCATCGCGGCCCTCCTAATGCTATCAACTGCTATCAACGCCTCGGCGGCCCCGTTCGTAGCGTTTTCATGCGCCGACCGAAGTACCTGGCCGCCGGGCCTTCGTGCGCTGAATGGTACACCACGCGCGGCGGTCCGGCGAAGGCTCGCCATGTCACCGAAACGTCACAGGTTGGCGATAATCGCGCGATAGCTGCGCCCTATCCTTAAAGGTGTGGCCGGGACGAGCGTGATGACCCGGCACCGTATGAACACGAGAAAGGCAGGCTCCACGATGGTCGATCGCACGATGACTCGGCGGCTGTATCGCTCGCGCACCGAACGGCAGTTCTTCGGGGTCGCTGGCGGGTTGGGACAGTATTGCAACGTCGATCCGACCCTGATCCGGCTGGCCCTGGTCTTCGCAACGTTCCTGACCTTCCCGATCACCCCGATCGTCTACATCATCGCGGCGCTGGTGATCCCGCAGGAGCCGCAGGAGGCGATCCTGCCCGGCGATACCTTCTCGATCTAACGACCCTGGCGTACGCCGGTTGCTCAGCCCGCCGTCCGATTCGCGATCCGCGCGATCACGAATTCTTCGGCGGCGGCCACGTCCACATCGAGGGCGACGCGAACGTTGGCGGGCGCATCGTCGCTCGGTGCGCGCAGCAGCGTCGCCCCGGCGGTGTGGTGCCCGCCGAGTTCCAGGTCGAGGTGCGCTGTGGTGTACGTGGCGAGGTCGGGGCGGGCGACGAGCGCCGCCGCCAGCGGATCGTGCAAGAAGGTGTAGCCGAGCCGCCCGAAACGGGGGTAGCGCGCCACCTGATCGGCCACGGCGGCGTGGAACGGCGTCCCCGCCGCCGCGATCCGCGCCATCCCGTCCCGGTTGATCCGCACGCGCATCGTCACATCGAGCGGGACGAGGGTGATCGGCAGCCCGGAGGCGAAGACGATCTGCGCCGCCTCCGGGTCGCAGCGGATGTTGTGCTCGACGTAAGGGAGATCCAGACTCCCCGGCCCGCGCACGACCCCGCCCATGATCGTCACCCCGGTCAGGTCGTGGACGAGGCGTGGCGCGCGCTTCAGGGCGAGCGCCACGTTCGTCAGCGGGCCGATCGCCAGCAACTGGACCGCGCCTGACCCCTCGCGCGCGGTCCGCACGATGAAGTCGACCGCATCCTCATCCGCCGCTGCGGGCGTGTCCGCCGCCGCTTCGAGGAGTCCTTGTCCCTCATGTCCCTCCCAATAGATCGGACGCAGCCCCAACAGCGTGTCGCTCGCCCCTTGCAGAACCGGCACGCCGCGCGTCCCGTGGAGCGCCAGGAGTTGCCGTACCATGCGTGCGCGCAGCGCGACATCGCCGTAGACGCACGTCACCCCGGCCAGGGTCAACTCGGGCGAGCCGAGGATCAGGGCCAGCGCGAGGCAATCGTCCACATCGGTGCCGATGTCGGTGTCGAGGATCAGCCGGGTGGTCATCCGCGCCCTTCTCTTTCATTGGCGTCGGCGTACAGCGGCGTGACGAAAGCGGCGAGGGGACGTGGCGTTGCTGCCATGCCACCCCGCCGCCGCTCGCGGAGCGCTCAGCCTTTGACCGCGCCCGCCGAGAGCCCTTGCACCATGTACCGTTGGGCCAGGAAATAGAGGGCCATCACCGGCAGGGCGGAGAGGACCGCCCCGGCCATGATCGGCCCCCAGAGGAAGACGTCACCGGTGATCAGGTATTGCAACCCGACCGGCACGGTGCGCTTGTCCTCCGAGGTGATGAAGATCAGGGCCAGCAGCAGTTCGTTCCAGGCTCCGGTGAAGGTGAAGATGCCCACCGCTACCAGCCCCGGCGCGGAGAGGGGCAGGAGGATGCGGAACATCGCCCCGAGGCGGGTCGCGCCGTCCACCATCGCCTGCTCTTCGAGATCGGGCGGGATGCCCTTGAAATAGCCCATCAGTAACCACGTACTGAACGGTGTGGAGAAGGTCAGGTAGACGAGTATCAGGCCGTGCAACGAGTTGCCGAGGTTGAGCTGCGCCACCAGGACCGAGAGGGGGATGAAGAGGAGCGACGAGGGGGTGAGGTAGGCGAGCAGGATCAGCTTCCCGATCGCGCCGCGCAGACGATATTTCACCCGCACGAGGCTGTACGAGGCCAGCGTGGCGATGAAAACCGAGACGAACGTCGCGGCGGTGGCGACGATGATGCTGTTGCGGATGTTGATCAGGAAGTGCTTCTGCACCAGCAAGGTCTGGTAATTGAGCAGCGTCGGATTCGTCGGGAAGAGCGACGGCACCCGGTAGATGTCGCGGGAGGTCTTGAACGAGATCGTGACCATCCAGTAGATCGGGAAGAGGACGAGCAGGCAGACGACGAAGAGCAAAACATACGTCCCCACCACGCGCCACGGGAAGCGGAAGCGCACACCGGCGCGGCTCTGCTCCTGCGCGGGGGCGGGCGACTGCGCGCGGGAAATGGTTGCCATTGGCAGACTCCTTGGGTGCGAGTAGGCGGTGGATCAGTCGGCAGTCGGCAGAAAGGGAGTCCGTAGTCGGCGGTCGATGGACCGTAGTCCATAGAGGCTTGCTGGTAGGCATTGCCTTTCAACGGCACCGACACTGCCGACTGCCGACTGCCGACTGCCGACTGCCGACTCGCCTTACTCTTTCTGCAACAACGCCGCGACGATGAAGACGAGGATCGCCAGCACCGGGACGATGGAGACCGAGACCGCCGCAGCTTCGCCCAGGCGCTGGCTCTGGAGGCCGAAGAAGGCCAGCACCGGCAGGACCATCGTCGCGTCGGACGGGCCACCCTGGGTCATGATCCAGATATTCTCGAAGCTGTTGGAGGTCCAGATCGAGGAGAGGAGGGTCACGACGATGATGACGTGGCGAATGCTGGGCAGGGTGATGAAGCGGAAACGCTGCCAGCGCCCCGCGCCGTCCACCTTCGCCGCCTCGTATTGCTCCTGTGGCACATTCTGGAGCGCCGCCAGGAAGGAGATGCACCAGAAGGGGAAGCCACGCCAGATGGTGGCGATGATCACCGCCGGGAGCGCCGTCTGTCGCTGACCGAGCCAATCGATCACGCCGAAGTCGAAGCCAAGTTGTTGCAGGAACAGATTGATCCCGCCGCCGATCGGCTGGAAGAGGAGTCGCCACGTCAGGAAACTGACGAACGCGGGCATCGCCCACGGCAGGAGGATGAACGAGCGGAAGATGTTCCGCCCGCGAATCTTCTCATTCAGGAGCAGCGCCAATCCGAGCCCGATCCCGAATTTCAGGACATCGGTGACGACGACGAGGGTGACCGTGTTGGCGACGGCACGGTTGAAGCTGACCCAGTTAAAGAGGGTGCGATAGTTGTCGAAGCCGACGAAGTGGCCCGCATCGCCGACGATCCGGCTGGTGAAGGAGATATAGATCGCATACACGAACGGATAGGCGACCAGCCCGAGCAGCAGCAGGCAGATCGGGACGACCATCAGGTAGCCCCCCAACGCCTCGCGCCGGGCCATCGTCATGAACGAGCGTCGTTGTGACAAAGGGGCGCTTTGCACCGCCATGAGTTCCTCCCGGAGGAGTCGTGGGTCGTGAGCGAGGAATCGTCGGTCGTCGGTTGTCAGCAGGGTGACGATGCCCGGCAGCACCACCACTACGGACCACGGACCACGGACTTCTTCCCTTACGACCCACGACACACGACCCTACTTGTACTTCGCGTAGATCACGTCGCCGGCCTTCTGGGCCTCGTCGATGGCGCGGTCGAGATCGTAGTTGTCGATCACCACGCGCTGGATCATCTTCGGCACGATGAAGTTGTTGTTGAACTCCGCATAGGCGGTATTGTTGAGGTCCGGGAACGCGGGCGCGGTGCCATTCTGGGCCAGATCGGCCAGGCCGGCGCGGATGGGGTCGTTGAAGGCATCGAGCTTCAGGTGGCTCTGGAGGGATGGCCCGTAGATCGCCACCTTGTAGTACTTGTTGAGGAAGTCGGCGTTCGACAGATACTCGATCAGCGCCTTCGCCGCGTCGATGTTCTTGCCGCCCTTGGGGATCGCCCGCACGTTGGGGCCGAACGAGGAGATTTGCATCTTCGGGCCGCTCGGCAGCGCCGAGTAGCCGGTGTTGTTGACCAATTCGTCGTCCTTGTTCGCCTTGGCCGTGATCGCCACGCTGCCGGTGTTGGCGATGAAGACCGCCTGCCCGGCGAGGTAGGCATTGTTGTCGCCCGCGCCGTCCCAGGTGGTGCAGCCCGGCGGGAAGAGCCCCTTCTTGTAGAGCCCCGTCACCCATTCCAGGTAGGTCTTCGTCTCCGCCGACTTCAGCGTGCAGATCTTGCCATCGGCGGCGGCGATACGCCCGCCCCACGATTGCATTACCGACACTTGCAAGTTCCCGTCGCCCACGTTCGACAGCGCGAAGCCCATCCCGTAGAGCGGCGACTTGGTCACCTTCTCGGCGGCGGTCCCCAACTCTTCCCAGGTCTTCGGCACCTGGATATTCGCCTTTTGCAGCACATCCTTGCGCGAGAAGAGGAGGTTGCCCGAGACGCCGAAAGGGATGCCGTTGCGGCTGCCGCCGAAGCTCTTCGGGTCGGTCGCCAGATCGGTCCCCTTCAGCCAGCCGCCCTGCGCCGAGCCGATCTTGTTGTAGAGATCGTCGAGGGCGGTGAGCTTCTGCGTGTTGGAGAGGAGAAGCATCAGATCGAGGCCCATGTCGAGCGCGTCCGGCAGGGTGTTCGACTCGACCGCCGCCGCGACCTTCGTATTCGTCTCGTTCTGATTAATCATCACCACGTCGATGTCGATCTTGTTCTGCTTGCCCCAGTCCTTGACGGTGCTGGAAAGGAGATTGTTGGCTTCATCGGAGAAAATCAGCCCCCCCCAGTAGGTCATCTTCCCGGTGGAGGTGAAGCCGCCGGAAGCCGCCGGGCTCGCCGCTGCGCTCGCGGCGCTGGTCGGGGCGGCGCTGGCCCCGGTCGATGCCGAGGGTGCCGCGCTCATCGAGGGTGCGGCGCTCGCCGCCGGTTTCGTCGCGGTCGGCGCGATACTGCTGAAAGGGTTCGATTGCGTCGGTGCCGCGCCCGCCCCGCCGCTCGATACTGTGGTGCTCGCCGTGCCGCCGCAGGCGGCGAGCAAGGCCGCAGCGACGCCGCCGAGTGCGCCGCCCAGGAACACACGTCGCGATAGGTGCTTCCGATCCATCACCCCGATCCCTCCCCGATAAGTTGTTCGTCAACTGGCGTCGTGAAAGGGTTATATCCGACCGCGAGTACGATGTAAAGCGCCTTGTTGCGAAGTCTCGTGTCTGCTGGTCGCTCTGGCGCTTGACAAGTCCGTTCGCGCGGGCGATCTATAAGCGCGGCGCATGGTGCCGGTGTGGCATGAAGCGGCAGGAGGGGTGCGAACAATGGTGGCATTGGGGCTACGGATCGCGGTCGGACAATTCAACGAACTGACCGAGGAGAAGCTGATCTTCGCGCAGCAACTCGGCGTGCCGGGGGTGCAGATGAATACCCCGCGCCTCCCGGAACACGACGGGACGTGGGCCTTCGAGGATCTGTTGGCCCTGCGCCTGAAGACCGAGGAGTACGGCCTGCGCTTCGAGGCGATCGAGAATGTGCCGATCCATTTCTACGATAAGGCGATGCTCGGCCTGGACGGGCGCGATGAGCAGATCGCGAAGTATCAGGAGCTGATCCGCAACGTCGGACGCGCGGGCATCCCGATCCTCGGCTACCACTTCATGCCCAATTCGGTCTGGCGCACCACCAGCACCGGACCGGGACGCGGCGGCGCGCACGTCACCGCGTTCAACATGGCGCTGGTGGAGTCGGCACCGGGCGGCGGGCAGAGCGCCTTTGTCGCCAAGCGCGATGAGAAGCTCGATGCGCTGTGGGTGAAGGAAGAGATCGGCGGCGATGTCGTCACCGAGGAGCAGATGTGGGCCAACTACGCGTACTTCATGCGCGCCGTGCTGCCGGTGGCGGCGGAGACGGGGGTGAAACTGGCCTTGCACCCCGATGATCCGCCGGTACCGATGCTCGGCGGGGTGGCGCGGCTCTTCAAGGATATCGCCGGGTTCCGGCGCGCGGAGCAGATCGCGCTCGACACGCCGGGCGGCGAGGCGTGGGGGCTCGACCTCTGCCTCGGCTGCTGTTCGGAGATGCCGGGCGGCGCGACGAATGTGCGCGCGATGATCGAGCACTTCGGGCCGCAGGGGCGGATCGCCTACATCCACTTCCGCGATGTGCAGGGGACGGTCCCGGAATTCGCCGAGTGTTTCATCGGCGAGGGGAACTACAACGCGGCGGAGATCATGCGCCTGCTGAAGACGAGCGGCTTCACCGGCTTCCTGCTCGACGATCACGTCCCGCACATGATCGACGATAGCACCTGGCAGCACCGCGGGCGGGCGCACGCCATCGGCTACATGCAGGGTATCCTCGATACGCTCGCCCTCTAAACCGCAGCGCGTGTGGGCGGGACACGGCGGGCGTGGGCTGCCGAGGGGTTGAAACCTCCCGAGGGCAGCCACCACCCCGCAAGGCGGTACAGGCTCCCAGGCTGGATTGCCTGCGGCCACGCAGTACCCCGGAGGGTAGCCGCTACCCATGAAGGGCACACTGTACCCATGAAGGGCATACTCTACCCGTGAAGGGCACAATGTCCCCCTGCGCGGACCGGGCGGCGACGGCGCGGGAGGTGGTGCCCCTCGGCGCTGCGGTTTAGGATTGGCGGATCTACACTATCCAGCTGTACGTTGTGGCGCCCACGCCTATCGTTCAGGCGTGGGCGCTACGCTGTTCGTATGCGATGAGCGCGAGGAGTGGGGCATGGGCGAACCGGTGAACGGCGAGCTGCCGCTCGTCACGCGCGGCCAACTGCTGGCCGATCTCCGCGCGCTCGGGGTGCGTCCGGGCGACACGCTGATGCTGCACGTCTCGGTGCGGGCGCTCGGCTGGGTCGTCGGCGGGCCGCGCGTCGTCCTCGATGCGCTGCTCGACCTGCTGACGGCGGACGGGACGGTGCTGATGTTGGCGAGCTGGGAGGGCAACCCCTACGGGCTGGCCGATTGGTCGGAAGCGGCGCGCGCGGCGTGGCTGGCGGAGTGTCCGCCGTTCGACCCGGCTACCTCCCCGGCGGACCACCGCGCACTGAGTATCCTCGCGGAGTATCTGCGAACGTGGCCCGGCGCGCGTCGCAGCGATCACCCGCTCGCCTCGTTCGTCGCGGTCGGCGCGCGGGCCGAGGAACTGACCGCGCGGCACCACTGGCAGTACGGGCATGGCCTCGATGGGCCGCTCGCACGCCTCTGCAACGCCGATGGCGCGGTGCTGCTCCTCGGCGACCTTCTCACCAACGCCACCCTCCTGCATCACGCCGAGCACCTGGCGGCGATCCCCGACAAGCGCGTCGATCGCTATGTCATGCCGGTCCTGCGCGATGGCGCGCGCGTCTGGGTCACGATCGAGGAGTACGACACGACGAACGGCATCGCCGATTTCGGCGAGGAGGATACCTTCGCGGCAATCGGGCGCGATTTCCTCGCGGCGGGGCAGGGTCGCCGTGGGATCGTCGGGGCGGCGGATGCGATCCTGCTCCCGGCGGCGGCGCTCGTCCGCTTCGGCGTGCGCTGGTTGGAGACACACTATCGGGCTGCCGCTCGTTCGCGGTGACGCCTCTGCCGCCCGCCAGGGTCGCGCGCTTACATCGGTTTGGGCGGTAAGTACTATAGGCACGGTACAACGGATGGTAGGAAAATGATCGTGGTAGATCAGTGTGTCCTCCGCTCGTTTGTGCGCGTGTCTACGCGGACCTGATTTCCCACCGCCGCTCGTATCGCCCCTGGCGCACGTCCTTGCCGCCCTGAAATATAGGAGAACGCGATGTCACCGCGACGATCCCTCTGGCTCGGTACGCTGCTGGTCCTCGCGCTCTGCCTGGGCGGCTGCGGGCTCGGTGGTGCGACGCCGACGACCGCCCCAACCACCGCCCCGCGCCCGACGACCGCCCCGGCGAGCGGCGGACAGGCGACGACCGCCCCGACCGCCTCGCCCACACCCGCACGCGCCGCCGCGAGCGCGACCGGCACGGCGACGCCCCGCAACACATCCGCGACCGCCACCCGTGGGGCGTCGCCGGCGACCCGTTCCGCCAGCCCGCGCGCGACCACCACGCCGCCAGCCGCCGGTTCCTGGCTCGATGCCCAGCCGGTGGCGAACTGGAACGTGGCCGGGGCGACGGTGCCGAAGGCTCCCGCACCGACCGTGACGATCGCCATCGGGTCAGGTCCGGCAGCTGGCGCGACCCCGCGCGCGAGCGGTACGCCCCGCGCAGGCTGCACCCCGCTGAGTGTCGCCCCCAATACGGTCGCCGAGCGCGCCGTCGCCGGGGCGGGGTGGACGGTGTTCCTCGCGGAATCCCGGCAGGGCAATGTCGGCCTCGTCGCGGGCCTCGCCTCGTACGATGGCATGTGCCGCCCGATGCAGTTCCAGATCTTCGTCTTCGTCAATGACACCTTCGCCGGGACGCTCTCGCCACAGACGATGGACTCGCGCGCCGATGGCGTGATCGAGACGCCGACCGTGAGCCCCGATGGGGCGCAGATCGTGGCGAACTATCTCCGCTACGCAGCGAACGACGCCTCCTGCTGCGCCTCGCGCGTCAGCACCCTGACCTTCGCCAGCGGCGGTACGCCGCCGCTGGTGGTGCCGCAGGGCGTGGTGACCCGCCCGACCACCTCCCCCACGCCGTCCGCCGCACCCGCCTCGCCGACACGCTGAGCGTGCGCCACGTCGGGGTGCCCTGTCTAGACAGGACACCCCATTCGTTTGTCTTGTTACTGTACCGTCTGGACGGTATACTCCCCTGGCGCGATTGTGTCGATGACGGGGGAGCATGACCAAGGAGCAGCAGCGCCAGGAAACGCGGCGGGCGCTACTCGCCGCCGCCGTGCAGGTCGTGCAGGAGGATGGCATACATGGCCTCACCCTGGAGGCGGTGGCACGGGTTGCGGGAGTGAGCAAGGGGGGACTCCTCTACCACTTCCCGAGCAAGGAGACGCTGATCACCGAGCTCGTCGCGGATCGGCTCGCGCGCTTCGATGCCGCGATCGTCGAGGCCGCCGCGACCGAAGGGGGGCCGACGCGCGGGCGCTGGCTGCGTGCATACGTGCGCCTCACCTTCGCGCCGCCCCGGCCGGGGAGCGATCTGACCGTCGCCCTCTTCGCCGCCGCCGCCACGAACCCGGCCCTGCTCACGCCGGTCTGGGCCACGTTCGATCGCTGGCAGGCGTGTGCGGTCGCCGATGGGCTCGATCCGACCGCCGCAACCCTGGTGCGGCTGGCGGCGGACGGCCTCTGGTTCGCCGATCTCTTCGGCGCGGCATCGGTCACCGCGCCGTTGCGCGCGACGGTGCGCGATGCGCTGATCGGCTTGATCGAGGCGGCGGATAGCGAGCCTTCAAGCGCGATCGAGGCGGCGGATGGCGCGGCCTCCGGCGCGATCGCGATGGCTGACAACGGGGTCGCCATCGAAAGAGGACGCGATGTGGGCGAGGGGCGATGAGGGACGTGGTGACGCGGCAGCGCGGCAGGGGTCTGGGCGGGCTGTTGCGCGGGTTGGAGGTCTACACCCCGGCGATCGTGCTGCTGGCGGCGATCGTGGGCGGATCGTTCCTGGGCCTCGGCTTCATCATGCCGCTGCGCGCCATGTACGCGCGCGATACCGGCTCGACGAGTATCGAGATCGGCCTGATGACCTCGTCCTACCTGCTGGCGAGCGTGCTGATCGCCCCGCTGATCGGGCGGCTCACCGACCGCTTCGGCGCGAGTCGGATCCTCTGGATCGGGCTGGCCTGCCACGCGGGCGTGGTGTTGACCTACATGGCCGTCCATTCGCCGATCCTCTTGATCGCCCTGCGCGCGGCGGAGGGTGCGACCGCCGCCGCCGTCCTGCCGCCCGCCCGCGCCCTGATCAACCGGCTGGCCCCCAGCGCGCGACAGGGGGAGGCGCTGGGCCTCCTCGGCGCGTCGCAGGAGGCGGGGATTCTCCTTGGTCCGGCGGCGGGTGCCTTCCTGGCGAGCCAGGTCGGCTACATCCCCTCCTTCCTGATCGCGGGGGGCGTGATGGCCCTCGGTTCGCTGGCGGCGCTCCTCTGCCTCCCCTATAGCGGCGGGGCCAATGCTGGCGCGATCGGGATCCAGCGCCCCGGCCTGGCTGGGGTCGGCTCCTTCACGAAGCAGCTACGGCTGGTCTACTCCCTCACCGGCGTCATCGCGTTGCCGCACGGGGTGATGATGGCCCTCTGGACGATCTACATGCTCGATCGCGGCGTCTCCTTGCCGCTGATCGGGCTGACCTACACCGCCGCCGCCCTCCCGGCGCTCTTCGTCTCGCCGCTGGCGGGGCGCTGGTCCGACCGCTACGGGCGCTACTGGCCGATCGCGCTCTCGATGGTGGGCGTGGGGCTGATCTACGCCCTCTACGGCCTCCCTGTCAGCCCGCTGATCGTGCTCCTCCTCTGCGCGATCGAGGGCGGGGTGGCGACCGTCGCCCGGAGTGCGCTCGATGGCCTCCTGGCCGACGTGACGCCGGAGGAGATGCAAGGCAGGGTCCAGGCGAACTTCACCGCCGTCACCGCCGCCGGGCGACTGCTGGGCGCGACCGCCGCCGGTTTCATCTACCTCGCCGACCCCGGCCTGCCGTTCATGGTAGGCGGGCTGATCTGTCTCATCGCCGGACTGGTGCTGCTGCCCCCCCGCCTGGCGCGGCTCTTCCCCGCGTCGCCGCAGCCACTCCCGCGCGTGGTGGCACGTGAGCCGCAGCCCTTCCCCGGCGAGGTGGCGATCGAGCCGCAAGGCTGAGCGAGCGCCGCTCACGCGGTTGACCCTTCGCGCGCCCGCATGCTACCGTGTCGCGGACATGGGGCATCGGGATGCAAGGGAGATGGGAAATGTGGTCGCTGATCCGGCGTAACCGGGCCTTGCGGCGCATCGTACTCTTCCAGTTGTTCAGCGGTTTGCAGCTCGGCACCTTCGGACTGCTCTTCAACCTGTATCTGCTGACCCTCGGCCACAAGGAAGACCTGATCGGCCTGATCGCCAGCGCGTCCACGCTCGCGCTCTCGTTCATGGCGCTCAGTGCCGGGCGGCTGGTCCGGCGGTTCGGCTTGCGCCAGACGATGGGCGGGGGGCTGACTCTGTCCCTGTTGGCGGCGCTCGGCCTGATCTTCTCCCCCAACGCCTTCTTCCTGATCCTCTTCTCGGTCCTCAGCGGCATGGGCGTCGCGATGATGCAATCGCTCCAGATGCCGTTGCTGGCCGAACACGTCGGCTCGGAGGACCGCGCGACCGGCGCGGCGCTCGTCTCCGCCCTGGCGACCCTCTCCAACACGGTCGGCACGCTGATCGGCGGTTTCCTTCCCGCCCTGCTCGGCCTACTGGGCCTGGGCGTGCTGACGCGCGATCGGGTGGCGCTGACGGTGGCGGTGGCGCTCGGGGCGCTCGCGCTCGTGCCGCTGATCGGGCTGCGCGGCGGCGGCGGCACGCCCCAAGGCTTCAGTGCGGCGATCGGCACCGTGCAGGAGGATCGGCTGCGCCCGCAGACGCGCCGCACGATCAACCACTACGCCGGGGCGACGGCGTTGATCAGCCTCGGCGCTGGGGCGTTCCTGCCGTTCGTCAACGTCTACCTCGCGCGCCTCGGCGCGAATCCGGGGGAGATCGGCGGACTCCTCTCGGCGGTCGGCATCTTCGGCGCGATCCTCGGCCTCGGCGCGCCCGTCCTTGCCCGCCTCGTCGGGCGCGAACGACTCTCGGTCTTCGCGCGGGTGATGCCGATCCTCCCGGCGCTCCTGCTGGTCCTCATGCCGTCGATCCCGTTCGTCGTGCTCACTTTCGCCATCCGCCAGGCCGGCGCGGGGATGACCTGGCCGATCGAGGCGGCGATCCTCAACGATCGCATCCCGGCGCGGGCGCGGGCCGGAGCCTTCGGCCTCCGTACCGCCGCCTGGAATCTCACCTGGGCGCTCAGCAGCGCGCTGAGCGGCTTCCTGATCGTCCGTGGCGGCTATAGCTGGCCGATCGTGATCCTGATCGTCTCCACGATCCTCGGTGGCGTCGTCCTCTCGTTCGTTCTCCGGCCCACCGCCGAGGAACAGGCCAGGGGCGCACCGGGGCGCGCGGCGCTCGGTGGACACTCCTCGGTGCCGCCCGCTCGCCCATGACCGCTCGTGATCGTCAGCCGTAGCATCCGCCGCGTTTGTGGCGGGGCGGGCTACCGCGACAGCAAGGGGGAACCGTGGTCCGTATTCGCGCGATCGAGACGACCGTCGTCGCCGTCCCGGCGCGCTACCCGATCCGCTCGGCGGTGCGCGTGGCCGACCGCGTGATCAACGTGCTGGTCGAGGTCCGCACCGACGAGGGGCCGTCCGGCGTCGCGTACGTGGCCGGGTTCACCCCGCAGAAGGCGGCGGCGACGACCGCGATGGTCGCCGATCTGGCGGAGGGGTTGCGCGGCCAGGATGCCACGCAGCTCGGCGCGCTCTGGGAGCGGATGTGGACGGCCAGCACGCTCAGCGGGCACAACGGGATCGCGATGTTCGCCCTCTCCGCGATCGACATGGCGCTCTGGGATTTGCAGGGCAAATTGCTGGGCGCACCGTTGCACCGCCTCCTCGGCACGCGCCGCACCGTCCTCCCCGCCTATGCCAGCGACGGGTGCTGGCTGCACGATGCGCCGGAGACGGTGGCCGCCGAGGCGGTTGGCTTCGTGGAAGCGGGCTTCCGCACGCTGAAGATGCGCTTCGGTCGCCCCGATCCGCAGGCCGATCTGGCGACGCTGGCGGCGGTGCGGCGCGCGGTTGGCCCGACGGTCGCGCTCTACGTCGACGTCAACCAGGGCTGGGGCCGCGAGCGCGCCCGCCTGTACGGCGCGCGCCTGACCGAGTGGGCGGTCGGCTGGTTGGAGGAGCCGCTGGCGGCGGAGGACGTGGCCGGGCTGACGGCGCTGCGCGGGACGCTGACGACCTCGCTCACCGCCGGGGAGAACGCTTACGGCCTCGATGGTATCCGCGCCCTCCTCGACGCCGGGGCGGTGGACACGCTGATGCCGGATCTCCAGCGGATCGGCGGGATCACCGGCTGGATCGCCGCCAACGCCCTGGCCGAGGCCGCCCGTGTGCCGATCACCTCACACCTCTTCCCGGAGGTGAGCGTGCATCTCCTCGCCGCCAGCCGAACCCCCGGCCCGCTCGAATTCGTCACCTGGGCCACACCGCTGCTCGAAGAACCGCTCCTCGCGCGGGATGGTGCCGTCACCGTGCCCGACCGTCCTGGCCTGGGCCTCGCCTTCGATCCCGCCGCTGTGGCCCACTATCGCCTCGCCTGAGCGCCCATTCGACCGCTTCCCCTGCTCGGATCACTTTCGGTTCAATCAATGTCTTGGTAGACATATCTATCGGCATGGCGGGAAATATCTTGGATCGTTGGCGCGCTCATATGCGCGAATTACGGAATGGACGGCATCACAGCATGCCTTTGCAATTGGTATGGGCAGTCGCAAGCGAAGAATAATTCCAGTTCGTGCTACTGCAACCGATGGAATCGAGGGATTACCTGGAGAAGAGCGATAGTGCCGAGGCACGTTGGTACGCGTATTATTCCAGTCAGCACCCAGACGTCCATATCTTCAACACGTTCCCACCGGGCTCCAGCGTTAGCGGACGGCCGCTGCGGCCCGGACCGGTGCCTGCAAGCAACCGTCTCCAGTCCCGCCCCGAAAGTACCCCGAAGAATAGCCCGATCGGTACACGGCACTCCCACTTCCCTATCGCTATATTGGTAACAGTGTGACGAAGGATGAAAGGGGTACTGCATGTTGCGTCGCTTCCTCATGGCTCTCTGTGCCCTGCTCGCCCTCGGTGGGCTCAATAGTGGTCCGGTCACGCCCGGCGCGTCAGCAGCGGGCGACTGTCAAACGTTCTCGGAAACAGGAATGACTGTCTGTGGCACCTTTCTGCACTATTGGCAGGAGCACGGCGGGCTCGCCCAGCAGGGGCTACCGATTACCAGCGAGATGACCACATCCGGCATCGATGACACACAGATGCGGACCCGCCAGTTCTTCGAGCGCGCGATCTTCGAGTATCACGAGGAGTTTGCGGGCACACCAAACGAGGTATTGCTCACCCGCTTAGGGGCCGTCCGCTTCGACGAAGCGTACCAGGGCCAGCAGCCGAGTGCCGTGCCGATCGATCCAATGGCGAACTGTGCGGCGTTCCCGGAAACCGGGCAGTCGGCGTGCGGCATTTTCCTCGATTATTGGAATAGCCACGGCGCACTCGCGCAGCAAGGCTACCCGCTGACAAACTCATTCACCGAGCGCAGCAAAGTCGATGGCAAGCCATACATCGTGCAATATTTCGAGCGCGCAGTCTTCGAATACCACCCCGAATACGCTGGCACCCCGAATGCGGTGCTGCTGTCCCAGGTCGGGCGCGACTATTGCTACGCGCACTTCAAGGCGAGCTGCTTCGGCTATGGCGGGGTTGGTTTGCCATCCCCGGCACCGACGCCGACCCCCACACCCGCAGGACCAAAGGGCGCGGTCCCGCTGACGCTGAGCGGGACTGGGAGTAAGACGCTATCGGTTACCCTGCCCGGTGGGCTCCTCTTCGCCAGCGGCACCAATACCGGCAGATCGAATTTCATCGCCGAACTCAAGGATCAGCAGGCCAACTATGTGGCGCTCCTGGTCAACGAGATCGCACCCATCAGCGGATCCATACGGGCCGTGAGAGTGCCCACGACCGGAGGGTATATCGTGAGCGTCACCGCCACGGGCCCGTGGACGATCACGCTGCTCGCACCGCGCGACGTGGAACGCTCACAGGCGGTCAACCTGCCGCAGATGTTCTCCGGGCCGCGCACCACGGTTACCCAGTTCTTCTACGCACACGAGGGCGCGCTGTTTGTGCGCGGCAGCCAAGTAGGGCGCTCAAACTTCATTGCCGATGTGATCGATAGCGACGGGAATCATATAGGGCTGGCGGCGAATGAGATCGGCAAGATGCCAAGCGATCGCCTCGTCCGCATCCCCCGCGACGGTATCTACCTGATCACTGTGCTCGCGGACGGGGCATGGAACCTCAGCGTGCAGCAATAACGGTATATCTCCCAATGATCGCATCGGCCCTCCTCCTGCACCGCATTTCGTGGCATCGGAGTTACATAAGGAACGCTCAACGGTACGCCAGGTACCCATTGAATTTGGGGTTACGGTGGTTATCGATCGGCCACGGTGTTCCAAGCGCCTGCGACGGCTTATTCGTCGTGGGCGATGGTTATGTATGCCAAAGGAGCATGTGGGCATGACGAGTACCACTGTGGCGGGACAACAGGCGGTGGCTTGCGAGAGCTTGCAGGACATCATTAATATCGCGGCGACCGCCGAAGCCTTCGCCGTCACGGCGCTCGGCGGGGCGCTCGACAATGCCGCGAAGAGCCTGCTGGCTCTCAATGCCGAGCAGTAGCAGACGCTACGCGCGTCCCGTGCGGCGGAGAAGGCGCATTGCGATTTCTTGATCGGTGCGGGCGCGAAGCCCTCGACACTGACCTTCACGATCCCGGACCCCAAGATCGTCACCGATGTGCCGACCTTCCTCAAGACGCTGGTCACCCCGGAAGAAGCCTTCATCGCCGCCTACATCGTGGCGGCGCAGGAGTTCGCCATCCTCGGGCAGGCCAAGTATGCCCAGGTGGCGCTCCAGATCGGTGGGGTCGAGGCCGAGCACCGCGCGGGGGTGCGCTTCTACGCCATCCAGGCCGGGGCGCTCACCGGCACGCCGAACGATGTCGCGTTCGAGAAGGCGCTGTTCGCGAGCGTCGGCGAGGCGGCGGCACTCCAGAAACTCGGCTTCATCGGCGGCACCGGCACGCAGATCACCTACCCCGGACCGGGGGCGATCGATGCGACCGGCGTGATCGAGCGGACTCCGGGTGGCCCGGTGGTCGCCTGTGCCGCACCGGCTCCCAGCGCGAGCCCATCCCCGAGCGCGACCCCGAAGCCGAGCGCGAGCCCATCTCCCGTGCCGACCGCGACGCCGATGCCATCCACCCCCACCCCCATGCCGATGCCGGGGCTACCGAACACCGGTGGCGGTGGCGGCTCCAACGGCCAGGGGACCATCGCCACGCTCGGGGCGCTCGGCCTCGGGGCTGCGGCGGCGGGAGCACTCGCCTTGCGGCGAAATCGTCAGTCCGCAGCGACAGGGAGCAACGACGAGCGCTAGTACATGGCGGCGTAGATGCCCCCATAGTATCAGGGCTGAGAAGCCTGCTACAGTGCCCAAAAACTACCGGGCTACTTCAGCCCCGCTGTACTAGCCTGCACGCGATAGCCAGATCCTGCGGGGTCGTGGCGGGGCCGCTCCAAGGAGTGGCCCCGCCACATTGTTTGTCCCCACCCGACACGTCGGCGCTCGTGCCTGTGTTGCCCCCCTGGCAGGCGCGCGTTACGATGCATCACACGGGTGGCGATGGAACGGCATCATGAATGGTGTGGGGAGGGGCGCATGTTCACGAGCGATACCCTGGCGGGGAAGGTGGCGATCATCACCGGGGCCGGTGTCGGCATCGGGGTCGGGGTGGCGGAGGCGCTGGCGGAGGCGGGCGCGGCGGTGGTGGTCAGCTACAACAGCAGCGGGGGCGGGGCGGAGGAGTTGGCGATCAGGCTCCGTGCGGACGGCCATCGCGTGCTGTTGCAACAGTGCGACGTGCGCGACTACGATCAGGTCGGGGCGCTGATCGCGGCGGCGGTGGCGGAGTTCGGGCGGGTCGACATCCTGGTCAATAATTCGGGGATCACCGAAGGCCATCCGCTGCTGGAGATGACCCCGGACGAGTGGGATCGCACCCTCAACATCAATCTGCGCGGCGCATTCTTCTGCACGCAGCACGCCGCGCGGCAGATGGTGGCGCAGGGCGAGGGTGGGAAGATCATCAACTTCAGCTCGGTCCACGGCTTCGCGGCGGCCCCGAGCCACGTCCACTACGCGGCGAGTAAGGGCGGGATCAATCTCTTCACCAAAGGTTGCGCGATCGAGTTGGCGGAGCACAACATCCAGGTCAACGCCATCGCGCCCGGCGCGATCGAGGTGCCGCGCTTCTTCGCCAACGGCGACTACGATCCCGACGACTGGGGGACGCGCATCCCCGCCGGGCGGGTCGGCCTGCCGAATGACATCGGGCCGGTCGCCGTCTTCCTGGCCTCGGACGGGGCGCGCTACCTGACCGGGCAGATCATCTGGGTCGATGGTGGCCTGACGAGCCGCCTCAACGCCGCCCGGCGGTAGTCTACAGGGCGAGTGATCCGTAACTGACCAGCGCTCGTGGCGCGGCTATCGTCTGCGAATCGTTCGTCACGGGATTGCGCGAGAGGAGAGGGGGGCAGCGTGCAAACCATCGAGTTTCTGCTGGCGCAGCACGCACGGGGCCACGTCGCCGCCATGTCGGGCAGTGCTGGACCGCTGCTGATGGATCAGTTGCTGGCAGGGTTGGGCGAGGACGAACTTCGTGCGCGCCCTGCACCGTACCTCAACTCGATCGCGTGGTTGCTCTGGCATCTGGCGCGGAGTGAGGATGTGCTCGTCAATGTCCTCCTCGCCGATACGGTGCAGATTCTCGATACCGCTGACTGGTCATCCCGGCTCGATCTCGCGGAGCGCGATATGGGGACGGGCATGACCAGCGCCCAGGTCGATGCGGTCAGCGTGCGGGTCGCGCTCCCCGCCCTGCTCGATTATCAGATCGCGGTTGGGCAGCGTACCCGTGCCTACATCACATCGCTTCGCCAGGATGACTGGGCTGGGATGGTGGAGCCGCAACGCTTGCTCGCTGTCGGCGCTTTTGCCAATCCCGTAGATGGCGCGCTGCGAGTGGAAGGATATTGGCGTGGCAGGACCAGGGCCGATTTGTTGGTCTCGGCACTCGCGCCCCATAATTTTCAGCATCTAGGCGAAGCCCTGGCGATCAAGAGTATGCTCAACGCTAAGGTATCCGTGCCTGTACGATCGCTGGGGTAGATCATACACGCACGGATACGGGTGCGCTATCCGGCAAGGAGCTTTCCACTACGCCGTGTGATGGCATATCCGAGGCTGATAGGCCGAACTCGCCGGTGAGTACGGCGGCGGCGCGCGCCGGATCAGCGAGGATAGCGGCGAGTTCGCTGTCCGCCTCGGCGCGGCGCTCGGCGATGATCGCATCTTCGTCATCTCCGCCAAGGATCGGTGCGGTATGGGCGGTAGGGGCGAGGGCGAGGATGTCGCTCGCCCCCACATCGAGGGCATCACAGAGGCGCGCGAGCGTACCGAATTCGATCGCCTGGCTCTTGCCACGTTCGAGCGCCGAGATAGTGTCGCGACGCAGGCCGGTGTGGTCGGCGAGTTGCTGTTGCGTGAGGCCGCGGGCCACGCGCAGGTGCCCCAATCGGACGCTGATCGTGCTCATCTCACCCCCTATTATCCGCAATGAGAGCCATGCACGCCGGAGCGTGCATGGCTCTCATTGTACACCATAGACCAGTGCGGCGGGGCGGGGCCACGCTGGCCCCGCCCCGCTCTACTATTTGTACTTGTCCTATCCGCTCGGTTAGCGCTTCGGCATCTTCTTGATCGCATCGTAGGCGGGGCGGGGCGAATAGTCGGCGTAGATGATGCTCCACGGCGACTTCTCGTCGGTCGCTGCGGAGACGGTGGAGAAGTTGAGGTTCCAGAGGAACAGCACGCCCACCCACGGCCAGTTCACCTTCGCCCAATCGTAGGCGCGGACGAGATACTGTGCCTGCTGGTCCTCGCTGACGTACTCGCCGTACTCGTAGCCCTTCGCCGCGTTCTTGGTGCTCCAGCCGAACTCGGTGATCCAGGCTTGCTTCCGGCCGTCGCCCGCGTCCTCCATCACCTTGCGGAGGTCCTCGGCGCGGCGGAAGTAGAACGAGCGGTTGTCGAAGTAGCCCGGCCCCGGCCCCGGCTTCTCCGGGAAGAGCGTTTCCGGCGGGTTGAGCGTGCCGGTGGCGTGGATCCCCAGGATGTCGAAGTATTGCTTGATCTCGCCGCTGTTATAGGCGTAGATCTGCTTCAGGTAGATCGCGTCGTCGATCGCCAGGGCGGGATTGTTCTCGCCGGTGGGGGTCAGCCCGCCGAAGACGACCAGCGCCTGCGGATCGGCGACCTTGATCGCCGGGAACGAGGCTTTCAACAGTTCGGCGTACTCGCCCGGATTGACCGTGCCACCGGTCTCGCCCGCGAGGTTCTCCTCGTTCCAGACCTCGTAGGCCGCGACCTTGTCCTTGTAGCGCGCGGCCACCTTACCGGCGAACGTGGCGAAGAGTTGCTTGTCCTTCGGCATCCCGCCGTTCGTCCCGACCCAGGCGGGGGAACGGAGCAGGATCAGCAGCAGCTTCACGTTCTTGCGTTGGGCGGTGTCCACGAGCTTATCGAGGGTGTCCCAACTGTAGCTGCCCTGGGTCGGCTCGACGCTCTCCCAGGAGATCCACTGCCGCGCCCAGCCGAAGCCAGCACCGGTCAGCAGATCGAGCGTCTTATCCTGATCGGCGGTCGGCAGCCAGACGTTCATCCCGTAGTCCAGTCCCGCGACCTTGCCAGGGAAGGTGGTCGTGATCGCCTGCGTCGGCGGGCGACCCGTCGTCGCCGTGCCGGTGCGGGTGGCGGCGACCGTCGGGGCGCTCGACGCGCGGGTCGGCGCGGCGGTGGGGGAGGTCGGCACGCTGCCCTGTGTGGCGACGACCGTCGGGACGATGGATTGGGCGGTTGGTGCGGTATTGCCGCCGCAGGCCACCACGAAACCGCTCAGGAAGATCACTATCAGCAGCAATCCGGGCCAGCGCCGTCGCGCCACCCCGCCTGCCGCGTGCCGATCGCTCTGCATGATCCTCCTCTACCCTTGCCTCACACGTTCATCGCTGTCGGGCCGCACCAGGGCGACCGGGAACGCGGCGTAGTTTACCACGCGCGCGCGGCACCCCCCATAGGCTATTCGTACAACGCGCCCTTCTGGCACGAGGTTGCGTGGCATTATCCGGGGCGATAGCGCGTCTCACGGCTCGGGTATACTCCCTCTGTGCTACATGCGGAAGAAGGGGGAGGGGTCGCCGATGATGACCGCACATGCCGAGGATGCCCTGCCGATCGCGCCCCTCGCCGGGCCGCTCGACGCGACCGTGACCGTGCCGGGCTCGAAGAGTCTGACCAATCGCGCGCTCCTGATCGCCGCCCTGGGTGTCGGGCGCTCGGTCCTCACCGGCGCGCTGGCGAGCGACGATACCCGCTACATGGCCGGGGCGTTGTGCGCCCTCGGGATCGCGGTCGAGCAGGAGGATACGGCGGACGGCGCGCGCTTCACCATCGCGGGGCAGGGCGGCCACTTCCCGGCCCGCGAGGCGACGTTATTCATCGGTGCCTCGGGAACCTCGGCGCGCTTCCTCACCGCCGCATTGCCGCTCGGGCGGGGGCGCTACGTCCTCGATGGTGTCCCACGCATCCGCGAGCGCCCGATCGCGCCGCTGCTGACGGCGCTGCGCCAGCTCGGCGCGAACATCTACGGTCAGGAAGGGAACGATAGCCCGCCGATCGTCGCGGAGGCGAACGGGCTGCCGGGCGAACTTTGTAGCGTGCGCGGCGATCTCAGCAGCCAATTCCTCAGTGCCCTGCTGATGGTCGGGCCATATGCGGGCGGCGGGTTGACGATCAAGGTCGAGGGGGAGCTGGTCTCGCGCCCCTACATCGGCATCACGACCGCGATCATGCGCGACTTCGGCATCACGACGATCGAGCAGGGGGATCGCTACCTTGTGCCGGGTGGTGTTTACACCGCGCGGGACTACGCCATCGAACCCGACGCCACCGCCGCCTCGTACTTCTACGCCGCCGCCGCCCTCACCGGCGGCACTGTCCGCGTGGCGGGCCTGGGACGCGGCGCGGTCCAGGGGGACATCGCCTTCGTGGACGTGCTCGAGCGGATGGGCTGCGTCGTGGGGCGCGGCGACGACGCGATCGTGGTGCGCGGTCCCGCGCAACTGCGCGGCATCGACGTGGACATGGGGGACATCTCCGACACCGCGCAGACCCTCGCCGCGATCGCGCCGTTCGCCGACGGCCCGGTGACGCTGCGTGGCCTCGCGCACGCGCGCCTGAAGGAGACCGATCGGGTCGCCGCCGTCGTGACCGAACTACGCCGCCTCGGCTGCCGGGTGGATGAGCGCCCCGACGGGCTGACGGTCCACCCCTCGGCGTTGCACGGCGGCACGGTCGCCACCTACGACGATCACCGGATGGCGATGAGCTTCGCGCTGACCGGCCTGCGTGTCCCCGGCATCAGCATCGCGGACCCCGGCTGCGTCGCCAAGACCTTCCCCGATTACTTCGCGCGTTTCGCGGCGATGCGGGGCGGGGTGTAGCACGGCACCATCCCGCTACCTACGTGCTCTGGTGACGCCGCCTTGCCTTGGCTATGGGTGACTGTTGCTTTGCGCCGGGGCAGCGCTGAATATGCGAAGGATGCTCCATTCACCCCGCTGTCGCCTGAACTTCCGTGACCGCATAGGCCGAGATCGCCTCGCTGCGCCCCGGCGGCAGATTTTCCGGTTGGGCGAGGGTCACGACCGTCACTTCGGGCGCGCTGTTGAAGCGCAGGTAGGGCGGCACCGCGCCGAGCCCGCGACTGGTGTAGATCGGCGGCGCGGTGTAGAGCCCGCGGATGTAGCGCCGCCCGAGACGTGGCAACATCGGCGCGCCGATACGCGGCAGGACGACCTGCCCGCCGTGACTGTGGCCGGAGAGTTGCAGGTCCACGCGCAGGCCGCGCCGCGTCACGATATCGGCAACATCCGGCTCGTGGGCGAGGAGGAGGCGGAACTCATCGGCGGGGATCGTGGCGAGCGCCCCTTCCAGGTCGTCGTGACGCCGCACGGCGGAATCGACCCCGACGAGCCAGAAGTGCGCGCCACCGGGCGCACGCAGGCGGCGCGACTCGTTGCGGAGCATCGTCACGCCGATGCTGGCGAGGCGGGCGGCGAGATAGTCGCCGCCCGCCCAGTAATCGTGGTTGCCGAGGACGCCGTAGACGCCGAGCGGCGCGCGCAGCGGCGCCAGGATCGCGAGCGGGCGGTCGAAGTCGCGCGCCACGCTATTGACATAATCACCGCCAAGGAGGATCAGGTCGGGCGCTTCCTCGCGGAGGAGGCGCACCGCCCGTTCGAGCAGCGCGATCGGGCGACCCGGCTCGTGATGAACGTCGGTGATGAAGCCGACGCGCAGCCCGGCGAGATCAGGCGTCACGGTCGGCAGGCCCACACGGACCGTTTCGAGGTGGAGGCTGCGTGGCGCGATGTACCGGCTGTGCAAGGTGATCAGCGGGAAGCGACCGAGGAGTTCTAGCGTGGCACCGAAGAGCGCTTTGAGCGGGTTATGGCCGGTGAAGGCGAACTGCCGCCCACCGATGCGGATGTGTAGAGCCTCTGTGGCCGAATCGTCACTCACGCTCGCTCCGTCGCTACGCTCTATTCCCGTAACGATTGTAGTGCGCCGCACGAGCCGCGCACCACTCCCCGGCGAGCCAGCGTGCTTCCTGATGTCCCCATTGCGGCGGGCTACGGGAAGGCTTTGGCGATATTAATCAGGCAGAGGAGGGTGAGCACGGCGACGATCGCGTACTCGGTGAAGGTGCCGGTGGTGAGACGCAGCAGGCGGAAGGGGGGGAAACCGAAGCGGCGGTCGAGCGGCCAGAGGAGCGGCACCCCCTGCTTCGTCAGCGCGTCGGCCAGGAGGTGCGAGGCGTAGCCCCAGCCGATCAGGAGGCCGAGGTGGAGCCAGTGCCAGGGGAAGAGCGGTAACTCGCCGAGCGCGACGAGCAGCCCGAGCGCCAGCAGCGAGTGGGTGATCCCCCGGTGACCGAAGTTCGCGCGGAAGCCGTGCCCGCGCAGGCGGACCCCGAAGAGCCGGAAGACAAACGAGACCGGGAGGGTCAGCGTCTTGTACAGTGCGCCGATCAGCCCGAGGAGCCAAGGGAAGATGCGGAAGAATCGGATGCCGAAGAGGCGCGAGTTGACCAGCCGCCCTTCCGGGTGATCGACATCGGGCAAGAGCGCGCCGAAGCCGACGAGTACGAGCGCGAGCGGCAGGGTGGGGAGCGAGCGCACATCGGCGAGGAGTGGGACGCCGAGCGGGCCGAGCGGCAGCGCCCAGAGCGCGGCATAGGTCATCACGCCGATGGTGACATGCGAGTTACCGGTCACAGCGAGGGCTTCTCCTTGATCGTAGCAGCGGTCCGATCGGCGCACGAGGCGCGTATTGCTCGCCGACGCCGCAAAATGTCGCGACATGACGCCGGAAACCGCACCTTTGTTCTACGGGCTGATGGTAACACATCGGGACGCGCGCACGCCGATTTGTGCTACCATGCCGCCTGTCCAGGGATCGGTGATCGGTGTGGGGCCACCTGTCCAGGGAGCGGTGATGGGGTACGCGGAGGGGGCGATGAGCGGGGCAACGGGGCGGGTCGCCCTGGTCACCGGCGGGAGCCGTGGTATCGGACGCGCGATCGCGTTGCGCCTGGCGCGGGACGGGATCGCGGTGGCCGTCAACTATCGCGGCAACGCCGAGGCAGCGGCGACGATCGTCGGCCAGATCGAGGCGACGGGCGGGCGGGCGCTCGCGTTGGGCGGCGATGTCGCCACCGGCGCGGGGGCCGCGAAGCTGGTCGCGGATACCGTCGCGGGGCTCGGTCGGCTCGATATCCTCGTCAACAACGCCGGGATCACGCGCGACAATCTTACCCTGCGGATGAGCGAGGAAGATTGGGACGCCGTGCTCGCCACCAACCTGAAAGGGGCGTTCCTCTGCGCCAAGGCGGCCCTGCGCCCCTTGCTGAAGGCGCGGGAGAGTGGGCGGATCATCTCGATCAGCTCCGTGGTCGGGATCGTCGGCAACGCCGGGCAGGCGAACTACGCCGCCGCTAAGGCGGGGCTGATCGGTCTGACCAAGAGCCTCGCCAGGGAGGTCGCTTCGCGCGGCATCACCGTCAACGCCGTCGCGCCCGGCTTCATCAGCACCGACATGACCGCCGCGCTTGGGGCGGAGTTGGTGGCGGGGATGCTGAAGGCGATCCCACTTGGGCACCTCGGCGAGGTCGACGATGTCGCGGAGGCGGTCGCTTTCCTGGCCTCCCCCGCCGCGCGCTACATCACCGGGCAGGTCCTCAGCGTGGACGGCGGCATGGCGATGTAAGGATGTACGGAGGGGCGAGGGTATTTCCCCGCGTTCACTTCGTCCTTCGTCATTCGTCCTTCGTACTTATTCGTCACTCGTCATTCGTCACTCATCAGGGTGGGCCGATGCTGAAAAAAGTGCTGATCGCCAATCGCGGCGAGATCGCGTTGCGAATCCTGCGCGCCTGTCGGGATCTGGGGATCCCGGCGGTGGTCGCCTATAGCGAAGCCGATCGCGATTCCCTGCCGGTGCGCCTGGCCGAAGAGGCGGTCTGCATCGGCCCGCCGCAAAGCGCCCGGAGTTACAACAACATCCCGGCGATCATCAGCGCGGCGCGGATCACCGGGGCGGACGCGATCCATCCCGGCTACGGTTTCCTCTCCGAGAACGCCTATCTGGCCGATGTCTGCGCGCAGGTGGGCCTCACCTTCATCGGCCCGCCCGGCGCGGCGATCGCGAAGATGGGCGACAAGGCTCTGGCGCGCAAGTTGATGAAAGAGGCGGGGCTGCCGATGCTGCCCGGTAGCGAGGAGCCGCTGCCGAACGCGCGCGCCGTGCAGGCGATCGCCCGCAAGATCGGCTACCCGATCATCCTCAAGGCGGCGGCGGGCGGCGGCGGGCGCGGGATGCGCGTCGTGCGCTCCGACCGCGAGCTGCTGACGGCGTTGCCGGTCGCCCAGGCCGAGGCCGAGGCGGCGTTCGGCAACGGCGACATCTACGTCGAGAAGTATCTCGAAGACCCGCGCCACGTCGAGGTGCAGATCATCGCCGATGGCAAGGGCCACGTCGTGGCGGTGGGCGAGCGTGAGTGCTCGTTGCAGCGCCGCCACCAGAAGGTGCTGGAGGAGGCTCCCGCGCCCGGCCTGCGCGACAGCGTGCGGCAGAATCTCTTCAAGGCGGCGATCAAGGGGGCCAGGGCGATCGGCTACGCCAGCGTCGGCACTTTCGAGTTCCTGCTCGGCAAGGACGGCCACGTCTACTTCATGGAGATGAACACACGCATCCAGGTGGAGCACCCGATCACCGAGATGACGACCGGGATCGATCTGGTGAAGTGGCAGCTGCGCCTCGCCGCCGGGGAGCCGCTGACCCTCGAACAGCGCCACATCGAGACGCGCGGCCACGCGATCGAGTGCCGGATCACGGCGGAAGATCCGAACCGCAACTTCGAGCCGAATGCCGGGACGATCTCCGCCTTCCTCGCACCGGGTGGGCCGGGCATCCGCCTGGACACCCATCTCTTCCCCGGTTACGTCGCCCCGCCCTACTACGACTCGTTGCTGGCGAAGCTGATCTGTTGGGGCGAGGATCGGAACGAGGCGATCGCCCGCGCCGAGCGCGCCCTGCAAGAGTGCGTCATCACCGGCATCAAGACGACGGTGCCGTTCCACCTTGCCCTCCTGCGCGATCCGCTCTTCCGGCGCGGGGAACTGAGCACGAACTTCATCCCGCACTATCTGGAGCGGATCCGCCCGCAGGAGGCAGGGGAATGATGAGCAGTAGCGAAGGGACGGGTATCGAGTCGGGGATGCCGCTCGGGCGGGTGCTGATCGCCCCGGCGGTGCTGGCGCAGATCGTGGAACGTTCCACGTTGCGCGTGCCGGGGGTGGCGGCGATGTGCTCGCGCCACCCGCGCTTCGATCGGCTGCGCGGGCGGGCGCTCGGCGACAGCCAGCCGCCGAGCGGCGTGCATGTGCGGGTCGCCGACGACACGGTCAGCGCGGAGATCGCCATCATCGCCCGCGCCGACGCTAACATCCTGGAACTCGGGCATCGCGTGCAGCAGGAGGTCAGCGAGGCGCTAGAGCAGATGGTCGGCATGGCGGTCGGCGCGATCAATGTCTACGTGGACGATATCCGCACTCGGGGTTGACCCCGCCCCCGGCCCCGCCCCCGAAGCGGGAGGAGGGACTCGATAACAGCGCGGCGGCCACGCGGGAAGCCAGCACTGTCCCAGCGCCCCCACCCGCCCTCTTCAGCGGCGGGGAGGGGCCGTCCCACACCTGAGGCGTATCGCGGTGAGCGGACCGGGCGCGTCTAAATGTGTCGCGGTGAGCGGACCGGGATGGTACAATTCGTCACCTACGGGCTGCGCGTGCCGCCCGCGATGATAACTCCCAGACACAAGGATGCGATGAGCGGCGGATCGAGCACGGTGGTATCGGGGCGACGGCACGAGGCGCGGATCACCGCCTTGCAGGCGCTGTTCGAGATCGACACGGCGACGCACGGCACCGACGAGGTGTTGGCGCGCTACCTCGGCAGCTCGCAGATGCCCCCCGCGACACGGCAGTTCATCGAGAGCCTCGTGCGCGGCGTCGGCAACGAGTGCTCGCGCCTGGACGCCATCATCGCCAAGAATGCGCCCGCCTGGCCGGTGCCGCAATTGCCCGCTATCGACCGGACGATCCTGCGGATGGCCCTCTGGGAACTGCTGATCGAACGCGACGTGCCGGTGAAGGCGGTGATCAACGAGGCGGTGGAACTCGCCAAACGCTTCGGCGGCGATAATTCCGGGCGCTTTGTCAATGGCGTCCTCGGCACGGTGGTGACCGAGCAGCGCCCTGAATCGGAGTGATCGCGCGGCGCGTGTTGCATGCGCCCGTGGAGTCGCTATACTTCGCCATTACTGGGGGATAGTGCCGGGTGTTCGGTCTATTCCGGTGATTGCACCAGAGGAGGAGCAGGCATGACCGCAGATACCGGGTCGGTGAATGAGAAGCTGAAGAAGATCATCGCCGATCAGCTTGGCGTCGAGGAAGAGCGTGTAACCCCCGATGCCCACTTCATCGAGGATCTGAATGCCGACTCTCTCGATCTGGTCGAGTTGATCATGGCGCTCGAAGAGGAATTCGGCGTCGAGATCTCCGACGAAGATGCCAATACGCTGACGACCGTTGGCATCGCGCAAGAGTACATCAACGAGCACATGAGTTAGGGCTCCTGCCGCACACGCGCGTGTGCGGCAGCGAGAACCTTGCGGGTCACGGGCAACCCTGTCATAGCGACAGGGTTGCCCGTGACCCGTTTCATGTATACTTCCGTATCAGTCATTGAACAGCGGATACGGGCTTGTCGCCCTGCACGGAGCAACATTCCGCTCCGCATCAGCAGTCCGTGGCGACGCAAGGGGATGGGTAACATGGCGACGGTCGAGGAAGAACAGCGGGCGGGAGCCTGGTCGATCAGTGACACCGCCGCGTCAGGGGGCGCGCTGACCTCGGTCGGCAATAATGCGCCAGCACCGTCGCAACAGGAGAGCGACGATCAGCCAATGACGCTGGTCGATCACCTCAAAGAGCTGCGCGACCGGCTGATCAAGATGTGCGCTGCGGTGTTGATCGGCATGATCGGCGGCTTCTTCTTCGCGCGTCGGGTGATCGACTACTTTAAGTATGTCGTTGAGAATTCCGATGCCGGTGCCCAGATAGTGCAAACCCAGGTAACCGATGGTATTACCACGTACCTGAAGATCACTCTTTACCTCGGGGTTTGCTTCGCGATGCCGGTCCTCGTTTACCAGATCATCCGCTTCCTCGCGCCGGGCCTCACCCGTACCGAGCGACGCTATCTCTACGCCACCCTCCCCTTCGCGATGCTTTTCTTCGCGGGTGGGGTGCTCTTCGCCTCGCTGGTGGCGATCCCAAATATGCTCCACTTCATCCTCAGGTTCAGCGCCACACTAGGGATCACGAATCTGCTAGGCATCGGCGATATCTTTGGGTTCTTCTCTAGCCTGTCCCTCTGGACCGGCGTTTTCTTCGAGATGCCGATCGTGATGTTCCTCCTCGCCGCGCTCAACATTGTGCAGTTCGAGACGATGCGGAAGACGCGCAAGTACGCGACGGTTGGCCTGATGATCGCCGCCGCCGTGATCACCCCGACCCCCGACGCGATCAGCATGCTGGTCGTCTGGGCGCCGATGTACCTCCTCTACGAATTGGGACTCCTGCTGGCCCGGCTCGTGGCCCGGTCGAAGCGGCGGGCTGCCACTAGCACCGCCGGGGTATAAGCGCGGCGAGCAATAGCTGGGCACAATGAGGGCGGGGCCGGGCTATCAAGCCCGGCCCCGCCCCTTTGTTCGTTCGCCTCGGTCAGTCCACCAGCCCGATCCGCCGCAACTCATCCTCGCCGCGCGGCGTGACACGTACCGTATGCTCGTTGCGATAGGTGACCATCCCCAGGCCACCGCCCTTGATCTTGCGGACATCGCGGCGCGCGGCGTGATCGACCTCGACCCGACCCGCCTCGCGCCCGCCGCTGTAGTAGGCGGCGAGTTCGGCAGCGGCCTGAAGGACCGCATCGTCCGTGTTGCCACCGGACCACTTGACGATCACATGCGAGCCTGGCACGCCCCGGCTATGGAGCCAGCTATCCTCCGGCCCGGCGATATCGAAGGTCACGGCGTCGTTCTGCGCGCCGGTGTGCCCGATGAAGATCTGATGCCCGCCGCGCGCCCGCAACACCTGTGGGCGACCCGCCCCGGAGCCTTTGGCGTTGCCCTTGTTGCGCCGGCCCGACTTCTTCCCCCGCCCTTGCGGCGCGGCGCCATCGTGCGGGCGCTGGCGGCCCGCACGCCAGTCCTGCCACTCGCGGTCGAGCGCCGCGATCTGGTCGTAGCCGCTGGCGAGTTGAATCAGGGTCAGGATTTGATCGATGTAGGCCAGGGCACCGCGCGTCTCGGCCAGGAGGGCCGGGATGTTGGCGGCGGCGCTCTGGGCCTTGCGGTAGCGCTCGAAGTACTCCTGGGCCTGCTCGCTCGGCGTCAGGCCCGGTTCGAGCGGCACCGTCAGATCGTCCGCGACGAGTTCGCGTTGTCCCGGTGCCAGCGACCAGGCGTAGGCGTAGATCGCCTCGCCCCAACGTCGCCAGCGCTCGGCTTCCTCGGCGCGTTTCGCCTCGACCAGCAGCGCTCGCTCCCGTCCGGCGAGGCGCTCGCGCTCCTGGCCGATCGTAGCGGCGAGGGCGTCCTTCCGTTGGGCGTGGGCCTGCACCCGCGCCGTGGCCCCGAAGAAGCGCTCCACTAGGGCCGAGGCGCTGCGAAAGCGCTCCTCACGGAGCTCGCGCAGGTGGAAGAGCGGGAAGGGCGAGAACGCGACCGGCACGCCGCCCTTCTTCGCCGCGTCAGCGTTTTCCTCATCGGCGGTCGGCGCGTCATCCGCGCGCAGATAGAGGCGCGGTGCCCAGGCTCCGGTGCGGAGCGGCGCATAAATCTCATCGAGCGCCTGCCGGATCGCCGCGACCTGTTCCTGCGCCGCGCCCGCTTTGGTCCGCGCCGCACCGGTCGCCCGGAAGGCCACCTCGCGCGCCGTCTGCGGGCTCAGCCCGCGCAGGGCACCGACAAGCACCTGCTGGAGCTGGGCGTCCGGGTTGGCCGCGAGCAGCGCGGCGAGGTCGCGCGGGCTGATCTGGCGTGGGTCGGCCTTGTCCTGCGGCGGCACCGGCTCGTAGGGGCGCTTGGGGAGGACAGGGCGGACCCGGCTGAGGTGGCTCGGGATCCGCTTGGCGCTATCGATGATCTGTCCGGCGCTGTCGATCAAGATCAGGTTGCTGTGCCGCCCCATGATCTCGACCGCCAGGGTCGTCTCGACCAGCTCACCATCGAGCGCCAGTTCGTCGTCCTCTTCCTCGTCGGTCGGCTCCGCGTCGGCGGCGGGCAGGTCGAACGGGATGAACTTGGCGAAGCGGAGGAAGGCGACCCGTTCGAGCGGCGATTCCTGGTAGATGCGGACGAGGCGCGCGCCGCGCACATACTTGCGGAGGAGCAGGAGGAGCGGCGTGACCCTGGCGGCGTCACCGGTCAGGCGCGTCGGCTCCTCGCCCGCCCCGACGAGATGCATCCGCGTATTGCTCGCCCCGGCGCTGACCAGCAGTTGGTTGCGACCACTGTGGGAGTAGATCTGGAAGCCGAAAGTCAGCGGATCGAGGAGCAGCGTGCGCTGCACCTTGCCATCGAGGAGGCGATCGTTCAGCTCATCGACGATCGCGGCGAGCATCAGGGCGTCGTACATCGTTCACCATCGTGCCTAGCGTGTCGTTCATTCAATGGCTGCGCGCTCAGGCTCATCGTCCGGTCGCAGGGTATACAAGCTTAGCATCTCACCGCGCGCTCGGGGGGCGCGAAGGGGCTGACCTTACGGACAGGAAATGCGGGCGGGTGCCATCAGGGCATGAACGCCAGCGCGATGATGCGCGTCACCTGATCGCGCCCGAAGTTGTTATCGCTGAGCAGCAGCAGCGCCTGCCGACCGTCGCTGAGGCGCGGGCCGAGCGCCAGTCCCTCGAAGTTGTCGAGAAGTGGGGTCGGCTGCTGTGCTGGATGCTGTGCCGCTCCAGGCGGACAGGCCGCGAGATCGACGAGCAATATCTTGGCGAGCGGCGCGACTCCCGACGTGGCGAGGCTCTCGCGGTCGGTCACGTCGGTCGCGCCGATGGTCGAGACGCGGAAGATGCGGACCGTATTGCCGCGTCCGGGGAAGAACCCACGTTCGAGGACCAGGAGATCGGTGGCGCTCAGCGCCACCAGATCGGATACCCCTTGCGCCGGTTCGGCGAGATAGAAGAATTGGGCGTCCGGCGCGAAATCGCCACTCGCCCCCTGCCCGTAGCGCAGTATTCGCAGCCGCCCGCGCAGATCGGCGGTGAAGCCATCGGCGCGCAACGGCCCCTCGGTCGCGGTGTAGAGCGTGTCGCCGCCCGGTGCCAGCGCGAGACTCTCGAAGGTCAGGTTATTCGTCGCCTCCCCGCGCGGCGCGACCAGGAAGCGCGCCGGGACCGGCAACTCGCCGCGCAGCATGCCATCCGGGTCGAAGCGGCGTATGCTCGGCTCCGTCTCCGAGGCGACCAGCAGTTCCCCGTCCGGGAGGGTCGTCAACCCCTCGTTGTCGCTGGTGTGCCCGGTAAAAGGTGTCCCGGCGGCGTCGCGCAGGAGCGTGATCGCGGTGAGCATGGGTGTGCCAAGCCCGGCATCGGTGAGGGCGATCGTGAAGGTGTAGACGCGCGCTGGGGTCTCCCCTTCGTTATCCACGACGCCACGATAGCTGCCGCTCGCCGCATCGTACGCGAGCGCGGAGAGGCCACCCACATCCGTATCGGCGAACCGCGCGCCATCGAGGGCATCCGAGAAGCCGAGGAGATCGACGCCACCCCCGCATGTCGTGTCGGTCGCGGGCGGCGTCCCGCTGATCTGCGTGGCTGGCGTAGCACGCAGCGTCGTCGCGGTGATTGTGCGTGAGGTGATCGCTAGCGCAGTGGCAGGGCTGGTGGCTGTCGGGGCGACACTGTCTGGCGTCGAGGTGGGTACGCTGGCGGAGGGGGCAGGGATGATCGTCGGCGTTGTCGTGCCGCTACATGCGGTCGGCATGAGCAGGAGGAGGCAGAAGAGCAACCCTGGCAGTCGTGGAGCGCCGCTGACACGCATGGGGTGGAACTCCTCTCGCTGGCGCTGGTCCATAGCGGCGGTGGGCGCGATTACTTCGGCACCCAGCCCCCCGAGGTGGACTTCGTGGCGGCGGGAGCCGCCCTTAGCCGGGGATTTTAATCCCTCGGCTACTCCGGCGTGGGCCAGGCGACATCCGGTGCCGGTGCGGCCCTCCCCCTCTCAAGGAGAGGGGCTTCGTTGCGAAGGGGGAGGGGCATGGCGGCCAGTAGCTCCCACCCATGAAGGGCGCAATGCCTCCGGGGGACTCTCACCCCGCCGCCCGGGGGGCACTCGCCCAGCCGAGGAGCGGGGGGCAGCGCCGTTGCTGACGGCTATAGCCGCAGCAAAGGCGAACGACGCCACGATGGCCCTACCCCGGTCCCCGCAGGGGGATAGTATGCCCTATGGGTACTTCGTGGCGGCGTTAGCCGTCTTTCAGCCGGGAGTGGCTGCCCTTCCCGGGGTACTCTAGCCCAACGGCTACCCGGGCCAGTAGGCAAGCGAAGCCGGGCTGATATGGCGATGGCCCCGGCGAGCGCTCGCCGGGGCCGTCAGCGCAGGACGTTCGAGCGTGATTAGCTTGCCTTCATCGGCATTTCGAGGTTGGTCGAGTGTGCGCCGTGGAGGCGGGTCTTCGGGTTGAGATGGTGGACCGCGTGATTGACGGCGGTGATCGCCTCGTGGAAGCCTGTGGCGATCAGCTTGAACTTGGTCGGGTGGGTCACGATATCGCCCGCCGCCCAGACCGCCGGGAGGCTCGTCGCCATCGTCAGCGGGTCGGCGACGATCTGGTTGCGCTGGACCTCCAGCCCCCAGCTCTTCAGCGGGCCGAGGTCGGCGACGAAGCCGATGCTCATGATGATGGCGTCGACCTCGACCGTCTTCAATTCCTGCGTCTTGTTGTGTCGGAAGGTGACCGCGCGGAGGTGCCCGTCCTCGCCGTGGAGCTCGTGGGCCTCGCAGTGCGTGTTCACATCGACGCCCGACTCGTGCATCTGCTCGACCGACTTGGCGTGCGCGCGGAAGTTATCGCTGCGGTGGATCAGCGTCACCTCGCGGGCGATCGGCTGGAGGGTCAGCGCCCAGTCCACCGCCGAGTCGCCGCCCCCGACGATCAGGATCCGCTTGTCGCGGTAATCCTCGTTGTGGGTGACGAAGTAGACGATCTGCCCGCGATCCTCGAACTCGGCCAGATTCGGCAGATCGAGCTTCTTCGGCGCGAAGGCGCCGACCCCGGCGCAGATGATCACCGTCTTGCCGTAGTGGCTCGCCTTATCGGTGTCCAGGCGGAAGACATTGTCGTCCGCGATGTGTTCCAGATGCTCGCAACGCTCGTTGAAGTTCAGCAGCGGCTTGAACTGTCCCGCCTGCTCCACCAGGTTCGCGACCAGATCCTTGCCCAAAACTTTCGGGAAGCCGCCGACATCGTAGATGTACTTCTCGGGGTACATCGCCGTGACCGCGCCGCCCGGCTTCTCCAGGCTGTCGATGATGCTGGCCGACGCGCCGCGCAGCCCCGCGTAGAAGGCCGCGAAGAGGCCCGTAGGGCCGCCACCGATCACGAGCACATCGACCGGGTCGCTCGCCGTCTTGCCGAACGTCTCGGCGGGTGCCTCGGGCGCGCTGTGCCCGTTCAACTCGGTCATCCGTTTAGCCTCCTTTTCGCGCGTCGCATCGCCTACCGCCGCCCCCCTGTACCACAACCCTGCTACGGACGCTCGATGGTGCCTTAGTGGTCCGTTTCACGATCGCTTGTGGAGTTTGTCCACCCGTCCACCCGCACCCCGCCGCCTTTGGGCGGCACCCCGCCGCCCAAAGGGCAGTAGCGCCCACCCATGAAGGGCGCACTGCCTCCGGGGGACCCGCCCAGCCGAGGCGAGGGGGAAGGATCAACCCTACCGGTGATTGCGAAACGCAACCCATCGCCGTTGTTGCTCCCCGACCCAATACCGACCATTATACCATCTCGTCCTCACTGGTCCGGGCGCGCGAGATGTGTAGGGGAACTGGTCAAGGCTGCGTCGCAGCCTCGGGCAGGGCGGCGATCAGGCGGGTGAGGAGCTCGTGGAGACGGTTGACGGTGGCGGCGTCGAGATCGGGCCACTGCCGGAAGTAAAGTTCGTCGGTGTCCCCCTCGATCGTCTCGCGCACGTTGTACCCGGCGCGCGTCGGTTGGAGCGCACCGAGCCGCCACTCCACGTAGCCCTGCTCGATCAATTCCTCCACGAAGCCCGCGACATCCTCCGTCGATTGCCCTGGTGCCAGGGCGGCGCTCAACCCCGTGAGGCTATCGACCTCGCCGTGCCAGAGGCATGTCAGGATCGCGAGCGGCTGTGGCGGGAAGCGGGCGCTGTTCCAGGCGTCGATATGGGCGTCGTCGCGCGCCATCCAAAGGGCGTGGATCGCCCGCTCGATGCCGACGAGCGGCGCGTCGGCGCGTGCCGTGATGAGCGTTGCCAGCCGATCCGCCCGATGCAGGTGCGCGTTTGGCTCGATCGTCAGGCGGTCGAGCCCTGCGGCGATGACGTCTAGTGCAACGGCGAGTTCCCGCAATTCCTCGGCGGGCAGTGGTGCCAGCATCGCGAGATAGTCCGCCGCCGCCGCTTCGAGGCGTGTGACCACGTCCAGGCCACGCGCGGTCAGCGCGTGGGTGTCGCCATCCCGGGCGATGTAGCCGCCAGCTTGTGCCTCCGCGAGCCAGGGGCGGTGGATGTCCTGGGTGGTGTAAGGGAAACCGGGGCGTAGCGCCTCAACGGTGCCGCGCCCGTCCGGCTCCTCGGCCAGGCGGACGAGTTGGAAGAGGGCGGGGCGGCTCAGTCCCGTCTCGGCCAGCAACGCGGCCACACCACCGAAGTTGCGCCGCCTGCGTCGGAGGAATTGTGGGAAGAAGTGCAGCAGGCTATGGGGGGAGCGGATCGCGATACTCATGCGCTTTTTGCATACTCCGATCGTGATGGGGCGCTGCCACGCCGCCGCGCTAATGGCACTGTCGCTCGCGGGCAAGTTCTCCGTCGGTCAAGGCATCGGTCCGTACCAACGTCCAGGTGTCGGCGGATTGCTGCAACGAGAGTTTCAGGCGAGACTCGCCGCCGGTGATGGAGAAGCCCCGCCGCAGATAGGTTTCGAGCATGTGGATGATGACCTCGACTGACGCCCCATCGCGCCGTACTTTCATCCGCTCATAATGTTCGGGATCGATATCGCCATCGATGAGGGTGAATGCTTGCTTGAAGATGGCGATCATTCGTGCTTCGTCGTTGACCCCGCTCGCGGCGTTCGCCCCCTCTCGGAGCGCCGGGTAGCGGTCCAGGAACTCCCGCGTCTCGCCGGAGATGACGGCACGCTTGCGGTAGTACAGGTATTCGAGCACCACAGGCAGCATCTCCGCGAACGTCCGCGGATCGGGCGCGGAGAAACCCGCCGCGAAGCAGGAGGCGGGCTGGGTCGGCGAGAGCGCGAAGGGGACGGCGGGGGATGCGGGCGGGGTACGTACCGGGGCTGATGCGAGGGCGGCGGGGGTGGTTTGCGTGCGTGTGGCGGTGCCGGGCAGGGACATACGAGGCGACGGCGTACCTGGGTCCGAGGAGATTTGTGCGGACGTCACAGGCGCGGTTGTCACGGTGTTCAAGATCGGCGTGGTGGTGTTCGGCTGGGATGGGCCGCAGGCCACGAGCAGCCCGACCAGCAGCGGCGCGGCAAGCTGAACGAAGCGCTTGTACCTGTCCATGACCTCACTATTCCTCCAGGCTATCGCTGAGGACGTCGAGGTGCTCCAACGCGAGTCCGGTGCCGATCGCCACGCACGAGAGGGGATCGTCGGCGACATAGCAGGGGACGCCGGTGACCTCGGTGAGGAGATCGTTGAGGTTGCGGAGCATCGCGCCGCCGCCGGTGAGGATCATCCCCTTGTCGATGATGTCGCTCGACAGTTCGGGCGGGGTTTCTTCGAGGACCGCGCGCACCGCCCCGATGATCGCCTCCAATGGCTCGGTGATCGCCTCGGTGATCTCGTTGGCGTGGACCTGCACCGTGCGCGGCAGTCCGGCGACGAGATCGCGCCCGCGCACGTCCATCACCACATCCTCTTCGAGGGGCATGGCGGAGCCGATCGCGATCTTGACTTCCTCGGCGGTGCGGTCGCCGATCGCCAGGTTGTAGTGGCGCTTGATGTACGTGGCGATCGCGTCGTCGAACTTGTTGCCGCCGACGCGCAGCGACTTGGCGACGACGATGCCATTGAGCGAGATCACCGCGATCTCGGTGGTGCCGCCGCCGATGTCGATCACCATGTTCCCGCTCGGATCGGCCACCGGGATTTTGGCCCCGATCGCCGCCGCCAACGGCTCGCGGATCAGATAGACGCGCCGCGCCCCGGCGTGCAGCGCGGCGTCGCGCACCGCGCGCGTCTCCACACCGGTCGTACCGGCGGGGATGCAGATCATCACCTCCGGCTTGATCAGCGAGAAGCGCCCGCAGGATTTGTCGATGAAGTATTTCAACATCGCCTGCGTGACCATGTAATCGGCGATCACCCCATCGCGCATGGGGCGCACGACCTCGATCGTCTCCGGGGTACGCCCGAGCATGTCGCGCGCCTCGACGCCGACCGCCTTGACTTTCCCGTCCCGTGTCGAGATGGCGACCATCGACGGCTCGTTGATCACGATCCCCCGGCCACGCACGTAGACAAGGACGTTGGCCGTCCCGAGATCGATGCCGATTTGTTTCGCCACGCTCTGTCGCCCCCTGTCGGTCGCCGATCACGATTCGAGTATTCGCGCAGGATCGGAGCTACGGGCGATGGGTGCGCGCCATGCCGCGCGGTGTCGCCCGTACCCGTACGGTTACTGCCCCGGCTGCGTCGCGCGGCGACGTCGGTTGGCGACGCGCAAGCGCACCGTGGAGCGACGCATCGCCGCCTGGGCGAGGCCCGGATCGACCGCGCCCGGCGGGTTGCTCAGCTGGGTCTCCGCGCGACGGCGCGCTTCTTCCGCGCGGGCGATGTCGATCTCTTCGCTGCGCTCGGCGGAATCGGCGAGGATCAGCACCAGGTTCTGGCCGACCTGCAAGAAGCCACCGCCGATCGCCAGCGATTCCTCGTTGCCGCCCTTCTTGATCCGCAGTTCGCCCGGATCGAGCGTGGTCACCAGCGGCGCGTGGCGCGGCAGGATGCCGAGCACCCCGGCGACCCCCGGCGCGACCACCATGTCCACATCGTCCTCGACCAGCACCTCGCGCTCGCCGGTGACCACTTCGACGCGCAATTTCGCCATTGTCGCCTCTCCTTTTTACGGCGCTTCGCCGCTTATCGCGTCTCGCGGCGTCGGGTAGAGCACGCGGGGGCGGGCTCATCACCCGCCCCCGCATCCGCGCCCGTTGTATCGTGGCCGCTTAGCTCGGCTGGCGGAGCCCCTCGGCCTTCTTCATGACGGAATCCATGTTGCCCGCCATGTAGAACGCCTGCTCCGGCAGATCGTCGTGCTGCCCCTTGAGGATTTCGTCGAAGGCGCGCACGGTGTCTTCGCGCGAGACGTACTCGCCGGGAGTGCCGGTGAACGCCTCCGCGACGAACATCGGCTGCGAGAGGAAGCGCTCGATGCGGCGCGCGCGCGCCACGGTGACCTTATCTTCTTCGCCCAGTTCCTCGATGCCGAGGATGGCGATGATGTCCTGCAAGTCCTTGTAGCGCTGGAGGACGCGCTTGACCTCCTGCGCCACCCGGTAGTGCTCCTCGCCGACGATCAGCGGGTCGAGGATGCGCGAGGTGGAAGTGAGCGGGTCCACCGCCGGGAAGATCGCGCGGGACGCGATCGCCCGCTCCAGCGCCACCGTGCCGTCGAGGTGGGCGAAGGTCGTCGCCGGGGCCGGGTCGGTGTAGTCGTCGGCGGGGACGTAGACCGCCTGCACCGAGGTGATCGAGCCGCGCGTGGTGGAGGTGATCCGCTCCTGGAGCTGGCCCATCTCGCTGGCGAGGGTCGGCTGATACCCGACGGCGCTCGGCATACGACCGAGGAGCGCGGAAACCTCCGCACCGGCCTGCACGAAGCGGAAGATGTTATCGATGAAGAGGAGCACGTCGCGCCCCTCGTCGCGGAAGTATTCGGCCATCGTCAGCCCGGTCAGGCCGACGCGAAGGCGCGCGCCCGGCGGCTCGTTCATCTGGCCGAAGACCATCGCCGTGTTATCCATCACGCCGTAGCCCTGCATCTCACCGTAGAGCTGCGTCCCCTCGCGGGTGCGCTCGCCCACGCCGGTGAAGACGGAGTAGCCTTTGTGAACGGCGGCGATGTTGCGGATCAACTCGGCGATCGTGACCGTCTTGCCGACGCCCGCGCCGCCGAAGATGCCGATCTTCCCGCCCTTGGTGAAGGGGGCGATCAGATCGATGACCTTGATCCCGGTCTCGAAGACCTCGACCTCGGTCGATTGCTCCTCGAAGGTCGGCGTGGGGCGGTGGATCGCGTAGATCTCGCCGCCCGCCTCGACCGGCCCCTTGCCGTCGATCGTCTCGCCGACGACGTTGAAGATGCGCCCGAGCGACTGCGGCCCGACCGGCACGCTGATCGGCGCACCGGTATCGACGACCTCCTGTCCGCGTCGTAGGCCATCGGTGGTGGACATCGCCACCGCGCGGACCCAATCGTTCCCGAGGTGCTGCTGCACCTCCAGGGTCAGGCTCCCGCCCTCCGCGCGCTCCAGGATCAGCGCATTGTAGATCTCCGGCAAGCGGTCGGAGGGAAACTCGATGTCGATCACCGGCCCGGTGATCTGCTTGATCGTGCCGGTCGCACCCTGCACTGTTGCGGTCATGTCACCCCCCCTAGAAGAAGTACGAAGTACGAACGACAAAGTACGAGCGAGAACGCATCCTGGTTGCTACTCACGAGCGCTACGGCACACCGACGAAATACTCGTACTTCGTACTTCGGCGCTCGTACTTTGACTCAGCCTACCAGCGCGGCGGCACCGGCGGAGATCTCGCTGACCTCGTTGGTGATCCGCGCCTGACGCGCCTTGTTGAGCGAGAGGGTCAGTTCCGAGACGAGATCGCGCGCATTATCGGTAGCATTCCGCATCGCCACCATCCGCGCGCTCTGCTCGGACGCGACGCTCTCCAGGATCGCCCGATAGACCTGCTGGTCGACGTAGCGCGGCAGCAGCGCATTCAGCACCGCGCCCGCGCTCGGCTCGAAGATCACATCGCCCGCCATGCTAGAAGCCTGCTCCGGAGCCTGTACCGGGAGAAGTTGCTGCATCTCCGGGCGCTGCGACAGCGTGTTGATGAAGCGGGTGTAGATCAGGTAGACCGCGTCCACCTTCCCGGAGATGAAATCGTCCACCGCCACCTGGGCGATCGGCGAAACCTGCGCCAGCGTCGGGTAATCGCCGAGGGTCGTGAACTCGGCGACCACATCGCGGCGGTAGCGGACCATGAAGTCGCGCCCCTTCTTGCCGACGGCGATGACCTCGACCGGCACCCCGGCCTCGTTGAGGATGTAGCGTGATGCGCGCCGGATGACGTTGGAGTTGAGCGCCCCGCAGAGCCCCTTATCCGTTGTCACCAGGATGATCGCCACGCGCTTGATCGGACGTTGGTCGAGCAGCGGGAACTTGTCGTCCCCCTCGGACGTCCCGGCACCGCCGGCGAGGTTGGCGATCACCGCGCCGATCCGCTCGCTATAGGGGCGGGTCGCGGTCACGCGGGAGATCGCGCGCCGCATGCGCGAAGCGGCGACCATCTCCATCGCGCGTGTGATCTGCGAGATGTTCTTGACGCTGCGAATTCGTCCGCGAATCTCGCGAAAGCTCGCCACAATACCCCCCAGATGCATGACGGATGACGAATGACGAATAAGTACGAAGTACGAACGACGAAGGACGAAGCGGGATAGTCCGGTACTCGGTGCCTATTCGTCATCCGTCATCCGTCACTTGGAAAATCCGGCTCCCTGCATGTACTCGCGAGCCGCCGCCGCCAGGGTCTTGGTCGATTCGTCGGAGAGGGCGCGGCTATCGCGGATCTGCTCCAACACCTGCGGGTGGCTCGTCCGCAGATAGTCCAGGTAGTCGCGCTCGAACTCCGCGATCCGCTCCACCGGGACGATATCCAGGATGCCATTGTTGACGAGGTAGATGATCGCCACCTGCTCCTCGACCGGCAACGGGTGATATTGCGGCTGCTTCAGGACTTCCTGCACGCGCAGGCCGCGATCGAGTTGGGCGCGCGTGGCCGGGTCGAGGTCGGAGCCGAACTGCGCGAAGGCCGCGAGGTCGCGGAACTGCGCGAGGTCCAGCTTCATGCGCCCGGCGACCGACTTCATCGCCTTGATCTGCGCGTCGCCGCCGACGCGGCTGACGGAAATACCGACGTTGATCGCCGGGCGGATGCCGGAGTTGAAGAGGTCGGTCTCCAGGAAGATCTGCCCGTCGGTGATCGAGATCACGTTCGTCGGGATGTAGGCCGACACATCGTTCGCCTGCGTCTCGATGAACGGGAGCGCCGTGAGGCTGCCGCCGCCGCGCGCGTCGCTCAGCTGCGCCGCGCGCTCCAGGAGGCGCGAGTGCAGGTAGAAGACATCGCCCGGATACGCCTCGCGGCCCGGCGGGCGACGTAGCAGCAGGGAGACCTGGCGATAGGCCCAGGCGTGCTTGGAGAGATCGTCGTAGACGATCAGCGCATCGCGCCCGGTCTCCATGAACTCCTCGCCCATCGCGCAGCCCGCGAAAGGGGCGATGTATTGGAGCGCCGCCGGATCGGAGGCGGAGGCCGCGACGATGATGGTATTCGCCATCGCGCCGCGCTCTTCGAGGGTCCGCTGCACCTGGCGAATCTGCGACTGCTTCTGGCCGATCGCCACGTAGATGCAGACGACGCCGGTGTCCTGCTGGTTGATGATCGTGTCGATCGCCACCGCTGTCTTGCCGGTCTGACGGTCGCCGATGATCAACTCGCGCTGGCCGCGCCCGATCGGGATCATCGCGTCGACCGACTTGATGCCGGTCTGGAGTGGCGTATCGACGTTCTTGCGCTCGATCACGCCCGGCGCGATCCGCTCGATCACGCGGGTCTTGTCGGTGACGATCGGCCCCTTACCGTCGATCGGCTCGCCGAGCGCGTTGACCACGCGCCCGATCAGCGCGTCGCCGACCGGGACCGAGGCGATCTCGCCGGTCGAACGGACCGTCTGGCCCTCCTCGATGCCGGTGTAATTGCCCATGATGACGATGCCGACGCTATCCTCGTTCAGGTTGAGGGCGAGGCCGCGGACCCCGCTCTCGAACTCGACGAGCTCGGACGCCTGCACCTGGCTCAACCCGTAGACGGTGGCGATGCCGTCACCGACCTCGACGACCGTGCCGACGTTGGTGACGGTCAGCTGCTGCCCGAAATTCTCGATCTGCGAACGGAGAATGTCGCTGATTTCCGTCGCGCGAACGCTCATGGTTCCCTCCCGTGCCGAGACAATGCCGTTGTCCGAATGGTGTGGACGCGCACCAGGATCGGGCGCCCGATTCCGCCGCGCGCCCTGCTTGCGCTACCGTTCCGCCGCGACGAGACGCGCGCGAAGTTTGCGGAGTTGCCCGATCACGCCGCCATCGATCAGCTCATCGCCAATCCGCGCCACGATCCCCCCGATGATCTCCGGATCGACCGTCGTGCGGATCTCGACCCGCTTCCCGACGACCTGACCGAGCCGCTGCCGCACCAGTTCGATCTCTTCGGGGCTGAGCGGCACCGCCGTGGTGACCTCGCCGACCGCGATCCCTTGACGTTCCAGCAGGCGATCGTGGAAGAGATTGTACACCTGCGGCACATCGCGGATGCGCCGCCGCTCGATCAGCAGCCCCACCAGATTCCGCATCAGTGGTTGCGCTTCCGGGCCGATGATCTGCTCGGCGGTGGCGAGCTTCTGCTGCGCCGACACCTGCGGACTATCGAAATAGGTCGCGACCATCGAATCCTGGAACGCCTCCGCGAGGGAGCGCAGATCGCGCTCCCACCGGTCGAGCGTCCCCTGCTCGTCGGCCAGCTCGAATACCGCCTGGGCGTAGCGCCTGACGGCCGCTCCACTTGGCACGCCCACCCTCCCGCAGTAACGGGGCGAGGGAAATCCCCACCCCTTGTATCGTCTGTCCGGTGGGGGCCGACGCGCTTAAGAAGCGCGTCGCCCGCTCGCCTGTGTGTCCGCCTCGCGCAGGGTGCTGTCGATCAGTTGCAGATGCTTCTGTGGATCGAGTTCCTGACGCACCACCCGACTCGCCGCCCGGATGACGAGGTCGGCGTAGTCCTGGCGCAACTGCTCGCGCGCCTGCTGCGTTTCGGCGCGCAGTTGCCCCAGAGACAGTTGCAACTGCTTGTCCGCTTCTTCGCGGGCGACCTGACGGGCCTGCTCGATCTGGCGGTCGCCGATCTCGCGCGCATTGGCGATGATCTGCTGCGCCTCGCGGCGGGACTCGGCCAGGATCTCCTGATTGCGCGTCTCCGTCTCCGCCAACTGCCGTTCGATCCGATCGGCCTGCTCCATGCTGTCGTGGACGCGCCTGGCGCGCGCATCGAGCGCATTGACGATCGGGCGATAAGCGAAGCGCCCGAGCAAGAAGATGAGGATCAGGAAGGCGAGCAGCTGCGTGATCAGCTGACCCCCTTGAATACCGAGTGCGCCCATATCGCTATTCGCCCCTTTACTCCGCCACCGCGTTCGATGCCGGAATACGATGGACCTCAAAGAGCGTGCGGGGCGCGCTGGCCCCACAGTGGCTCACCTTGCTTGGCCCCGCTCGACGCCGTTAGACGACGAATCGTTGGACCCGTTCGCCGCTTCAGACGACGAACCGCTTGGACCCGCCCGACGCCCTTAGACGACGAAAAGGAGGATCAGGGCGATGACCAGCGCGTAGATGGCGACCGACTCGGCCAGACCAGCGCCGACGATCATCAGCGTACGCACCGACCCTTCAGACTCGGGATTGCGACCGATCGCCTGTAGCGCACCGTTCACCAGGAGCCCGATGCCGATGCCCGGGCCGATGCCCCCAAGCCCGATCGCCAGACCCGCACCGAGGAGCTTAGCAGCTGCTGGATCCACGTGTAGCCCTCCCT
>JAABUM010000894.1_pt1 | contig 47912 bp, 72 predicted proteins | sample 5559161 | NCBI WGS metagenome assembly JAABUM01 (sample SAMN10711868, study PRJNA513369) | rock metagenome | isolation source: Antarctica rocks | place: Antarctica: Victoria Land, Siegfried Peak nord
GCCTGCTGCACTGGTTCGTGTCGCCGTACGTGCACAAGCTGCGCTACGACCCCGCTACGGGGTGGGTCGAGGCGACGCGGCTGAACCTGTTCGTGCGGCCAGTGACCACGCACTTTGAGGTGGGGGAGGCGCAGTTTGCTGACACGATGCGGCCGCAGACGACTTTCAAGGTAGATCTTTCTAATCTTTGCACACACAACACATGAACAGACCATGAACATACTCAACATGGGGAAAGCCGGAGTCACAATGGCACACCAGTGCGTCCGGTGGTCACGCATTTCGGAGGTGGGCGAGGCGCGGTTTGCGGAGACGATGCTGCCGCAGACCACCTCCATGGTGAGGTCAGTCTTCTTTGTATTGTCTTGGTTACAGTCGGAGGACATAAACAGATACAGATACGAAAACGGAGGCATGATTGACAAGTCAGCGCTGTTGGTGGTTACTCACCGGTGGGCAAGGCGCAGTACGCGGACACGATACGGCGGCAGACCACCTTCAGGGTGAGGCTAACTCTCCTGTGCCCATCTGCGTGAACGAATGAACAAACCAATGAGTTTGAGAGAAGCACACCTAGTGCGCGACACATCACGCGCCCGCAGAACAAGCATTCAAGGTAAGCACTTGCAGCATCTCCCCCTCATCAGACGGTGCAAGTGGCAGTACTAATGTAATGCTCCCGATGCGGCTGCTGATGTCTCGCACCTTGAAGCCCGCTGCTGCCAGGCTCGTCGGGAACTGCTTGCTCTTTCGGCGACTTTTGCAATAGTGCTATGTTCTTGTGCAGGTTCGGGACCCAACTTGTGCCTGGGCTGGGCTCGCTTCAACATTAACAAGATTCACCTCAATCACAGTGAGATTGTTTTTACAGGTGCGGGGATCCTACTTCTACCTGGACTCGGACCACATGGGCAACAAGCAGCTGTACGACAGGCTCAACATCCCGGACCCCGATGCGCCGCCAGTGGAGGCGGTGGCGGCGGAGAACGAAAAGGCCAAGCGGCAGGACAGGCAGTAGCATGATCTGCAGTAGCTGTTGCTGCACGACATGCGATGTGATGGCCGCAATTCCCGGATCTGCGCACAGTGGCAGCGGAGAATGAGAAGGCCAAGCGGCAGGACCGGCAGTAGAGCCTGCTGTGGCGGAATGGCTGCAGCCATTCCGCTGAGGCTGTGCTCAGGCATTCTGCAGGGGTAGAGTGTCTGGAGGCTGGAGGAGAGTGACTGGAGGGCTAAAGGCATGCTCGGGCGCCAGAGATATGACCCATCTGGACCCTGCAGTGTGCATCCATCTTCATTCTAGGGGGTGTGGCGCAGCACTTGGTGCTAAGCGGGGAGTGGGCACTGAGTCTCGTCTCTAGGCTCTAATAGAGGCTTGGCATTTGTAAATGCGGGTTCGTCCAGTCGGCAGGGTGCTCGAGGTCTTGCAAGCTTCATGCGATTTGCTTGGAATCGCTTTCGAGTAGGTATCTTGCACCATGCTCACGGAAACGACACAGGTGCCAGATGCCCAGACAATAAAATCCGCAAATCCGCGTCACTCGAGTCTTAACCGCAGCCGCAGCACCGAAACGTCGCTGCACTGGTACAACTCGTCAAGATCCGCGCCGGGCACCTCACATATTTCAAAAAGCTTCTCCGCTGCCACCAGGAAGCTGGCCTCCGCCTGGCGGTTGCGCCCGTGCGCGATGTAGATTCGCGTTTTGGCGCCGGACACCGCCCGCAGCGTTTCCACCAGTGGCGCGACGGCGTCGTCGATGTACATGACGTCTGCATTACGGAAACATACTGTAAAGTCGCTTTCGTGAGCTGCTCGAATTTGGAGAGAATTTCTTGCAGATACCACGCATTGTGCGGTGTCTTCAGCGGCACTGTGCGGCTTCGTGTGGTGCCCACCCCAGCAGACCGTGCCACTGCCACAGGGTGCCACTGCCGGGCTGCCACTGCACATGCCTTTGACACGGCTGCACGTAGGCCGTGAAACTGCTGTACGAGCCCGTCAAGGACAGCTCAGAAGCGGACCGCAGGCCACGACGACATCGAATGGCGGCTCCAGGGCCGCTGCGCTGCTGCCCCACTCGTGCTCCAGGACGCGGATGGGCGACGCGCCATTGTCAAGACCTGCACATTAGGGTTCAAAGATCAGCTTTCACGGCCGCAGCGTGGTACCACTGCCCCACTCGTGCTCCAGGACGCCGCTGGCTGGCGCCCTTTGCGCCTGCATGAGAATCATGGTTTGGCACGCGCTGTCAAGGCGTTGGCTGCCGTTCTGAGGAGGCTGGCGACACGATATAGAGGCCTGCGAACGACTGCAACCCTCCGCCCCTCAGTCAATAACATTTTCAGTTGCAACTGGCACACCGTTGACGGCGCAGTTGTCCCGCAGGAGCGGCAGGTTGGGAGCCAGGTCGGTGGCCGTCACACGCGCCCCCAAATGCGCCATCACGATGCCTGTTGTGCAACGAAGACGGAAGTGCATGAGTTACAGAGTACAAAGGAGCGATTAAGCTAGAAGGAAGCGCTTCAGCTGGAGCCTCAGCAGATTGCAGAGTGGATCTGCAGCATGCGCAAACCAGCATATGTTTCGTGCACAGACGCCACGGTGCGCGGTGTGAACGTGTGCCTCAAGTCCAGTTCCAGCTGCTGAGGTGCACTGGGAGGCCGTGTGACCGTTGATCTGTGGGAAGGGCCGCAGGTGGGTTGTTCAGCAGGTGGATTGGTCAGCCACCCGGGAGGCCGCAGCCAGCACTCAGGTCGAGGCACCGCAGTCCGCGCAGGCTGAACCCCGCAGCACCCCCTCCTTCGCCCAATGCCGGCAAGCCCAAAGCTGTGACCTGTGCTGCGACCTGTGCTGCGACCTGTGCTGCGACCTGTGCTGCCGGCGGCCTACTGCCGCCTGAGGGTCCATCAGTTGGTGATGCAGCCGCGCCGTCTGCCGCAGGCCCACTGCTGCCAACGCCCGCCTCCGCTGCAGCGCTGCCGCTGGCGCCCGCGGCCACGCCTGCGCTGGCCTGGCCGCCGTCTGCTGCCGGACTGTCGGCTGCAGGCTGCCCCACCGACTGCGCTGCTGGCGGCGTGACGCCGCCTGCATCTGCCGGCGGCGTGTCGGCAGCTGCTGCCGCCCCGCTGCTGCCAGCAGCCGCTGCCCCTGGGGATGCTGCTACCGCCGCTGCCGCCAGCGTGGCCTGCTTCTCCAGGAACTTCGCCAGCACGATGCTGCTGTCCCACACTGCGGCCAGCAGCATTCGCGAAAATGTGGATTGCAGCTTGCCTTTCCTCTGGAGATCCGCCAGATTCCTGATCTGCATGAGGTGCACGTGGCAGTGCGATGGCTTCAAGAAAGAACATGTTTCAAGCCAGGAGCTGATACAGACATATAAGCGGATGCACCTGTGGATGCAAAGCCCTGCGCGTCGAACGGCGCCTGCCTGATGCTCATCTGGCACTCGCTTTCCTCCAAAGGCACCCTTAGGACATGATCATACGGCTGGTGAAACCGCACACTGCGTTTGCAGAGCACACATGTAAGAGACCAGGTGCAGTCGGGGTGTGGACGCATTCGCATGGCGCAGTGGCATGGTGATTTGCAGTTGGCTCTGAGAGAGTGCAGATACGTAGCATCAAAGGCTTTGTCAGCAGCATCACCGCCGCCCAGACGCTTCATCCACATCTCACCTGTCCGGCCTGATGCAGCACACACCACTGCGCTTAGTGCTCAGGAAGTCTGCTGTCGCAAGCCGTCAAGAGTGCCGCCGATGACGAATTTCCACCCCATCACTGATTACGAACGTGTCGTCAAGATGTTATTCTTGAAGCAGACTGTAACAACACGCCTGTGCTCGCGCTTCCACGCCCAGGAGCGCAGGAAGTGATTGGTGCTCTGGCCCAGCGCCACGCGCCGCCGCTTTGGCGCCGGCATGCCTTCCAGAACAGTGACCGCATCCGCACTGGCGGTAGCCATGAGAGGCGTCTGCCCTGATTTCAGCACTCAATGCGGTTTTACTGTGAATCAGAGCCAAGGAGTGCACAGGCCAGCCGCCGCAGTGCAGAGATTCCAGAGTCGATGCACTTCGCTTAAGGTCACATTACATGCGCTGCATGCATCGTGAGTATTGTGCAAAAAGAACGCTCTGTTTCGCGCGAGAATTATGCTTATGCTGTTGCCACTTGCCATGCGACTTTTGAGTGCAGCCCACGTGACCAGGTTTTCGCCTTGGGGTCGTGCCGCAACTCGACCAGTATCTGCTCGCTCTCACATGTTTGATCATATGTATAGTTGAAATGCAGCTGAGGATTCTTCCACCTGACGTGCTCATCGGCTGCGTCCAGACGTGTCGGTGCCAGCTCCCTCAGGTGCGTACAGCGGCTCCCCACGTCACACCACACCTATCCAGTGCTCGACCTGAGGCGTGGCAGTAAACAGCCCCACAGAAACAGCCCCACATAATTCTGGTGTTCGAGCTCCCTTTGCTGTGCTGCTAGCCTGCTGCAAGGTGCAAGGCAATTCTTCTATGGCGTATTCACTGGGCCTGTCTGCACGCCACTGCATTCTTGTGCGGTGCTAAACACATTTCAGCGGCTGCTGAACGCTTCTTACAGCGACTCGCAACGAGATTGAGCGAGTGACATTCCATTGAAAACTTGTTCATCCGTACAGGTACCTCAGCCGGGGTGCAGCAGCTCTACAGCAGGCCATTGCACGCTGAAAGCTGCTTCAAGAGCCGCACGTGAGCAAGGAGCCTCCAGGGGCCCAATGCACTGCCTGCAACAGCAGCATCGCGACGGTGAAGGCCGCAGCTAGCCAGTGGCGGCGGCAGCTGGCCAGCAGCGGCAGGCCGCAGTCGCTCTAGGGCAGCATGGCGGAGCAGGATGGCCAGCCCCAGCCGGAAGAGTCGGCGGACGAGTCGGCGCTGCAGAACACGGCTCCCGTCATGCGGCCCTCGGGATGGAACATCCGCGACATCGCGGAAGTGGACCCCGAGCGCCTGCTGAGCGGCAGGGTGTACCGCTCCAGCCAGGTCTTCAGGTGCGTCTGCACGGCTGGCTCACACTAGCGCTGAAGACATGCAGGCAATCCTGTATGTACGGGCGGTCACCCCAGGCCCAGGCAAAAGCTGCGGTGCGAGAGCCCAAAGCTCTGCCGACTGCATGGTTGGGCCGATGAGACTTGGGGGTTGAGGCTTGAGAGCCAATTTTTAAACCACTGCCGCGCCGCGGACTGGCAAGGGATTGCGCAGTGCGGCTGCCTTGTGCAGATAGGTTGTGTATGAATTGCAGGCGGCATCTTGCTATTGAGCATTTTCCGCTGCCGCCACTCCTGGGGCCGCCACTCCTGAGGCAACCATCTTCTGGCTGCAGCAAGAAGGCGATCCGGGACCTTCGCATCCGCTGTGCAATCGACCTGCGCAAGGCCGGCCGCCGAGCCAGCCGCGTCGCAAAGCGCGACGATGATGCCAATGCGCGGTACAGCCGGCCGCTGAACAAGCCGGCCTCCAGGCAGGAGCACGCGCCGGGGCAGCCGGCGGTGGGCGACAACTCAGCAGCAGGCGGCGCATCTGCCGGCGACGCTGTGCCCAGCGGCAGACCGTCTTCTGGCACCGCCCGCAGGGTCTCGTCAGAGGCCAATTCGTCCGCCGCGGAGCGGGCGGCCGGCGCGGCGCAGTCGCTGACGTCCCAGCGGTCAGAGGCCGTCCGGGAGGAAGCCGCCGAGAAGGCGGTGGCGGCGGCGGACGACGGCACAGCAGCCGAGTCGGGTGCGGCGGGGCAGCCCGCCGCGGCGGCGACGGAGCAGCAGGCTGGCGCAGCGCAGCAGCAGGCCAGCGCAGCAGCCCTGCATCAGGAAAAGGCGGAGAGGCGGGCGGCGGGCGGCGGGGCGGAAACCCAAAACTTTAAGTCTCAAAGCCCCAAGGCGGAGGGCCTGGCGACGCAGCCGTCATTGGCGGCGCAGCAGGAGGCAGGCAGCTGCGGCCCTGGCCACCAGATCGGCAACATCGTGGATGGCATCGGGGACGGCACCGGCGAACTCGCCAGCCATGTGGTACGTGCTTTGCAGCACCCCTGCACTTGCTGGAGCTGAAGTGACCGGGCTTTTTTTCAGGCTGTCTCGTCTGAAAGAAACATGACATGTGTACATTCGTCCAAGCAAGCACGGAGGCCAGAAGCAACAGTGGCGGTCTGTTCGGACCTGTGGTGCCAGCAGTGCTGCCACGCTGCTGGGCAAACCATAGATAGCGTTTCCGGCAGATAGGGCTCCTGCAGATGGGGCTGTGCTGCGCATCCTGCATGCTGCACACGGCTTATCGGGAACCAGACAGAGCTCCCCTCTTCTGTGGACGTGGATCAACCAAAATTCGCAAATGTGCAGGCGGATGGGCTGCGTTCGCCGACGCGCGAGGAGCCAGATTTTGAGGAGGCGGTGGGCGAGGACACCCTGGAGCGATATGGCCTCAAGGTGTACCACGGTGAGTCGCTGGAGTGCTCGCCCCCACCTCATGCTGTACCATCAGGTTTTGTGACGTCAGGCTCCCAAGGGCTCACATGGGCCGGGACTTAATGCTGCCCACCCTCTGGGAGGTGCCGACATAGCACAACGGGCTGACTTTGTGACATGGAGGCTTGCTAGATTCCACAGCTTGTGATCCGCAGTAGAGCTGCTGCCGTCGCGCCTGAAGCTGGCGAACTTACAAATGGTGCCGGCGCACCATCTGTGAGGCCGAACCCTCGCTTCAGGGTGCAGGCCTGAGGCAATTATCTGACATGGCATCTCTGTGCTGCCGCAGTCGAGGTGCTGTCGCCGCGTCTCAAGTTGGCCAATTCAGGGCGGCTTCTTTACACTCCGCGCCTCCGAATTCGCCCCTGTGCTTACACTTTCTGACGTACCGCCTCTCTGACTCTGCAGTGGAGCTGCTGCCGCCGCGTACTAATCTGGCCATCTTCTGGACGGTGCCAGCGCGCCTCAAACCAACTGTTTTCAGGGTTTCGGGCCTTGGCCACTCATTCGATCACGCCGTTCTGCATGTGTCGTCTTTCGTTACTTCTGCAGTCGAGCTGCTGCCGCTGCGGCTAAAGCTGGCCAGCTTCTGGACAATGCCAGCACGCCTCGGATTTAGTGACTATTTAGGGTTACGGCCTTGGTCACTCCTCTGAACCCACTTCCCTGCTGCCGCAGTCGAGCTGCTGCTGCTGCGGCTGAAGCTAGCCATCTTATGAGCGGTGCCGGTGCGCCTCGAACCAATTTGTTTCAGGTTTCCGGTCCTTGGTCACTCATTCGATCACGCCTTTTCTCCCGACTTGTCCCACTCTACTGGCACAGTCGAGCTGCTGCCGCCGCGCCTCAAGCAGGACATCGTCTTGTTGGTGCCGGCGCGCCTCAATCTCAGTGACCTCTCAGTGTTGAAGCCTTGGTCACCCGCTGTGCTTGCTGCCGCAACAGAGCTGCTGCCGCCGCGCCTCAAGCAGGCCATTGTCTGGACAGTGCCGGCGCGCTATAAGTGAGCCATGCTCCGCGTCGTGCCACGACCCGACACATGTGTTCAGATCCGACAAATGTGTGCACATTCAAGCCTCGCGTGCGGTCCAAATTCTCCCGCTATAATCCTTCTTTCCTTCCCATGCTCCGCAGTCGAGCTGCTGCTGTCGCGCCTGAAGCTGGCGATCTTCTGGACGGTGCCGGCGCGCTACAGTGGGCCACGCTCCGCGCGGCGGCGACGTGCCACGACCCGACAAAAACTACATATTCAAGCCTCGGTCGCTGTGCAGAATATGCCTCTTTCATTCCCCTTCTTCCCTTGTCTCGCAGTCGAGCTGCTGCCGCCGCGCCTCAAGCTGGCCATCTTCTGGACGGTGCCGGCGCGCTACAAGTGGGCCACGCTCCGCGCGGCGGCGTCGTGCCACGACCCGCAGGAGGTCATGGCGCCAGCGGTGGCGGATCCCCAAGCGCTCGGCCTCGCCAAGCTCTACCGCCTCATGCTGGACCACGTGAATTTGTGACCATTGAAGTGTCAGATTCAGATAATCTCAGATATTGCTGCCCGGAAAAATGAATCATATGGCGCCGGCGGTGGCGGGCCTCCAGGCGAATGGCCTCACGAAGCTCTACAGCCCGATGCCGGGCCACGTGAGTGCTTCTGATATGTGTACCTTCTTCCCAAGCTTAAGCTCCTGGAAGGAGGATCGGCTTTCTGGAGGCGCAGCGGGTAGCGGGCCGGCAGGCGCTCAGCTTGGCGCCTCATGCTCGACCATGTGAGCCCTCCACTTCGTCAATCTCCCTTGCAACCAACATTACCATGCAAACAGGAAACCTCCACCATGGCACGCAGTCGAAGCCCTAACCCCAGCGGGTATTCACCATCCTGACTGACGAGGGGCACCCTGTCTGAAAACCCCTCGATCAAGTTGGTTCACGACCCCTTTGCACCCTGCTGCCGCAGTCGAAGCCCTACATCCGGCATGCGGTCCACCATCCTGGCGGACGAGGGCAATCTGCCAATCTGCCATGAAGGCAACCTGCCGGCGGTCGTCCACTGCACCCACGGCAAGGACCGCACGGGGCTGCTGGTCGCGCTGCTGCTGCTGATGCTCGGCGTCGACGAGGCGGCAGTCGTCCAAGACTATGTGCTCTCAGAGGAGGAACTGAAGGTGGGGTTTCGAGCCGGACAAAAGCCTGGTCAGCGACCAACACTCCGAAGGTCTCTGAAAGGACCCCGCAGGGCCGCTGGTCGCGCTGCTATTGCGGAACTATGGGCGTGGAGGAGACGGCAGTCGTGCAATATCAGCAGGGGCTAGTTCGTCGCCAAGCTCTGATGCTGAAGAGTGTGCAGGAAGCGGGATTTTCGAGGGCTTAGGCAGGCAGTTCTTAGTGTCGTTAAGAGCTCACTGTGGCTGTTTCACGGTTCATCTCCTCTGTCGCAGGAGGGCCGCGGCAAGGCGCAGGCGAAAGGCCAGATCAGCAGCTACATGGTGCACGACCCTGTCATCGCGAGCCCGGCGGACATCATGCAGCGCACAATCGGGTACCTGAAAGCGCAGTACGGCGGCGTTGAGGGCTACCTGAAGGCGAGTCAACCCTGCGCTTGAAGATTGCTTCGAACTTTAATCCTAGCATTAGTCTGCGTCGCAAGCCCGGCAGACACCATGCAGCGCACCATAGGATACCTGGCTGCGCAGTATGGCGGCATTGAGGGCTACCTGAAGGTGGGTAGGCATTGCATTCACATACATTGATCGAGAATTTGTACGATTGCCGTGCGGCAAGCACATGTGCTGGTACCTGAATTTTGCGCAGTGCGGCGGCATTGTGGGCTTGCGAAATCGAGTTGTCGATTCCCATCCGCCGCCTACCGATACCATGCGTACCATTGGCAGTCTGAAATCGCTGTGCTGGCGGCATTGAGGGTGAAGAATCTCAGCGACTCTGCGATGCTGAGAACGCCATGCATCAGAGCATTCGGGCCACCCGAAGGCCACTTATAGCTTCGCCACCAAGCACAGAAGCGTCAACCACAAGCATTGTCGATTTGTGCACCTGCGGTGCGGAGGGCGCTGCGCTGTGTGCCACCATCCCTTGGCTGGACATGCGATACGACTGCAACACGACAGGGCATGTCTCTGCTGTCCCCATGCCGCACCACAGTTAGGCGGGCCTTAGCACTTGGTACAAATAAGCGTCCATCGCTGTGCAGGCAAGACGGCTGGCGGAGGGGGACAAGCTGGGCTGTGCATCGCTGCAGGTGCAAGGACTCGTCATACCTGACTGGTGATAGACGATTTCTCACCTGGCTTCCTTATGTCTGTGCAGGCAATACGGCTGCCGGAAGAACGGTCGTGGGCCATCCGCAGAAACCTGTTGCAGCCGCAGGCGCTGGCGCGAGTTCCAGCAGCCGCGACGGGAAGAGGCATTGCCCGTCAGGCGCCTGGCGCAGGCTGAAACTGCGCTGAAACGTGGGTGCCATACAACTATGCATATTTTCTCAGGTCAAATGGTGTAGGTTTTGTGCCCGTACTGTGAGTAAGCTATAATGAAATGGGATGTACGTCTCCTTTGTCCTGCTCCTGTGCGCCATGAAGATCATCATGTCTTCTCAGGTCTGTCTGAGTAGCATGTTTGCCGAACCCGCGGATCTCGAAATTTACAATCGCGAGCTGCGGCACAACACTGCAGTGTGCTCTGACAAGTCAATATCAGCACCGGCTGCGGCCAATCGAATCTTTCGAGCAAGGTGGACACAATGCAAGGCACGCTGATAGGTAGCTATTCAGTCAAGAAGGACAGTTCAAGCCTTGGCGGAAACGTTGGGGCCGCGCCCACCAAAACTCGCTGCCACTCCTGGCGCTGCATGCACACGAGGGCGCATAAATACGTGCAAAAATATTGACTAACCTGTTGCCTTACCTGAGACACACACCGTCGGCAATGCTCTGAGCAACTTGGACACGGCAAAGCGCGACTGGTCGTATCAGAGTGCCGGCACTGGCGGACTTCTAAATATCTGCTGGTGCTACACTGTCTGTGCTATCCTGATACAGCTGCCCCTGGCGGCTGACGCCACCGATCCTAGCCCAAATCTTTTTCACCTACAACACAATGCAACTGATGGCTGTCGCAAGTCGATCTTATCTGCCGGCATGCGCTGTGCCGGTGATGAATGGCAGAAGCCAATATGGAACGCCCGGGGAATCTCACAAGGGGTTGCGCGCCAAACCCCGACCAAGGGACCCTAAGCCCAACCAAGCCGCGGAAGATTAAGCAGCGCCGCTGGAAGAAGACGAAGAAGAGCCGCTGGAGCTGCCAGACGATGAGGATGCGGAGCCTCCAGACGACGAAGACGAGGAGCTGCCTGAGGAGGATGCCGAAGCTGAGCTGCCGGCTGAAGACGAGGTTGAAACCCCGGTTCCGGTGGATGCGCCGCTCGATGGTGACGACCAGGATGGAGACGGTGATGGAGATGGGCCGCCGTTTGAGCTCGAAGCTGATGCGCTGCCAGCGGACGCTGATGCGGATGCGCCGGAAGCAGCAGCGGATGCGTCTGTGGGACTGGGCGTTGGCGACGGCGATGAAGGGTTTTGCTCGACGCTGGAAGACGGGAACACTGCTTGGTCTCCGTAGGGTGTCGGGTACCTGACATTGCACACACGAATACGTTAAACACTTTCACCAATCACGGCTGATGCACAAGCACGCATGCCTCGTGCGGAGCGACCAGTGACGCTCGCTTCTGCAGTAGGGCGAACATGTCAATATGCACGCAGGCTTCGGAGGACCAGACGCGACCCTCCGAAGCCTGCAGCATTCAAGACTGCTGGCGCACGCCATGCTTTGATCATGAGGCAGCTAGACGCTGGAGTTGACAGGTCCCTTGTGCTCGGCCAGGCATGCAGCTCTGGCGCAGTGGCCTTGACATCTCAATAATAGGGGGATTGCCAGGCATTTGAAGGAAATTCTTGTTCACCAAGAGCTGGAAGGCCACCCTGCAGGGGTACCGACCGGTCCCAGGTCGTTGGGCGGCACATAGGTGCACGGCACCTGCCTGCACGCAAATTGCAGCGACAGAGTCAGTGGATGATTCTGCTTCCAGAAGGCGCACGCTGTTCCGCAGCTAGCTTCAGCCGCTGCGGGGCTGGGATATCTGCGTGCATGCGCATTTGAATGGAGCTGAGAGGTGCAGCAGTTGCAGCATCCGATGCTGGGAAGCCGGCGAGACATGCCGAGACACGCCTATCTGCAGGGAAGTCAGCCTGCCTTCCGGCAGTGTGAAAGGAAAGACGTGTCAGGACCGCACCTGTAGTTGACGCCGATCACTCCCACAGAAGGGTTGGCCATCTTCTGGAAGGCCCTGCAGTTCCAATTGCAGCAGTGTGCGTCACAAGCAATGACCGCAGAACGTGCAGCAGCCGAGAACTTCACGTGCTTATGATTTGCTGCACTACAGCGCTGAATGCGTCTAGCAAGTCGGTTGATGGCAGCCGCAGAAGCGCAGGAGATGCGAGACAGCAACAATGACGGAATGGAACTTCCATACCAGTAGGAGGTGTCAAAGTGTGTCATGTCGCCACAGCACCACCTGTTGCGGAAAGTGCAGCAGGACCTCAGCAAACACCGCTCCACGCTGGCGTGGTTTTTATGTGAATAAGCTTTTTTGCGGCATGCTTGCACATACATCGATAGGGCCCGCTGCTTGCATCTGGCGTCAAGCACAACAGGCCTGTTGTGGCGACTCACCGGCCATTGGAGTATTGGTTGGCCGGGTAGTTGCAGGGGCAACTGTGAGCACGGGTTCAAGAATGTGCGTCAGCATTGTGCCTACTTTATGTAGGTGCAGCAGTGTGAAACGTCAAATATCACAGCATGCTGCATGCAGCTGCTGCAGACAGGGACTTCGGAGGGACAGTCCATGGGAAGTTTCGACCACATACAACAGCGGCCTCACGTGTCGATGATCTTGACGACGATGCTCCCGGAGGTCGAGTAGCAAGCGCTTTGGCGGTAGATCATCTGGCCGTATGCATCTGTGAAGTCTGCGTCTCTGCACTGGATCTCGTAGCAGCGCCTGCGCAGTTGGTCCAGAGAGCTTAGCTATATGGGAGCAGAACCTTGCTGTATCGATGTGCTTGTGCAAGCAGATACCCTTGCGGGATGCAGACCAAGACGCCAGTGAAGGCCAGGAACTATGCTGATGAAGCATGCAGCGGCGGTCGAATCTGCAATGCACACCCGCAGCTGGAGGTGTAGGCCGGGTTCACGTCGCTCATTGCGGCGACCTGCATGTACATGGTGTTCACACAGTCAGATATTCTCACAGTCACAAAGATGTCGCGTTGTAACAACGTGACATTGGCCGCTGCGCAGCAGCACTATGCCGGTGAAGATGTGCCGACATAGTCACAATCTCGCGCTGTCTGAGCCCATCCAGAATGCAGGGCTGCCGAGCAGAGTATGCATGGATGTTACGCGCAATGTGTGGCAAGGAGTCTCAAGAGCCAGAGCGCTGCTTGCCTGCAGCCCCTGTCGGTTCCACGAGTTGGGGTCGATGGTGCCAAAGGCACAGGCCGCCTGGTTGATGTCCATGCCTGCGTTTGATAAGTGCAGTGCTCAGCGCCGCGGCACCGCCAGCAAAATTGGCCAGCACAAGGTGCACTTTTTAAAGAGACAACCAAAGTCGATCATAAGTGCCCGATCAGTGAGGCCTCGCTGCTGTTTCGGTGCCAGAGAGTGAGCCAGCATATGCCATCAGACATGCTGGCCGTGCCGCACCGTCATGGTTGTACGCCGCGGTGATGCGCCCCTGCTGCCATGCGCCCATGCTGCACAGCGGATCGCAAGAAGTTGAATTCAACCTGAGCAGGAATTCAGAGCGATGGCAGCGCTGCCGGCAGACATTGAACGCCATTGATGGCGGCGCCACTGTCAGAGACAGTTGCGGGTGACGCTCGCTCGCTCTCATGCCATGCTATATGCGGGCATCGCACGTCGTGGCGTTGCTGGGATCCTGGTTGGCGTGCCGATTCGGCCACGCTGGATCCGTCATAGGGTCGTCTGCGAGGCAACAGAAAGCTTCCTGAATTGTGCGCTGCCGCAACCAGGCATGACCTGTTGCAGGGCCTTCAGGGTATATGCCGAACCATAGGCAGGTCGATGATGAGCAACAAATGATGCATTTTCATTCGTAAAGGAAAAGAGCCTCGGCAGGATCTGAAGCGGCAATAGGCAGCCCGCAGGCAGGTGGTGAACACGGAGGGGGAAGAGGGAAAATCAACTCACATTGCTTCAGGCCTCGACGGCAGCGTGCAGCCTCCGCTGCCGGCGGCGAGGCGAGCAGCAGGACGAGGGCTAGAATGGCGACTAGTGGCGTCCACGCCATGCTGTCGGCTGCCGAAAGGATGCGGCGCCTGCAGGACAGCGACAGCTTGCTGGTCAGACCAGGGACGAAGTAAAGCGACAAAAGGACAAACCACCTGCAGAACATGCAGCGAAGAACCAAGGATGTGATAATGGGCATGCTTAGCAAGAGAGGAAACTGCGCTGGGGTGTTCTGGGATCGAGGCGCTGCCTGCAGGTTCCGGAGCAGCCCGAAAGGTCGGCAAGTGGAGTCGCCTGGCCTGTCTTGCCGCGAGGGACGTGAAGCGGCTGCAGGCGGCTGCTTGCGACGCTTGTGACCAGTTAGGATGTCAAACAGGTGCGCAGACAATGGCAGAGCTGCACAAGCTGCGAGGAAAGGACGCGCCGGCTTCCGAACTTCGGACCGACAGCTCAGAAACGACGGAGACCGGCGGCTGAACGACGGCAGGCTGCTGCAGCAAACTTGTGGGCAGGTGGATGCGCGTTGAGCTTCTGGAAGAGACACGACGGCGAAACTCAAAAGCAAGTGTGTGAGTGAGGTGCGCCGCCAGTTGAGCAAGCGCGTGAGCCAGTCAGACTGGGCAAGATGGATCTCGGGAATATCAGAACAGGATCGGGAAAACCAGGATTCGCAGAATTTCAGCAGAGCCTGAGACACAGCGTAGACAACAAAGGCTGAAATGTCAACTTGATGACACGACTCTAACGCATGCAAGCCACTGGCAGGGTCCTGGCTTGAAGGTGCCAGTACCAACCTGCTAGTGTCATGCACGGCCGCATATGCGGTGTGCCCAAATGAAGCAAAACAGCAGACCTTGGCCCCACTGCTATCAATAATTGGGTCTGGCGCAATCCTGACTGCAATGATACAACACCACGCCCCACATCCTGGGGACTGGTGGACATCTCGCTTCGATTGTTCAGTATGCAGCCCAACCACTCAGTGACTATTCACACTACCCGACATTGTTTTATTCCACACACACACTCCACGCGGCAATGCCATCGTTGCCCTCCCCATGAACCTGGAGTCAGCACATTCCGTAACTCAGGTTTAGGGGCACTGAGCCTACATCTACTGCCATGGTCGACGGCACATTGCCGCGGCAGCGCTCGCCGTCAAACATGCTGGTGAGCTTTGCGCGCGTATGTCCAGCATGAAAGCAATCGTCCATGTGAAATGCGTGTGGATTGCACGGCTGCAGAAACATAGTGTGAATAATGCAGACTGGGCACACCTCCTCGCACAGTTTGGCTCTTCCGCCCTGAGTCCCATGATCAGCCGAGCAGCTGAACCTGGTCCAGGCAGTACGTCTGGATGCCGTCAGCGGCATTGATGAACTCCACCTGTAGCGCCATTCCAGAATATGTTGATCGGCTTTTCAGTGAGGGACAGAAGCCAGCGAATGCATGCTCGGCGTTGTCTCAAACGACGGTTTTTAAAGCCCTAGTGCCACACCATCAGCATGCAGCTGTCAACCGCATGCTGGTGCTGTGAAGCAATGCAACATGCGCACCTTGTTGATGTCTCCAGCGCCCAGGCCGCCGCAGCCGTCGAACGCAGCGGCAAACGCTTGCACCTGCGCGGCAGGAGGATGCACGCTTCACTGATATGAAGCTTGCGGTGGTCCACAAGAGCAGCATGTTTCATGTAATTCTGGCGGTGGCAGCTGGGTGCTTCCCCAGCTGCATCCAGGCAGCAGTGGTGCTCGACCAGCGTGCGCTGTTTAAATCGACTTCCCCTGTCCCAGCCCTCAAAAGAAAACCCTGGAGACGTCGTCAAGTGCTTTGAATTCGCACCACGCCGGTGCTGGCGTCGGTGGCCGACCCGAAGTTGCCGAGGTACACATCGTACTTGGACCAGGGGCGGTTGTTGTCGGATCCGGTGGCGGCCACCGTTCGCTCCAGGCTACCGAGGCTGACCTCGTCACAGTTGGTGCCCTGCCGGCATTCGGAATAAACATCAGCGTGTCTCAACGGCGCTAACCTTCTTGAAAACGCCGCGCAAAGGAAATGAGGACCGTGATCCGGAAAGCAATTTGTCCTGTTTGATCGAGTGGACACAGCTCCAAGCAATGCATGCAGCAACATGTGCCAGAGTGCTCCTGACCGATGCACAGCTGCCTTGCCGATGCAGGACCCTCGAGCAAATGGTATGGTGCCATCAAATTCCTGCACACACATACGAACAGCAACGAAAAACAATGCGAGCGCAGAAAAAATGCCGCACCGACGCGGTGCCAATGCTGACGTTGACATTGGGGCTTCCGCCGTTGAGGTTGCGGATGCCGAAGGCCAGGGACAGCATGTTCGTGAAGTCGCCGGGATTGCCTTGGAAGGAGATTGCGCCATTGGGGCGGACGGCCGCGCAGCGGGCGGCGCTCCCAGAGGGCCCGTCTGCAATGCAGGATGGTGTGGAGCAAATGAGCTCTTGCAGAGCGTGCGGTCATGAGATTCTGGTGGTCAGCCAAGGACAGCTTGTGAACCGCAAGCAGCTGAACTCACCTTGGCGATATCAGGCAAGAGTCTGTGCTGGATGTACGCTGCTGGCCAGCAGTGTGCATGGAGTGCAGGCAAACCCAAATGAGGCTTCCCGCCGTGTATGACTGGATGCCCAGCAACTTCGCACACACTTCGCAGAGTGAAAATTGTGTTCCAGAGCTCAGAATGCACAACATGCAGAAGAATCTGTGATCCGACGCTCACTGGTAGACGAGGAGCCGCCCACGTTGTAGGAGACGTCCTGCCAGTGGCCTTGCGGGGCGCCGTTCTGGTAGATGGGTGTGGTGCCGCCCTGTTGGCCTCCCTCAACGCCGCCTCCGATGGTCATGAACTCCCCTGCATGCACAGAAGACGTTGCTGCCGTTGTCTGAAACCCTTGAAATACGGAGCTGCAATACACTGCCCAGGCCGCTGCTGATGCCGCCTTCATGGGCCGTTGATGCTTCGCGCGACGCCCTTACGGCCTGCTGTGCGGCACCGACGGCCTGCCACACCCATCCTTTTGTACTCTGTACTTTCACTTGCAGTTCATCACCTGCCACCGGCCCTGTGACGCAGTGTGAGGAAAGCGCAGATAGCGAGCATGTGCAGGCCAAGGGATGTAGTGCACACACCCATTGGGGCGGAGGCATTGACAGGCTGCGGTGCGGCTGCGGTAGCATTGACGGCAGCCGTTGCGTTGGCCGCTGCTGTTGCGTTTGCGGTAGCGGTGGCATTGGCGGCCGCCGCCGGGGCCATGCCGGGTGCCGGGCTGCCTCCCGACGTGGACATATTGAACGGCGCGGTTACTTCCGCAGGCGGCGCCGGGAAGACGGTCGCATTATTGTAGGGCAGGGGGTAGGTGACGGCCTGCGTGGATGGTTCATGCATGGTCAGAAAGTTGCGTGCATCGCAGAGCCCTTGGTACCCCCCTGGAACGCAGAATGATGCATGCAAGTGGAAGGCAAATGTAACCCGGAAAGCATCCCGAATGCAGCATGCGCCCAGTTATGGTGAGTACATCCTGATCTTATCACATGTCATCTGAACTCATGTGCGGATAGGCAGCCACATGCACGCATGCACATGGCTCCAAAGCCCAGAGAAGCTGGGCACATCACGCACGCACTCGACCCAAACGCACGCACATTTGGGTATCCTGCGGAAATAGTAGCAGCAATGGTCAGCGAGTGATACAAACGACAGCAGGGCATGCAGCAGCATGCAGCAATCGTCAGCGAGTGATACAAACGACAGCAGGGCATGCAGCAGCATGCAGCAAGTGCTGCCAGTGCGTACAATGTAATCACACTGTGGAAAGTAAAGGCGGCGCACAGACCTGGGGGAAGGCCAACGGGCCCCAGATCGTTTGCCGGCGTGAAGTTGCAGGGGACCTGCGCATAGATGAAGTAACATGAGCATCCCAAGGATGGGACTGCAAACCATTCAACATCTGACTGACGGTCGTGCGTGGACATACTGAAACCTCCCGAGTGAGATGCTCTGGTGTACCTACCTCTCGGTAGTTCAGGCCAATGACTCCATACGATGGGTTCGCAAGCTGCGCGGCACACAAGGGCAGCTTAGATGTTACTGTCACACTGCTGCATCAAAATGTAGCAGTGTGACAGTGGCAGCCTTGCATCATGTCGGTTCGTGCGTGACTATCTCATCGTGCAGCTCCCGACTGCTGGCGTTTCACATCATCATTGTTCATGCTGTGGGACGCATCAGCTGGATCGGGCGCTCGCTGAGGCGCATGCAACACGCACCTTCGTCATGGCCCAGTAGGATGTGTCGAAATGGGTCATGTCTCCGCAGCACCACCTGCGAGGTGCGCAAACTTGAAGGTAGGGTGTTCATGGTGTGATGCCTGCGCTGCCGGCTGCCGAAACACACAACGACATGCTGTGCGCCTGTGCTGCGACCACTACCGCAACATGCAGGTCATCGCGAGGCAGTAGGACAACTCGACAACTCGACGCCGCAAGCAGAATAACAGGCCGCCACTTCTGCCCACCCTCACCTCCTGTTGGAATGGGCATTGTCAGGGTAGTTGCAGGGGCACCTGCGCAGATTGAAACCAAGCACTCATCACCACCTCCAGGGCACCATGATGCTCAGCCCCCTCAGTTGGCGGCACCGACCTGCTGCTGGACATACATGGTGCGTCCTGATCACATTGATCTCGTGCACTCTCCCTTGACTATCGTGTGCCCCTGGCACTTGTCAGACTTACGTGTCGATGATTTTGATGACGAGGGAACCCGTCGTGTCGTAGCAGACGTCGCTGCGGTCGATGGTCTCGTTATAGTTGTCGTTGAACACCATGTTTGCGCAGCGGAACTCGTAGCAGCGCCTGTTACTCGACAATGTTGTCAATCAGCACACCGGGTCAGCTAGATATGTATACGTGCATTAGCGCAGCAGGGTCAACGTTGCACTGCAGAAACTGGGCACGCTCCTCGAGACATGGAAGGACATGGAAGGACGCACCCGCAGCTGCCTGCATAGTCCTGCAGGTACGCAAGTCTTTGTGTCAGTAGTGCGTCGCGGTGCTGCTGCGAAGATGCTTCTTCCACAATGCAGCTTTGTCAAAGACACAGGAGGAATGTGATTCAAAGAGCCTTCACCGGATTCACATCCGAGATTGCGGCAACCTGCATGTGAGGTCATAATGTCGTGCTGAGCACAGAGTCTGATCAACCAGCATAGCGTTTGATGCTTCTTCAGTGCCCGTGTGCTGGTTGACTGTCATGAACAGCACCATTAACGGAAATCTGGCGCCTCTCATTTAGAAAAAGCCCATGCTCACACTGATGGCGCCAACATACGCGTGCATCTATACTGATCGTGACTGTAAGGAAGGGCATGCAGATTCTGCGACTCGCCTGAAGCCCCTGGCCGTGGTCAGCGTTCGGGTCGATATGCCTGCGATGACCGGACATGCATCAACCTGTTCCAAAACGACGCGCACAACGGTATCACATGTGCACAGACTTCAGTCAATCGCCATGACGCTTGCTGGGGACAGCGGCAGGTTATTGGCAGGTGGGATGGCGCCGCACCCAAAGTGGCAGGCTGCGCAGACACAGAACCATAAGTCAGGTGGCACACGGAGGATCAGCATCAGCAGTCAAATTATCGAGTCCAGCATTCATGCCGGAGGTAGACATCTTGTCAAGCGTGCCTGCGTTGTCGATGTTCATGTTGTCGTGATTGTATGCAAAGGTGGCGCGGCCGATCTGCAAATTATGAGAGCCGCCATCAGCACAGCCTTGTGCATGCCAACCACACAACCCGCATCGGCAACAGCTTCACAATGCGCTCGACTGACGACCACACAAGGCCGGGCAGGTTCAGACACGCATGTCGCACAAATCGCACCTTCCACTCTCCCACTGTCGTGTTGTCTTGGGCAGTGAACTGCGAGTCGTGCCTGTTAGGCCAGGAGCTGTCCTGTATGGCGCAAATGAGTGCAGAACATCACTGCATCCGAGTCTACTCTCGACCTTGCCGTTGACAGAATGGTAATTGGCTGTGAAAGTTCCAGTGGATTTGCAAACCTGAAACTCGTCATAGTGCAGCTTCCGGGCGCCCAGCCTACGGATCGAAACGCCCGCGCTGACAATATGATTTGATGCTGAATCAAGCGCAAGGCTGGTGAGGCGATATGGCAACACAAGGCAACGTTGCCTTGTTGACACAAGTCAACACGAAGGCGCAGGCGTGAACGTTCACGCCGTCAACGGCACACATTTGTCAGACGGGAGGCTGCGAGCCGAGATTTGACTTGTACACCCACCGAGCATCGGCCGTAGGTGCCACCGTGAACACAGCGACGGCCGCGATCAGCAGGGCGGAGCCCGTCCCGATCGCCATCGCTGCCGCAGGGGCGGAAATATCTGCGGACGGGCCAAAGTCTTGGATGGCCGCCTGCGGCCCTGTGCCCACCCTCTACCAACGAGGATCGATTCCTTCAGCGGCTATGCAATTGTATCAGGCAAAAGATGGATCTTGGATGTCGTGTAGAACAAAACCTCGGTCAGTGCCCAGCACAAGAGCCGCTCGCCGTGTACAGGATCCAACGCGTTCAAGAGTTGCTAGCCCTTGAAGCAAATCCCAGCGTGCTGTACAAGTTGCAAACCAATATGTGCAGGAACTGCGCGATGAAAGCACGTCTTGCAATCGGCAATTTAACTCCAGTGCAGTTGAGCGGTTGGTCTGTCTCGTGACAGATGAACCCTTTTGCCAGAATGCCCCTTCGGCCTGGACTGACCAGGACATCCGTCAAGCGGTGCAGAACTTTCGGAGATTGACCCCTCCGGAATGTGATGGGCGCAAGAGACAGATGAAGAGGTGCCGCCGCGAGAATGAACGGCGGTCACACATCAAAGGACGAGTGAGCGATGAACACTGGCGCCATGGCACGTCGATCGAACTTTGCTGAACCCTGATCCAGCTGTTACGTACAGCCATCCGAGGGCAGTCTGGGACGTATCTAATGACAACTGGTTTTTGCTTTTGAGCCGGCCTGCATGGACAGGAGCAGGCATCGCAAGCTCCGTTGTCAGGCAGGATGCACCGAAGAAGCACCGTTCTGCATCACAGCCGAGAGTACTGAGGATGCGAATTCACGAATGAGCCTCGAACCTTTGCAACCCATCAGGCACTGGAGTTACGTAGCATGCAGCGCTCATGCATCAGCTCATCAGCAAGGTTCAGATCGAGCTTTGAGGCGAATGGGGCCAGCTCTGCCGCTTGTTCTCCACATGGCAGCGGTGTTGAATCGCGGCGCCAAGACTCGCTTAGCGTTCAAAGCATAGAGAAGGCAGCCACGATAGTTCCGGCACATACAGCAGTGCTGGGCTTCCTGCCCTGATGCCGCACGCAGAAGTGCACACGTCATGCCGCCAATGACGGCGAAGCAGCAGATTAACACTGCGCTCGTGACGTTGTGACTGCGGCACGAGTGCTAGGCGGACACGCAGCGGTAGAGCCGACTGCGACGCTAACAGCAGCAGTAGTGATGACTGCGGCTCCAACAGCAGCGGTAGTGCCGACAGCAGCGGCGGCACCATCTGCCGGCCCCTCTGCACAGCCCGCTGCTGGGCCCACTGCAACCCCAAGCGGCGGCGCAGCAGGCTTTGGGCCCCCCACATCACAGGGGACGACGGCGCAGGGCCGACAGGTGAGTCCGTTGAAGTTATCAACAGCATGCTGCGGGAAGCAGCGCTGAAAAATAGAGCGTCCGCCAGCTAACTTGCAGACGGAAAGCGCGGCCAAATCGCATTTGGCGAGGAGAGTTTATGACCGCCAACAAGTCAGGACTGCGGCTGCTATGACCTCATCCTGATTATGATGTACCAATCAGTCTGTCGCCGCTCGCAGATGCCGTTGTCTCAGGTGCATACACTCTTTGTGCACAGTTCTTCACTGCGCCGGACTGCATGCGAATCTGTGCTCCTGTCGGGTTGCCTGTCTCACTGCATCATCACCTTGTGCAGGTCGAGTGCGAGCCCTCTGGGCCAATTGTATCTGTCCAGCTCTGCCAGCATTCTCGCTCGCTCTGCCGATTCGAATGCCATCGACTGACTCATTCTGCTGATTTCTCTACAGGGTGCCACAGCGCTCACAGCCGCTGTCACAGCCAACCTCTGGCAGATGATGCAGAATGCATACGGCGGTGTGTGGCAGCTCTCGAGGCTGCCGCCGCCGCCCTGGGATCTGCGCATCACCTCAGCGTCAAAGCCGGAGCAGCTAATTGCAGGGTGCGCTGTTGTCAGGCGCAACAAGCAAACCCCGCACAACCGGATACAGTTGTTCTTTCCATAGGAGGCGCCATTGCCATGCGACCTTTACATCTACCACCCTCACGTCAAAGCATGAGCAGCTGACGACAGCATGGCGCGCTGCGGCGATATGCCTGACAAGCTCATAAATGAATGGCAGGGTTTTGGCAAGAAAGGCATGAGGAGGAGAGATGTCGACTTTCTCTTGACGCAGCGTAATCCCTGATGCTGGTCACTGCTGAGACGTGGACACTTGCATCCGGAGTTTCCTCGGCATGCACACTGCCGTCCAGTCTTCATCCGCTGTCGATGCAGGAATGCGGTGCTGGCGACGGCCGCCAACCCCAACGGACGCAGCTTCAGCACCAAGATGCAGTTTAGCACGGCAATGACGTCCGGGCTCTACTTTGGCACCCGCTCCAGTGAATGAACCGGGGTACACCGGCATGGCTACTTCCTCCAGCCCCGCGGGTAAGAACTGGACGGACATTTGTCGTGTCCGAAGGCTGAATCGACCAGTGGTGCTGTGTGTATGGGGAACGAAGGCTCAATTTGGCTGAGGATCCGAGTCTCTCAGGATGCCTTTAAAGTAAATTTACTGCATGCGCATGCACTCCGAGTGCAAAAAGGAGGCTCCTTTCTGTCGAAGTCCCATCACCGCCAGTGCACAAAATCAGAGACTCTGTGAATGGTGAAAGAAACTCATGACAGCTGCTAGTCCATCTGCAGGCGAGCCTTCGGTCGTCCCTACAACAGGATGTGCGCCTAGCGTCTACGCTCTCCTGCAGTCGAAGCCCAATGCCACGGTTCCTGCAGCTGGCAAGCAGGTGCGGTCAGGTCCTGCCACCGTTTGGCCACTGATTTCGTACTTCTTGGACCGCATGATGTACTGGAACAACAGGTGCTCCGACTGTTGCAGCGGTCGAGATAACCGCAGCCATTTCAGCATGTAGTGAAGCTAAACTGCAGAGCGAGTAGCGGCAGTCGCTCCACCTCATCAGTGTTGCGGCTGAATCGAACTTTGAAGCTGTTGTGATGATGATGCAGCAGTGATCAGGAACTCCTATTGAATGGGTGGCCTGCTGCGCGTTGTGCCCAGGCATTCTGGCATCATTGATGGATCACAATGCCTCGACGACAGTGCTGGTGCCGACGAATGCGGCATTTGCGGCGACGCCGATGGCCCGCCTTAACATTACCAACACGCCGACGCTACAGATGGCAAGAGCTTTGACTTCTGCTCTCCTGATTCATGCATGCTACCGGCTAGCTGTGTCTATGTAAGGTCAAGACGTCCCCATGTCACTTCACACGCATGCTCACAGTTTCAAGCGAGACATATGTGCGCCTGTCTGGCTGGCTGATAAGGTCAGTCGCATCCACCGGCATGCTATCTGGGTGTATTGTGCAGACTCTGCCTGCGCAGAGTTGCTGCCGTCTCGCATCAAACATGCCGAGTAAACTCCTTTTGTATGCTTCCCCTGTGTGCAGCTGCTGCTGTTTCACATCATCACGAGCCAGCTGCTGTCGGCGGACGTCGGCGAGGCCGTTGGAGGCGGCCCCGTGTTGCCAGAGGACCTGGTGCGAGTTTTACAAGCGCACTGCATGTCACATGTAGTAGGTTTTTGGAGACATCAATACAAAGACCTGTCCCGGGCGCCGGAATGTGTGGTACTCCATTTCGAGCTTGCTCCTGTGCCTGACGATGCCGGTGCACTGTGGGCGTGTCAATATTACTGAGAGTGCCAAACAGCGTCACGAATGCACCGCAGACTTGCTGAAAGTGCGCCTGCAGGTCTTGATACCCTGAAGACGAGGCGCAGGCAAGCTCGACGCCGCAGAGGGAATTTGCAGAGTCTTGAAAAAGTGGGTTTTCGGCGGGGCCCAGACAAGAACAGAATGCGTAAATTCATGCTTGCTGTAAAATTTGCCAAGAGATTTGAGGTAGACGTGAAGTTCACGGCCGGCACTGTGGAGTTTTGTCGGTCATTGGTATGTCATTTGTCGGTGCAAGTGTACACAGGTCCTGATAAGAGGCGATACAATTGCAAGGCAGCAGAAGGGGGTTGCCGCCGCGCACTAAATTGCAGCATGGTGCCGAAGTGGCATTGACAGTCCAGCCATGAATTCGGAGGTACGGTTTGTAAATCTGAGAGAAAATTCTGACACTAGGTGCACATGTGGGTGCACTCGGGGTGGCCCGTCCACCTGGAATTGTATCAGGAAGCGACGGCCTCGTCCCCTGGCGGGAGCGATGCACAACACAAAACACGTGTCCATTCAAAACACCAAAACAAACGCCGGCGGCCTACGAAATTCTCTTGCCTTTGCGTCATTTGCGAATCGCCGCCGAAAGCACAGCAAACCACAGCGCAGCGTCTGCTGGATGTGGCGTCCCACCAACTCATAACCCGGACACTCTACTCTACGACCACTCACTCACATGGCGATGCCGAACCCACCCGCTTGGCAAGCTGCAAACCCTCAACCTGACGCTGCTGGCATGGCGAGTCTGATCTGTCCGCGGAAAGCTCCTTCGCACAGGCGCCATTGTCAGTGACAATGGCGCCCGGGGCTCGACCCTGGTGAACTGTACGGTCGGAAGGCGCCCTGGTCTGACACCTACGATAAAGCAACCACGGCTGTGAGCTTCTGTGTATCATGAACTCAAAGGCCCACTCAAGCACGTGACGCAGGAAGTTGCGGACATATATCTGCACGCCGGAGGAGCATCACCTAAAGAGCGTCATCAGCTTCTTCACACACGCTGTCCTGCTGCACCTACATTCGTCCTACCGCACCTTGAAGCTGCCAGAGGCCTTTGGGCTGAGGCCGCCTGGGCCGCCGCCGCCGCCTCCACCGCCCTCGCCAGACGACTGCGCCTCCCAGTCGCGGTGCTGCGCCGCCGCCTTCTCGAATACGGACATCGGCCGCCGCTCGGGGGCTGCCGCCGGTGAAGCCTCCCCTGCCGCCGCCGACTGGTCGCCCGCGGCTGCGGCGCCAACAGCAGCGGCAATGCCCGCGGCGACGGCAGCGGCGGCTGCTATGGCGGCTGCCTCCAGACGAGCATCTGCCGGCACAGGGCTGCGCGCCGCGTAAGCCACTGGCGGCGCTGCATTGCCGTCAGCCGGCACAATGTCGCTCCTGCCTGCCACAGCACTGAGCACTGCCGCCGGCTCGGCGGCCAGGGGCTCAGCAGGGGCCTTGTCCTCGTCCATGTCTTCAGCGGCGTCCTCGTCCGCCGCCGCCGGCTTTCCGTGCCCCTCTTCGGGCGAGTTGCTGGAGCCGCCGCTGCCGCTGTGCTGCTGCTGGTGCTCTGGCGACGCGCTGCCGGCGCGGCCGCCAGGGCATTTGGTTGCCGGGCCGCCCGTCGCGTGTTCCTGCTGCGCGTCGCGGTGGCCCGCGGCGGCGTCATGCGTGGCTGATGCAGGTGTGTCGGCCACGGCAGCCGGCGGGCGCTGCAGTGGCGTGTCGGTCGCCTGGGACGAATTGGCAGCGGCGCTTGCAGCCGCCCGGCCAGCGGTGGCGACCGCCGGCGGCGGCGGCATGTCGCAGAGCTGGCTGGCGGCGCGCAACGCCTGCGTTGCTGCGGCAGACCTGCCGCCAGCGCCGTTCCCGCCGCCGCCGTGGCCGCCCTTTGAGGCGGCGGCACGCGCCGCCGCCTCGGCGGACCCCGCCGGCAGCACCGCGCTCCAGAAGCTGGCGTTGGCCGCCCCGCCATTGCCGCCGCCGTTGCCGCCGCCGTTGCCGCTGCCACCGCCGGCCGCCGAAGTGAAGCTGTTGAGGCGCTGCACGCTGCGCGGCGTGTCCTCTCCGCCGTTGCCGTTGCCGCCTGCGACGCTGCCGTTGCCGCCGCCATTTCCGCCGCCGTTGCTGAGCGAGGTGGTGGGGTCCAGCCGCGCGATGTTAAGCGTCGGCCGCACGGGCGGCTGCGCCACCGCACACAGGTCCGCCGAGCTGAGGCTGCCCAGGCGGCCGCCTGCCGGCAGGCTTGGCGCAGTGGACGTCCTGCAAACACAATTGCTAAGCGTCAGCACAACTTGCACGGACAGCAGTGAGAATGGCAAATGGGGCCATGGCAAGATCGTGTTGCAAGCGGGCGGGAAATGCCGCTCAGAGCCTCGGCCCTGGTGGTCTGCAGGCCGCTGCGCCACCCACGAGACAGGATCTGAAGCACAGTGCCAGATACTTTTACGACAGCCCCTCACGGTGACCAGCAAGTTCACCTGAGCCGCTTTGCGGGGGAGGACACGTCTCCGGGAGTGGTGAGCCAGCCGCCGCGGTGTTCGACGATGCTGCCGGGGGTGAGGCTGTGGCTGCTGATTACTTTCTGTTGTTGTTTGCTTCTCTTTCTGTATTGTTACCTGAGGCGCTTTGCGGGGGAGGACACGTCTCCGGTAGTGGAGAGCTGGCCGCCGCGGCACTCCACGACGCCGCCGGCGGTCAGGCTGTCGCTGCTGCCGCCGGGCACGGGGCTCATGCCCCTGATGCCGGTGAGCTCGCTGGTGGTGGACCCCAGCTCAAATCGCTCAAGCTCGCCGGAGGCGCCTGCGGCCAGGGAAGGACACAGGGTAGGCATTGTGACGCTCCCGGTTTCAGAGCCGCTCTCGGCTCAGAGACGCTCTTGGTTCAGAGCCGCTCTCGCCTTAGACGCTTTTGGTTCAGAATTTCGGGTGTAGTGGCCTGGCAGCTGGTGGTGGACCCAAGCTCATGTCGCTCCAGCTCGCCGGAGGCGCCTGCAGCTGGAGAGTGACGGACCTGCTTCGCGACTTCCGGATTTCTGGTGATCATTTAGGGTGTAGTGCCAGCTCGGCTGGTAGAGGACTGCAGCTCAAACTGCCCAGGGTGCAACGGCAGCGTCTGGAGGTGGGCAAGTGCCTTGGTGGCCAATATGTCTGTGGGGATGAAGCACAGCGTGGCACCCTGGCGGCGCTGGCTCGACTAGAGTGTCAGTGGCAGCAGGCTTGGTCTGCATCATGGGTTCGGTGCTGCTGAGCGCACCTCGGACTGGGGAGGCGCCGTGAAGTGTGGTGGACTGAAATTGACCGCCCCAAAAGGCGGCAGCAGGGTCTGAGATACCTGCAGCAGCACAGCGACAAACTGAATCATAATGCTTCACACATTTCGAAGAGGTTGCTTGTGGCAATGCGACGCCTGCTCCTTGACAATCAGGCAGAAGGCTGCACGACTCACTTGCGACAATTCGAAGCTCAATTTTAGAGTAAAAACGGTCGAATAATGAATGTAGCGCACCGGTGGGGGCAGGAAAGGATGCGCTGGGGCCACGAAATGCCGGGGGGCTGCCTCCCTGCAGCCCGGAAAATGTTGGCGGCGCGCCGAACGAGCCGCCCGCGGCGCCCAGGCCGCTGCACGAAAAACGTGCGTGCTCAGGAACCAGTACCAATTTCGTTGGCTAATAGATCGCGTGATTGCGTGTCCTTGCTCCTGAAGAGGCAAGTGTACTCGTACTCAGAGAGTGTGTGAGAGAAATCGTCAGGAACTAGTGCTCGGACATCAGACAAACAGTGCATGATAAACGAAAGGGTGGAACACCCTTGAGTCATGCCACCCAACAGAGGTCTGTGTCGACATGCAGTCAGCAAGCATGTGCTGGCAGCACTGCTGCACGATGAGATTCACAATGGCGGACGGGCGGCAAGCCACATAGTACGAAAAGCGATATCTGCAAAGATAGGGAAGTGTAACAAGCGCACCTGTACCAGCGCGCGTCAAAGTCCTTGTCCCAAGACGGCGGACTCGCGCCGCGGATGTTCCCCGATGCGCCACTCGGCTCCAGCAGGCTGCAAAAGACAGAGTGTCTCATTAGAGGTGGATGAGCGGAGGAAAGTAGCGCAGGGAGTAGCCAGCAGCTTGAGAATTGGATGTGAACAGCCTCTGAGAGCCGACCGGCACATAGCTTGGCGCAACTTGAGCAAGCTCGAGGCGTAGTTGCAACACAGCTCTGCAGCAAGTTTTGCCAGGAAGCAGGAAGCACCTGCGCCACCACTCATCGCCGCTGCCGCCGCTGAGGTTGCTGCGCGCGGCGCGAAGGCCACGGGCGCGGCCGCCGCCGCTGCCGCCCGAGCCGCTGCTCTTGTCGCGCCCGTCTCGGGGATCGGGCGACGCCGAGCGCTGCCGGGAGCTGGTTACGATCGGTGGCAGGCCCACCGCCTGCGCCGCCTCCGCCTGCACAGTGCCAAGACGCAGTTTCAGAACACAAAAACCTACAATCACGACATTTCCAAGGTGAATTTGCTGAGCTGCCGGGCGCTGGTGACGACCAGCGCCAGGCCCACCGCCTGCGGATTGTGCATTCGCCATTCAGCAGCTTGTGTGGCATTGCAGAGGTGGAGCAGGATTCGTGGTCGTGCTGTAGCCCGCTGGCGATGAGAGGCGGCGGGCAGACCGCCTGCACAGCGACCACCTGGAGATTGAACACGTCGAGGATCAGAAAGAATAGAACGAGGCGCTGGAGTGGACATAGCGTAGCTGCCAGGCACCAATAACGATCGGTGGTTGCCTTGCCGCCTAAGCCGCCGCCTGCACAGGACAGAAATGGGACTTGATCAGATGGATATGGGTTTGCTTAGCACGCCCATCAGATGCGCGCAGAGCGCTTTCGAAGACTGCATAGGGAAACGCGGAGCAGTCAACACGCAGCGAGGCTTCTGCTGCACAGGGCCTGCAATGCTGCATGCGGCAGAATGCAGAACACAAAAGAAACTTGCAGGCACGTGGGTTGAAAGAAGCATGTGGGTTTACAGAAACGCGCAGGTGTGCATCTCACCAGGCGAGTGGCCAGTGCCTGCTGGTCTGCGTGCTGCTTTGCCGCCTCCGCATACGCCATCGCCACGGCAGTGGACGGCTCCAGCGCCAGTGCCGGCGCGGCGGCTGCGACGGCAACTCCTGTGGCGGCGCCAATGGCAGCGGCGCTGGCGGCGGGGTCCGTCCACAGCGGCGGCGCGCCCCGCGGGTGGCTGCAAGAGCAGAAGGGACCGCGCAGCTCAGCCACAGCTGTGCGGCCGCAGCGCAGCTCACTCACTGTCGAAAACGACAGATCCAAGCACTCAGGGCAGCCATGAGAACCACGGCTGCTGATGCCTGCGAAACGCCTTGCTCGTGAGAATTATTTCTGCTAAGCACACCTTGCTGACGGCTGCGGCCACTCTGTGCCGCCGACGCGCAGCTGCGGCATCCCGGGCGGAGACCTCCCCCGCGCCCCGCCGCCGTCGCCGCCGTTTCCGCCCCTGGCCTCGTCCGCCGCCGCTGCGGCCGCCTCCGTCGTGGCAGCGCCGACGGCCGCCAGCGCGTCCAGCGGCGCCGTCGCCGCAGCAGAGGTGTAGTAGTCCTCGTCTTCGTCGTACGAAGACTTGCGGCGGGCGGCGGCGGCGCGGCGCGGGCGGCCGTCGCGCGAGCGCTTTGCCGGCAGCGACGCCGCCGCCTCCCGCGCCTGCAAGTGGAATGTGCGAAACTCGTATTGGAGTTGTTGGGGGATTGAAACATAGGACGTATGACTGCTGTCGCGTGAGCGCTTTGTCGGCAAAGACGCCGCCGACTTCCTCGCCTCCGGATTAAGACAAATGAAGCCTGACCAGCATGGGATCGTCAACAAAACAGTTGTGTGGGGCACTCCTCGGTACAACAGCTGGGAAAGCGGCAGAGAAGAGGCAAAGCTATGGATGAGCGACAGACGGCAACAGCAGAGTCGTACCTGCGCAGCGGCGGCCGCGTCGGCGGCGGCAGCAGCAGCGGCAGCACGCCCTGCCTTGCGCTGGAGCTTGTACTCCGATGCGCAAAAGACGCAGTAGCTGCACGCAAAAACGTCACAGTCGTCACAGCTTGTAGATCGGCATCGCCTGCACCGACTACTGCCCATCCACGCAGCGAGCGCGCTTTCAACAGGGGCAGGTACCACGAAGTCCGAGGACTACACGGCCTCAGACTTGCCAGTGCCCTGGGAAAGCGAGATCTCATCACCGAGTTAAAAAGGGTGAAAGCGAACCTCACCTGTACAGGCCGTCGGGGCGGCTCAGCTGGCGGTGGAACTCGGTGGTGGGCCGCTCGTGCCCGCACCGCCGGCACACCTTGGTTGGCCCCGCTGCCACGGCTTCACCTGCTTGACAGCACATGTCAACAGCTTTGAACGCCTGTCAATCTAGTTTGCCATGTCTGTGATGGGTCACTCGTGGCCGCACTGCATGCACACTTGGCGAGCCCCGCCGCCACGGCCTCCCCTGTTGTCAAGCAGATCAGCCTCAGTGCACATAGACATGAGCCGTGGTCCACAGGCCAAAGCCGCACAAGCAAAAATGACCAACGCACAGCAAGATCAGAAAGCAAGAACAGTGTTTGAACTTTGTTCTTGAACTGTTCGTGAAAGCGGGGTTTCAAGGCGTTTCACGAGGGACCAAACATTTTGTACCCCCGCTGCCGCGGGCCGAGGCCAGCTGCGCCGTGCGGCAATCCTGGCACACGTCTCGCAGCCCGTCCAGCTTCCGGGCGTCCGCCGCAAAGTCCGCCAGCGACCGCGGCTCCTGTGCAGGACCATGGAGCAGTCGTTGATTGCGATTGCAGCACCACGTCGAAATGTTTTTTCATGTGGGTGAGGTTCGTGCAACCAGATGTTACTCGTCGCACATCGTCACTGAGCCTCCGCTTCACGTTCGCCTCCATAACTCACGCAGCATTCCCGATGCAGCACTGTCCTTGAGCATGTTGAGTCCGCAGCAGCACACCTGGCACTCGATGCACGTCTTGTGCGGTGGCACTGCCGCCGCCTCGCCGCCCGCTGCCTCAGAGCCCTCTGGGCTGCCAGAACTGCTGTCATAGTAGGAAGTGCCGCCGGAACCGCCGGCGGGTGTTCCGCCGCGTGAGTGGCCGCCGGCAAAGCCGCCGGCCGCAGCGCGCGCCACGCTGTTGGCCTGGTTGCGACACGCCTGTGAGCATGGAACCTACATTCTGACAAAAACAGGAGTGGTCCAATCTGGGCTGATGCTGTCTCGTGTCTCACTGTTCCAGCCAGGGATGTGGAGCCTCACTTAGGTGCTGCCGCTGTTCGAAGCTGCATCGCATCAGGTGATGTGCTGGGCTCGTTTACATGTGGATCCTGCAGCAGAGGCTGGCAGCAGATCTTCGTTTGCCGCGAACACATCGTCATGCACACCTTGCAGGAGGAGGAGAGGCCATCGGAGCGTGTGCGCGTGCGGTGGAAGTCGCCTGCCTTTTTGCGCCTCCGGCACCGCCCGCATACCTGCCGGCACAGGGTGGGAAGGGCTGTTAGGGCTTTGCCGGGTTGATGCCGCAGGCGCAGCAGCTGCGCCAGGCGACAGTTCGAGCCACCAAGCGAGGCCCTAACCCAGCATGTGAAGCAACATGCATGTGGTGGCCTGGCAGTGTGCAGACCAGGCTTGCCGGCCTATTTCCATGGAGGTCGCAGAGGTCGCAGAGGCTCATGCCGTCCACAGCTGCCGAGGACGTGTACAGTTCTCATGAGGGTTGGTCATTTTGTGCATGGCACCACCTTGAAGGCGACAGTCGGCTCGTTGACCAGCGCCTTTTGCTTCTTGCGCTCCGCCGCAGCCGCTGCGATGCACTCCTGCGGCAGTTTAGGGTTTAGAGTCAGGCATCAGCACGGGCAGTCCAACAGACGAAAGTCCTCACACTCGTAGATGTGTTGCAGCCTGTCACCTGACATTCCAATATGCAATCCCGCTGCGAGTGTCTGGCAAAATGTTCAATGCAGTCTAGACGGCGAGCCATGAGGACACTTGCGCTTGAAAGAACGGATTTTGATCTTTCCACCAGGCGAATCAGGTTTTCGATTTTTCATCAGGCTGCATCCGCGCGCACACCTTGCAGTGACTGGTCAGGCCGGAGGATGTCGTCTTGTTGACGTTGAAGTCCGTCGCCGGCTTGGTGGCGCCGCAGCGGCTGCACGACTTGGCGCCCACTGTCGGCGCCGCCACCTGGGTGATGTGAGATTGAACCGGGATCGACAACAGTCAAGTGATGTTGCTCTGCAGCAGAGGCATTGTAGCAGCACAGTATGGCAGGGCGACAACCCTTCGGCAGCTGTTTAGCACAGCCAGCGGGCCAGCGGGAGGTTGCATGTGCATCCGCAGACACAAGACGTGCGGACATTGAAGTAAGACAGGGGAGACGCCGGTATAGTCTGGAGCTCACCAGGGGCTTGGCGCGGCGGGCGGCTGCGGCGGCGCAGCAGCTGCGGCACTGCCCAAACAGCCCGTCCTTGTACGAGCGCGAGCGGTGGAACTCGCTGGCCGGCTTGTCCTGTAGTGCGCAACAGAACACAGAATCAGCATGGGAATTGCGGGAGGCAAAACAGATGAGACATGGATGAGCTGCTAGCTGAAAAGCAGTTGAGTATCTCTCCGGGAGCATTGTAGGAGCGGGGATGCTGCTGCCGGCAGTCTCGAGCGTCGCCCCTGACTGTGGAACCAAAACAAGATTTCGGACTAGTTCAAGGTTCCGGTTTCTGACATCAACGCTCGAGCAGTGAGGTGGCACACCTGCTGGCAGTGGGAGCAGACTTTGGACTGCACGGTGGGCGCCATCACAGGCGGGCGCTTGGCACGGCGCTCCGCCGCCGCAGCCGCGTTGCACGGCTTGCAGTAGCTGCACAGCCCATCGGGCGCCACCTGTAGCCGCCAGAGCAGCCTGGGCTTAGATTCAGCCTGGGCTTAGATTCTGGCATCGTGTATTGGGCTTTAACAAGCTTGTCCAGTGCCATGTGCAGGCGGCGGCATGCATTTGCACACCCCCCTGGACTGCCCAGACGCCCTGTTGGCCAGCAAACATGTCCAGATGACGATGCTGCTGCACACATGTGATGCACATGTGAATGTGTGTGCGGCATCAGTGCAGGCCGTACACCATCAGTGCCCGCTGAAACGCACCTTGTTGGCGTTGAACTCGGCGGCAGGTTTCGTTTCCCCGCACCGGCTGCACGCCTTGGCGGCCACTGCGGCAGCAGCAGACCCGAGGTCAGCATCCCGGTTATCGTCTGATTTCGTTGATACTCGCCCCTGCCACTACAGGCCTCGCCCACGGTACAGATGCTTCTGCCCTGCCTCCTCCCTGCCCTCACTCAGCCTTTCAATGTAAAAGTACGACCCCTCACGCAGCCACGTCCTTGACTTGAGAAGTACGCCGGGAACTCCTGGATTTTGATAGGCTGCTCACCGGCGGGCTCGGTAACAGGCGCCTTGCCCTTCAGGCGCGCAGACACCATGTGCCGCACAAGATTCCGTTACGTTTGCTCGGATCTCGCAGCTGAATCTGTCGAACTCACCAGTGGGCTCGGCGACAGGCGCCTTACTGTTGAGCCGCGCCGACGCCATGTGCCGCATAGAGTTCCGTTCCATTCGCTATGACCTGGCAGCCAAAAGTAGTGAACTCGCCAGTAGGCAGGGTGACGGGCGCCTCACCCTTCAGGTGCGCCGACACCATGTGCCTCCTGTCCGTTCATGTGCCTCCTTTCCATTCGCTATAAAATCGCAGATTACTTTGTTGAACTTGCCAGTGGGCTTGGTGACGGGCGCCTTGCCGTTGAGCCGCGCGGACACCATGCTCCGTGCATCGCTTACAGCGTCTGAGATAAGGTAATATTCGAAGCTTATTCACCTGTGGGCTCGGTGACGGGCGCCTTGCCCTTCAGGCGCGCAGACACCATGCGCGCCGTGCATCGCTTGCAGCGGTTGTCGCGCCCGTCCAGGCGCCGCCGGTTGCGCGGAAAGTCCTCGATCGCCTGTGGCAGATTGTGTAGTTTTGAGGCGCCCGAACGTCGCAGAGGTCACCACCAAACGAGGCCTGCCGGTCAGGCTCTTCAGCAGCAGCATGCCGAGGCAACGCAGCTCAGTCCAACAGCCGTGTGATACACAGGCGCCGCAAAGTGATGCGGCGTCGGGCACACCTTCTCCTCCTGGCACTCCGTACACTCTTTGGTGACGCCGCTAGGGGCACCATCCTCCTCCGCGCCGCCTTCCTCCATAGCGTGCGGCTCCTCCTCCTCTGCTGCGTCCATGGCGCTGTGACGCTGGCTGCAGGGGTCCCGAAGATCGGCTGGGCCGCTGCCGCCGGGTGCCGCTGGCTCAGCTGCAGTGCGAGCGCCGCAGCCGTGGTATGACCAAGCCTGCAGGTATTTCAGCCACGGTCTAAGTTTGCACGATCAGGCCATCGACCACGGGAGTAGGAGGTGCAGTCTCAGGAGCCGAACAACTGATCTGACGGGATCGAATCAGTGAACTGCTCGCCACAGAGTCTGCTGCACAGCCCGAGGTGCTCGCTGAGTTTAAGTCCGAACCGGAGTGCTCGGCGTTTGCAATCACATCGGTTTTGTGACAGCTAGCAAAGCAACATCAACCTAGCACTTGGCATATGCCTTTCTGCACCACGGGCATATGCGCTCAGCGGGCCTGGCCTGGGCTTTCGCAGGTCTGAGCATCGATGGGATTCAAGTGATGATATGAAAATATTTGCATGTGTTTGCAGGCTGGATGAGAAAGAACAGATCTGCACTCCGTTTGCTGGTCTCCGCGCGTTTGCTGGTTTCACCGGTGCCGGCCAACACGCTATAGGGCGCATGCCGACCAGCTGCCGAGCAACATTGCATTTTCGTGCTCACCATATACTAGCTCGAGCAAACGAGCACACCGCGAATGCCGGATGCATTCATGTCCCCGCTTTCCTGACGATGTGTGATGTCCGGAGGTGTCACCGGAGGTGCACAGCCAAGTGTTGCAGACCAGTAGCGTCTCACCTTGTGTAACGGCTTCTTTGCTCTCGATGCTGCTGCAGCAGTACGCGTTGTAAACCTCCTCCAGACTTACAGTTGCTGCAACTCGCCTGTTGGCACGCGACTCCCGGCGAGGTGCAGCTGCGGAAACGAGGCTTGTGGGCAGCGGTACGGCTGATGAGAGCTACTGTGGTGCTTATACGGCAGGCTTGCCTGCGGACGCAACCTTCGGAAGCTGTTCGAGCGCACGCGAGCATTGATTCCTCATTGCAGTGAAGATTCCTGAGGATGCCGCAACTGTGACTGGGCAGCAACGTCTCCAAGCATGTGGAGACCATAACGTCGAGTGCATCGGTCACTGGTTTGGCCGACCTTCACAGCTCCGACTCAATCGGCTACGCAGCATTCCGTTGCCGCGACGAGCGCCGCCTCCGTCGCCGATGCACTGTCTACCAGCTCGCTCAAGTTGCTGGCGGTCGCTCGCTCACTTCATCAGCGGGAAGGCAATGACGTCGCGTATGGACGCAGCGTCTGTCAGCAGCATGACCAGCCGATCGATGCCCAGGCCCATGCCCCCGGTGGGTGGCATGCCGTATTCCAGCGCCGTCACGAAATCCTCGTCCAGTGCCACCTGTGCGCGCATGGCTCAAGGTCTGCAGCCATCAGTGGAAAGTGGACGGTGTTCTCGGGCATCGTGGTCAATGCATGCGCCTGCCTGCCAAAGCGGCAGTGATTGCGCGCCGCGCAATGCAGTTCTAAGGCGACTCCATGAGAGGACGGCCCGCAGTCCCATGTGTTTGCAGCCTAGGTGATGTTACACAGCTGCAACACGCACCTCATATGCTTCCTCCGCCGCCGCCTCCAGTGCCGCCGACGCATCCTCGCCGGTGCGTGCGCGCTCCTCCGCCGCAGCCTGACGCAGCAGCCAACTTGTTTGGGAACAGCCTGAAACTGCTCGTATGTCAGATGATGCACTGCGCATGTAATGTTTGGTACTGCGGGCGCCTGCATTCGGGAATTTTGTGCATCCAGCAGCAGGCCAAACACTCTCAAGGGATAAATGGCAGAGTACTCGTGCAGCGGAGGTTGCAGACGCGTGCAGCTCGACCTGCGCCTGCAGCCGCCGCCGCTGGTCCTCCACTCAGATGCAGGTTTCATGTCCAGGAATAGTATTCCGAGGCGACAGCACCTGCGCCACGGCCGCCGCGGCGGTGTGCTGCTGAACCTGCGCCTGCAGCCGCTGCCGCTGGTCCACCGCGTCTGTCAGCTCGCTGAAGCTGTTGGCCAGCTCCCTCCCTGTGTCGAAGATCGTAAACTCAGCGACCTGGTGTGCAGTAGCCGGACGTGGGTTGCTGCCGCTGGTCCACCGCGGCCGTCAGCTCGCTGAAGCTGTTGGCCAGCTCCCGGCCTGCAAAGGTGAATGATGAACCAACTGCTTCTTCAACAGTTCGATATTCTGTTCGTTGGAATAGCGGCACAGCCGACCGCTGCCGCTGGTCCACCGCATCCCTCGGCTCGCGGAAGCTCTTGGCCAGCTCCCTCCCTGTGTCGAAGATCGTAAACTCAGCGACCTGGTGTGCAGTAGCCGGACGTGGGTTGCTGCCGCTGGTCCACCGCGGCCGTCAGCTCGCTGAAGCTGTTGGCCAGCTCCCGGCCTGTGAGGGGACGAAATAAATACTTTGGTGACTCACCTTGCTAAAGCTACTGGACTGATCTCCAGCGGGCTGATGTCCAGCAGGCGTCTTCTTTCCAAATCCTCAGGGATAATTCGTGTTCTGAAAGCTTTCCTTTCCTGTCCACATCAATATGGCATTGTTTTTGTCACAATCACCTGCGATCACCTGCTATGAACAGCTCCCAGCGCTCCACGCAGCCCGTCCTCGCCCCATGCGGCTTTGCCAGCGGCATAGATGCTCTGCGTTTGTTACTAAGCGAAGCGCTTGTGTTTTGGCCACATTGTGTGCCATTCTCATCTGCGATGAAGATCTCCCAGCGCTCCACGCAGCCAGCCTGGCTCCGAGCGGTGCGGCTTGGCCAGCGGGCTGATCTCGAGCGAGTTTATTTATTTTTCGACTTTCATTTTCGGTTTTTCTGTTTGTTCAGTTGCTTTCCATCGTTTGCATCACGAGGGATTGCTGTTGTTACCTGCTATGAAGAGCTCCCAGCGCTCGACGCAGCCCGGCTCCGAGCGGTGCGGCTTTGCGAGCGGGCTGATCTCCAGCGGGTGGTCCATCACGAACGTCGGCTGCTGCAGGGTGGCCTCCACGACGTACTCAAAGACGTAATTCAGCACGTGCCCCACGCTCTCCGCGCCTGCGACAGGGACATGAGGTTTTGACATTGTGGCAGGTGAGGTACTCTGAAGCGGGTAATATACATCTCAAGTGTGGGCTGCTGCAGGGTGGCCTCCACCACGTTCTCAGAAATGGAGTTGAGCACATGGACCACGCTCTCCGCGCCTGCAGCAGCAAAAACCACCATTTGCATGTGGTGAGGAACCACAAGTGTGAAGATGTGCATGTGGCACACACGATGAGCACGGTGCCGCATGGGGAGCCGCGCTGCAGGCTGGCTACAGCCCGAGCAAGCTGGACGGCTCGAGTCAGCGCCTATGCTAAGGTTCATAGCCTTGATAGAGACATTGTGAGATGCAGCTCTCGTCCGACACTGTTTACACAGAGGCACGGCTGGCGCCCATGACATGTACTGCTTCCATGTCGGAAACCACATGGAGCACTCTCAAACACGACAGAAGAGAAAGATCACCCAACACCTCTTGCACGGCAGCGTGGCTGGCGCCGGTAACCTTCACCGCCTCGGCTGCGGCCGCCCGCGCCCCTCCAGGTCTTTGTCGGCCACATTTGCTCTAGTATAACCTATTACTTTATATAACCTTTTACTTTAGACGTTCAGATTTATGTATCAGGTAAGTACCTGACACAGCCTGCACGGCGGCGTGGCTGGCGCCTGCAGCTTTGACGGCCTCCGCCGCCGCCGACCGCGCGCCTTCCAGATCTTTGTCGGCAGAGTACTGCCGGAAGTCCAGTCCGGTGGCGTCTTTCACCAGGTCCCACATTGTCGCGCGCCGGAAAGGCTGCGAGAAGTCAATCGCCAGACCCTGGTACTCGATCTGCGAGGGACGGACATTGAAGATTCATGAAACCACGATGAAGGTACGTTTTCGCTTTGCTGTCCCAAGCCCTGACGCGCGCCAGAAGGGCTGCGAGAAATCGATGGCCAGGCCATGGTACTCGATCTGCAGTGGAGTCAGCGGGCAGGCCCTGGTACTCGATCTGCGGTGGGGAAGCAGGACAACAATTTGGAGTGTTGACACCGCCAGAGCAAATATTGTGGTCGTTTGATCAGGCAGCCTGGTTATAGGCTCCCTCTTGTGTGATCAAGATCGCCAATGGGGTCCGCTCGTACGATTGAGTGATGGCCTTGGTGGCATCTTGAAATCTTGAACAGCGAGTGTTTCTGGCTACGAACACCGCTCACCTGCTCGCTGCCGGTGGCCGCATTGGACGCTGCGCGAACGAGGTCCTCCGTCAACTCCAGCATCGTGATGTAGTCAGCATACGCCTGCGGAACAACACAGGCTATCATCTCCTGTCTGTACTTGCATCCCTTCCTTCAAGCGCGCGCGAGCTTTTCCGTCAGCTCCGGCATAAATGTGTGGCGCTCCTGCCCTGCAAGGTAGACTGCTGTCTCGAGTGACTGTCATGCCAGGTCGATCGGTGGTCTCCTGACCAAGACTCGGCATGAGAGCTATGCACTGAGTCTGGAAATGGGAGCTGTGGGCTTGTGGTTCAGGTTCCAAACCCCAACCTGGTAGGCCTCGACGGTGGTGAACTCGGGGTTGTGCCGCGCGGAGACGCCCTCGTTGCGAAAGATGCGCCCGATCTCGAACACGCGCTCGATGCCGCCCACCACCAGCCGCTTCAGCGCCAGCTCTGCGAGGGGGAACAAGGTTTTGAAATGATCGGCTGTTGTCTTAGGTCAAAAGCCGACATTGACTCAATTGTCGATAGACTTTCATCTGCCACCGCGGCTTGCCGGACGTGGGCAAACCTGCAACAAGCACCCCAGTTGTATCAGCATGCCAGCGATCTGTCCACATGTTTCATGAGCTGCGTTTTGTTCGTTTCGTTCTGGAGTGAACAAGCGCTCATTGGCGCCCACCACCAGCCGCTCCAGCGCCAGCTCTGCAGCAGCAAACATTCAGATTGGCCTATTAGTCTCAATATGCGTCCGTTCTCGAACTCGTGCTGGATGCCGCCCACCAATAGCCGCTTCAGCGCCGGTCCTGCGGATGACCACATTTGGTGACAAACAAGGAAGAGGACCTATGTGAGGCACATGTGTCCCATCAAGTCTGAATGTACCAAAAAATCCTGCAAGCACCCAGGCATGCTGTCCGAGAGCAGTGCATCCACGAAACCAGCCGGGCATCTTTTTTAACCGCGTGATCGGCGGTGGAGAGACACTTTCGACGTGTCTCACAGATGCGTGCTCACTGCTGGGCTGGGCACACTACCCACTGCTAGTGCAGTAGCGCCAGGGGCACACACTGAATTGCCCATTGCCCATTGCCCGTTTGCCCATTGCCCGTTGCCCGTTACATTCTGGAATCGGGCGGCGTACCAGCGTGCAAGGGTGCAAAAGCGTGCGCAGCGCATAAGGGGCGCCCAAGCGCATTGGGTGGCACGTTAGGTGTGGCGGCAAGGTTAAGCATGTTCCTTCTTCAGATAAGCAAGTACCAAGTTGAGTGTGCACCTGAGGCGATGCGCGGCATGAAGTCTCAACCCCAGCGCGTTGTGGTGCGTCAGGAGTGCGCGCAAATGTACGTGTTCCAGGGCATGAGACGTGCAGAAGTTTGGCTTGCACCTGTGGCGATGCGCAGCGCGAATGGCCGCCCGAGCGCATTGTGGTGCGTCAGGAACGGCCGCGCCTCAGCGCCTCCGGCGGTTGCCTCCAGCACCGGAGTCTCCACCTCCAGGTAGTCCTGCGGGTTGCAGGAAAGATTGAGAAATTTAAAGATGGTTCCATCAAAAGCCACGCGTCCGAGCGGCCAGCCGCTGCCTCCAGAACCGGTGTCTCCACCTCCAGGCTGTCCTGCAGATGTGCACTTCACAGTTCAGGGGGATTTCAGGATGATTAAGGTGGTGTGTCAGAAACGACCGCGCCCGGCGCTCGCCTCCAGCACCAGCACACAACCTCGAAGTAATCGCGCAGAACACGATGATGAGGGTTTGTCGCCAATCGCATTGGCACATGAAGGCACGCCGACACGCAGCCAGCAGCTGCCTCCATCACCATTGAGTCTCCAACTCCAGGTGCACCTGCTTTTCGCAACAGCGACTGAAGTGCAGTGCGGATGGGGACACTTTAGCGTCCCCATCTGCGCTCTGGAACTCATTCGCGAGTTCCGTTGCTCGGGGCAACGGGCTGTGATGAGATTGCGGCTTAAAGCACGAAAATTGCGCAGCCGTGGCATGACACACGCGGCAGACGGAGCTTTTAATGCAGCCCCCGCCCAGCGAGCTCATGCTGTCATCGACCTTCGGAGGCTCAAGGAGCAGGGGTGCGGCACAGCGCGAGCGCCTCTGCGGCTGCAGGCATGTCAGCGTCATGCAGTCTTTGGCAGCTTCTCTCTTCTCACCTGGCCGGTGAGCAGCTGCCGGATGGCGGCGTTGACGGCGGCGCGCGCCCGGAAGGTGTCCGCCACGCCCGGCGTCACAATCATGTCCAGGTACCTGCAGGACAGAGGCTGAATTTGCGAGACTGGAGAAGGTGCCGAGGTTTAGTCGAGCTTATATTGCCCGGAAGGTATCCGCCACGCCCGGCGTCACAATCATGTCCGGGTACCTGTGCGCGAAAGGACGAAATTCAACTATTCGTAAAGAAAAGATGAACGTTCAATTCTGGATCGATCCTGGCAATCCCAGGATGTGTCCGCCACACCTGGCCGTCACGATCATGGCCAAGTCAGAGACAGGAACGCTTTGGTACAAATTCTCCGGTGGAAAAAAAAATGGTCTGTCTTCCCTCAGGATTGTCAAACCATGACAATCCTGTGCCCGGAAGGTTTTTGCCACGCCCGGCATCACGATCATGCCCACATGGTTTATGCTCAGAAGGTGATGTCGGACATGCTGCAGACACCCACCTCTGCCGGTAGCGCTTCTCGATGTCCGCCAGGCCGTGCCACTTCTCCGGCAGCGGCCGCAGCGACTTCGTCAGGATCGTCAGCTCCCGCACGACGACGGAAATTTCTCCTCGGTCCGTCTTTTTCACCCCGCCACGCACGCCGACGAAGTCTCCGACGTCCACCACCTGCTTCAGCTGACTGCACAGCAGCACAGAATGACAGTGAACGCACGCATCTGTCGCCAAGGGACTCTCAGAAACTACCACGCAATACAACAGCCCTCACTTCGCCGCGAATGCCAACAAAAACTCACATATACATTAGCCATCTGCTTCAGCCTGCTGCACACGATGAGGGCGGATGCAGCTTGGATGTCTTCATGGGTTCTACATGGACGATCTGTTCACTCCACGGCACTGTGCATGCCAGAGAAATCGCTGACATCCACGACCTGCTTCAGCCCACTGGTGGTCATTCGGGATGGGGGCCGCAGCTAACAAGCGAATGCACTCAGGAACTCACAGCTGAAGCGGCACGCCCAGGCGGCACACTGTGCCGATGAGCGGCATTACATACCTAGCCTCTGCCGCCGGACCAGCTCATTCTTGTTGAAGCGAATGTTCCATCTGCATAATGCCATATCTGCTGGGATTCAGCCAGCAGGATTCAGCACACCTGAAGGACTCCGGGTCGTTGTCTGTCATGGCCTGCTTTTCCAGGTACAGCTGAACGTTGCCGCTGCCGTCGCGCAGTGTGATGAACGCGAGCTTGCCCATGACTCGCCGCAGCATAACCCGCCCCGCGGCCGCCACCTCGCCATCGAGCTCCGCATGCTGCACATGAAAGGGTATTGTCAGGGAAGTAGCTTGTCCTCAGGAGGACCGCCCATCACGCGCCGCAGCATCACGCGGCCTGCTGCCGCCAGCTCGCCCTCAAGCTCCGCATGCTGCAGGCAATGAATATCTGCTACATGAGCAATACGTCTGTGTGCAGCTTGCCGCCTCTTACACGCTGCAGCATCGCGCGGCTCGCCGTCGCCACCTCCACCTCGAGCTCCGCATGCTGCAGGTGCAAGCGCAGAACTTTGCAGCGAGCCTTGGACCCCCAGAAGGTCAAAGCACGTGCCAGGGAGCCTTGCAGCTAATGTGCCGCAGCATCACCGGGCCCGCCGCCGCCACCTCGCCCTCAAGCTCCGCATGCAATGAAAGAATGGTCCAGCAACAGCAGTGTCAGTAAGCAAGTACCACATCAGTGACAATTGTGCCCCTGATGCGGCCCAGTACCACCCGGCAGGCCGCCACCACCTCTTTAGCTATGCATGGGCACGTACACTGCTGGCTTCGGTCAGGACAGTCTCGCTTCTGAAATTGCGGCCTCCCTCGACTTATTGCGCCGTTCAAAACTAGCTGTGCTCCGGTATCAGCATCTTCATTCTCTATTCAAATTCATACCCTTGCAAAACCTCACCTGTCCGTCCTCCAGTCCCGCAAACTGCTCCTGCAGCTGTGCCGCCATGTGCGTCCGCTCGAAGCTGTACGCGTAAGGGTCCTGCCCTGCCGCCCTCAATTCTTTTACCTGCGACGACACAAAAAGGAGTGAAACACGTCCACAACCTGGCAGCTGGCATGCTGGCTATGGCAGACATCCTTGCAGGAGCACTCAGGTGGTTTCGCGTCATGTCATCGGCATGCGTTGGCGCCGCATGTCTGTGGCGCCGCTGTTCAGCAAGTTTGACAGAACGCGGATCCAGGCTGTATCACCTTTTGGATGCGCAGCGCCCGCAGACCCTCTTCAGACGACGTGTTGCCAGGCTTGCCGCCCTTTTGTCCCTTCTGCTTACCGCCCTTGCCGCTGTTGCCGCCGCCGCCGCCGCCAACCGGCTGCTTGCCAATCTGCCCACCGGCTGCAGGCGACTGTCCAGAGGCTGCCGCGCTGCCGGTGCTGCCGTTCTGCTGCTCGTTCGCGGTTGAATTGCCCTGCTGAGCACCGCTTGCCGCCGGCTGCCCATGCGCATCCCTGCACATTTGTCAAGCGTATTCACAGCGTTGTTCGCGTCCAGCATTCGGAGATCACTCGTATCGTTTCTGCAGTATAACAAGCTCGTGCAGGCTGGAAGCAAGCGCTTGCAATCAGGCACACAGTCTAGAACGCTGACATCGCGAGCACGAAAATGCTTACGCTGAGCACCACAGTCGGCTCTGCGACAGCTGCCGGAGGCTACGCAGGTGCGGTCTCCTGATCGCACGGACGCACTGCATGCAGCCTCGCGACAGCAGGCGTTCCGGGAGCAACAGCGCTGAGCGGTGCATGGCAACGCAGCTACGAAAAATCTGTCGGTGCGCTTTACTCAACGCGAATGGTCCAAACGCTTGATAGTCATGTGATCCACAACTTCTGGCCGACACGATTCTGGTCGATGAGCAAGATCGACGTGTGCATCGCATGTTTTCGCACAGGGCGGGTTTGCACCGGCGGCAAACATGGTGGCTTGCTCTGGCGGATTCACTGGCGGGCTGTGTGGCGCTGCTGTGCTGGGTGAGCAGCTGGCGCACGACAGCTGACATGACTGTGACAATTCGTCGCATAGGGTTCTTTTTTCATGCAGAGCAACGTTCCCTGCGCGAGCGACTCCCGAGTCAAGCACCCTCCCGCCAACATGCAAAGCCGGCCAAGTCCACTATTAACGCCAGTGCAGTCTTCAGCACAATGATGCATGATTTGACACCGCAGAGACTGGCAGAAACTGGCAGAAACCTGCGACTTTATTGCAGCTTTCTAGCCATCATCACCAGTGCATTGATACGCAGCTGTGGTGCAAGATGGATTTTGGTGAGACATGCGGGCGGCGTGTGCATGTTCCAACAGGGTGTTGCATTTCCTCCAAGTTCTGATTGTTTGCCGACCAGCCATGTGTGGACGACAAGTGGATGAACGAGTGTGAAAACCTCGATTTGACGTAATGATATTCTACTCAATCATCCAATCAAACCTCTGCTGTGCTGACATTCAGCCCACAGAAGTATTTGTGTCGTCGTGATAGGAAACTCTCGCCGCAATACTTCTGCAGACTTCAGCTGCGACTGAGTGCACAATGTAGCATCACCCACAAACACCGCACACCGGGCGACAGCCCGGTTTTTTGTTTTACGCAACGGCTGCAGTTTTCCTGAAGCGCATCTGTCATACATGCATGCCTGGCATGCGCATCCGCCAGTTCTTTGGTCTGCAGCACCGTGTGAAGTTCGACCTGGCCTATAACCACTACCCTCTGTATGTTCATGTGGTGGTGGCAGCGATCTCCCTGAAGCGCACGAGCCACGCTGGGCAGGCGCAGTCGCCGCTGGTCACATGCACATTGCCTCTCGCATCCCGCCCTTCATCCCCAACAACCCGCGCCAGGATCATGGTGAGCTCCTGGCCGCTGCCGGCCTCCGTCACTCCTGCCTTTCGTCGGCTGTAGCCGCTGCTGATGGCGGAGCATGGCGAGAACCAGCAGGCCTGCTTGCTGCAGACGCTCTTGGTGGACTGAAACCGCCTGCGCACATACAGCATCGCTGGGATAATCTTCATTCGTTTGGCATTGCTCAGGGAGATCAGGTGACGGCAGCTGCTGAAGAATCTGCTGCGACTTCAGCGTCTTGGCCCACTGCTGCATGGGTTTCCGGTATTCTGAACGTATATGTTCCAGCTGCAAAGTGCGACAACGAAGCGACGCCACAAGATACATCCGACTATTGGATAACCTGCAATGATGGCGGCCGCCGCCGCTGCGGAAGTGCCGTGCCACATCAACGTACCGCTGCCGTACTCGTCTGCTGCCGCTGCATCCGCGTAGCCTGCAGGCCGCCGCCACGACACCGATCAGCAGCATGCACGAACTGTGCAGCAAATTGCATGCATGTATGGGGCATCAGTTATGGCTCTTCTGCTTCTAAGGCATGCTGGCAGAGTACTTCCATGGCGGCAGACAATGAACATGGCGGCAGGCCATACGGTGTGAACCACCGCTGATGAGCCACTATATCGCCTGATTTCATTCTGCATGAATCCACCTGTCTCAAAGCGCCTCTTGTCGAATCTTCGCTGGAGCGCAGGATTGCGCAGCCGCATGATGTGCGTGATGCTCGGCCGCCACAGACCATTGAAGCCTGCCGCAAATCGCTCCTGCACGAACTGCGCTTTCCGGTAGACTGCCAGAGTCTGTGCCGGAGTCCCCTGCTGCCTGCACATTACAAAAACCACACTGCTTTCAGAGTATTGATAGGAATACACAGTCAGCAAGGTCTCGATCACAAAGAAGTCATTCTTGTGCAACCGCAAGGCGGTCGCTAACCTCTGGTGCGGGCATTCGAAAGGGGACTGGGAGTCTAAACTGACGCAAACAGTTACCGCAAACTCGACCGCAGTGTTCCAATCTGCCGTTCAAAATGTCTCCTACGAGATACCACAGGAGTGCTCAATGCAATATGGGATGGAGCGCACTTTGAGTATGGCCTCGGGCATCCTTCTTTTCGCCACGCCATTGCATACTGTAGTGCCGCCCGGCCACAGCCGGTGCCCACGGCATGCAGTGCCGCCCCTGATTCCTGCCTGCGTCAAGTGTGTTCGACCAGTCAACTGTCGTGGATCCAAACTGAAGCAAACCTCCCTAGCATACACATGGCCGCTGGCGGATTTCCAGAATCCTCCCAGCGATTGTGATGTGCTGATGACAACCACTGCACATTTTGCAAGCGCGTTTTACGAGCGCATGCTGCACACAAAGCGTGCCAAACACTGCACTGCGGCTCGCTGTGCAGGGTGCAGGCGCCGACACGGCAGCGATCCTGCTGTGCGGTAACTTCTAGTGAAAGCATCCGCAGCAAACTGTGCGTCTCAAGACGAGAAAGAAACATGTCGACTGCATCTGGACAGACAGCGCGCCTGGAGATGCCTGCATTTAGCAACCTTGCTACCCACTCCTGCCGTGCCGCTTGAAGCACGCTGCCCCCTCCTGCTCGAACCTGTGGCAGGACAGCCTCGCACATCAATTTCGTAAAACACCCATCCTCAGCACTGCGCTAGCATCATCGTCACCATACTCCCCATCGCCATGCCGGCAGCAGTCAGTCATCTGTCTCCTTCTTGATCACCTTTGAAGTTTCTCACACTTTGCATGTTCGTCTTTTCAAGGTGTTCAAATTTGGGCCTTCGACTACCGTTCTACTTGTCGCAGGAATAAACTCTGGCATATCGCGCACCGTGGCCGCCCACAGCATCGCCGCTTCTCCGTCACCGGCCAGCAGGTCCACAGCCGCCACAGCTTCCTCCCTGTTCGCTCCCGATGCGTTGACTGACCAGCAGTTCTCATATACGAGGATTGAAATAGACGACTTCGATCAGACGAATTGGCAAACGCGCGTTACTGATCCAAGATTGTGTTCGGCAGCGCCGGAAACTGACCTGGTGAGTCCCTGCTGCGTCAGCTCGTGAAGGAGCTGCGGATCCAGCAGAGTGCTGGCTCCTGCGGCATTGGTTTCAATGTCAGGAACACAGCGACCCAAGCGTGCGGACAAAGCCAGCCTGCTCGGGGTGGTTGAATTGGAGGTGCCGCAAGCACATTATGGCACAAAGCATGAACAGCCTATATATTTGGTTTGAGACCAGCAGACCATGAAACTGAGTTGGCTGAAGCAGCAGGCAGGGTCCTTACCGTCGTCCTCGGAGTACAAGACCACAATTTTGTGTGCCGAGGCATCCTGCTGTGTGCTCTGGCACCGGTAGTGGCCCTCATTAGTACATGCATGCGGGTCATCAATGTCCACGACCATGGCGCGCTGAGCTGAGCAGCTGGCGCCCATATTGCTCGCTGCCGGTTACAACAAGGCTGGAAGGGTCTGCTGACGTTTGCGGATCACGAGGTGTGCTGCCTCCTGTTGGCGATGTCGTCCCGTGACCGACTGGAAATGATCCCGGAATTCTCCGAGACGATTCGAGATTCCCCTCCCTGCAGCAGCTGAAGTAGCCCTTCAGAAATAGGCCTTCAGTACGAAGCAGGCTGCGGCACACCTTCGACAGGCTTGAGCTCAAACACGAGCCCCAGGCGCCGTCGACACGCAAGCGGCGGCGGCAGCAGTAGTGCGATGGCACCTAATGATGCAACATTCCAGATTCACCACAAGGCTGCAGCACAGTGCACTTTGAGAAGGTTGGTTGAAAATATCGCGTCACATTCGCGCCAGGTCCCCCATGGCACTGCTAACGACGCCCACAGGCGCTTGACTTCCAGGTGTGATGGAGCTGGGTATGTTAGCCTGGGTTATGAACGTTGAACGTTGCATGGTGCAAAGTTTTGCAACTAATGAACTCAGAAGTTTGAATTTTTCCGAAAAATCGGCGAAATTAATTATTGGCTATCGCTCATATCCAGAACACAGCACATCGCCAGACCGCTGACTGCCCCGAGACCGCTCCTGCCTGGGCTACGTTGTGCCCCAGTGGTCTGCTTATCGCCTTTCAGCCTTCGCTATCGCCATACAGCACAAATCGCTACCCCTATTCGTGTCCATGTATCGATGGGCCTGGGATGTAATGGCGAGAAAAGCAAAGGGGAAATTTGCCATCGCCATACAGCACAAATCGCTACCCCTATTCGTGTCCATGTATCGATGGGCCTGGAATGTAATGTCGAGAACAGGAAAAGGCGAAATTTGCATTTCCGCCGTTTGCCGCCTTCCCTCTCTATTTCAGCCCCCGTTGGTTTTCATGTATCGATGAGCTTGGGATGTAATGTTGAGAAAAGCAAAGGCGAAACTCGCAGCCTGCCGCCGCCGTTGCGGCAGCTGTGCCACCGGAGCCGGCGGCGGCCGCGGCGGCAGCGGGCCAGCAGCAGCAGCAGCAGCAGCAGCAGCAGCCGGCGGG
>JAABUM010000896.1_pt1 | contig 47890 bp, 44 predicted proteins | sample 5559161 | NCBI WGS metagenome assembly JAABUM01 (sample SAMN10711868, study PRJNA513369) | rock metagenome | isolation source: Antarctica rocks | place: Antarctica: Victoria Land, Siegfried Peak nord
GTGGTAGGGTGTGCCGTGAGCCTTCTTCCCCCGACTGTCCAGATTCGCCCTGAGCGAGATTGGCAGTAAGGCCGCGCGGCTTTCCAACAGTATGCCCCACCACCGACATCCAATCATACAAGGCCGCTGCTTCCTTCTTCGCGTTCGCGCCTCCCGTTGCTGCCTGTGAAACCTTAGTGTCTCTTCGGCCGCAAGCCCGAAGTTGCCGAAGCCTTTCTACTCTGACAGTTTACGCGGGATGTTGACGTTCCACTCCCTGCGCCTGCCGCCCCGCAGCACGACCAGTCTGATCCGCCTGCCGGCATTGGTCGGTAGGTCGGCCTTGAGGCTGCACAGCGAGATCGGAGTAGGGCCGCCGGAGGGCACCAGCGTGTCACCTGCCCGCAGGCCCGGCCAGTAAGCCAGGCCATCCTTCGGCACAACCGCCAGTGTCAGGGGGCTGTGGACCCAAGTGAATGCGCGAAGGCAGAAATACCGCTCTGGTCCGATGGCCTGGTTTCCGAGCAGGCCAGTGATGAGCAGGACGTCTAGGCAGGCGGGGGATGCCGCGAACCTCCTGACTTCCTCCGGGTGATCTGCCATGAACTCCTGGTAAGAAACGAGCGACTGAGCGTACAACTCGTGATTCTTGAATGCGACCCTCGCGGCCTCATGCACTGGATCGGCGGAGCGGGCTGAGGCGACGCCGAGGGCGCAGCCGGCAATCCGGCTGATGCCATCTACAGGCATGGTGGGACGCGGGCAGCATAGCCGCCGGGCGTAAAGACCGCTTCCTCATCCACCAGCCTGATTGTCGTCGCCGCGTCCGCCAGAGCATTGATGGCGGCCGGCAGCCCATCCATGTCCGCATCGGCAACTTCGGCCTGCACTACGACATAGACCGGCAGCAGGGCGTCGTCGGCCAGATCGCGGCGGGCCGATCCTTGCGGGCCAGTGCAGGTCTGCCACTGATAAGGCCGGCAGATCAGGGTGAACGACGGCGCGTTTGGGTGTCGAACCCGGCGCTGCTGAGTTTCCTGCGGGAACTCGTGTATGACTCCAGCCCGGACGAGGACGCCCGGCTCGACCGCGGGTATGCCCTGATGCGCGTGTTTCGCTTCTTCGGTGTCCGCGACATGGCCGGTCTGCCAGATTATTTCGCCCAGCATGGTCTGCCCTTGTCCGATGGGGCCGGCGGACATGTCGCCGGATTGACAGTCGCCGCGAACACATTTCGGTGACTACGTCTCAGTATAGACCTTGATTAACAAAGCGGCACTTTACCTGGGTGATGATAATTTGACATGCGCTCAAATGCAGTAAAATGTGTTGAATCGGAGGATTACATGATGATTAACATGGATCTGACGACGGACGATGTGGCTGCCGCCCTGCGGCTGAACAAGGCTACCGTGCAGCGGCTGCTCAAGACCGGGCGGCTCAAAGGCTACCAGATCGGGCGGGCCTGCTGACCTTCAACGTGAAAGATTTCCAGCGGTATCAGGTGTTCGGCATCACAGCCATCCACCCGGCGGACGTTTAGAAGCGATGAACACTCAGAAAGGGATAGACCATTGAGAGACCAGCAGAAGCTCCCAAGACGCATGGGCCGTGATCGTCATCCGCGTCAGCACCGGCAGCCAGGCAAAGAATGGAACCAGACTAGATACGCAGTTAGAAAGTTGCCGACTCAAGGCCATCGAACTCAACATACCAATCATCGGCGAGTATGAGGACGCAGGCAAGAGCGGCGCACTACTCAAGTACCGTTCGGGCATGATGAAAGCCATCGCCGCCGCCGTCGCCGCGTACAGGCTGGACCAGCCAGACAATGCCGAGGCGAAGATATGCAGGATCGGCGCGGCGTCCTGTCTCAGTTGCTGGCCCGCGTGTCGGGGGCAAAGCCGCAGGGCCAGGGGCAGCGGGTGGAGGACATGAAACCGATGGAGGACATGAAACCGACCATCCTGGCCGACGTTCTGGAAGCCTTAACGTCCGAAGAGTTGGAGGGCGTGGAGAAGCGGAACCTTTTAAGCCGGGTGGTAGATAAGATGATCTGCCACCGGCTTTTATCGCGTCCTCAAAGAATGCCGAGCCGCGCAGCATCCGGCCCCGACAGCATCCGGCGACGTTTCCCAGCTCGGGCCGGAGGCATCGCTGATGATCAGTGAGATGCGCCCCTCCCATTGGCGTCCGCGTGTCTTCGCCGATGTCACAGGGAGGGCGGCTAGAGTCTCTCCGGGGCCATGCCCCAATGTTCGGGAGAGCGCCACAGGGCGGACAGGATCAGCTCGCGCAGGAAGATCAGCTCTTTGGGCAGCCGGTCGTACAAACGGATAAACAGCCTGTCATGGGAGAGAATCTCCTGCTGCCAGACGTCGCGGTCCACGGACATCAGCGCGTCGAATTGCGCCTTTGAGAAGCCCTCCATCCCTGTCCAGTCAATGTCCTCGTAGCGGGGCATCCAGCCAAGCGGACTTTCGATGCTGACGGCGTGCCCCCGCGCCCGCTCGACGATCCACTTCAGGATACGCATGTTGTCCCCAAAGCCGGGCCAAAGGAACTTGCCGCCCGCGTCGCGGCGGAACCAGTTGACGTGGAAGATGCGCGGCGGGTTTGGGATCGAGCGTCCAAACTGCAGCCAGTGGTTGAAGTAGTCTGCCATGTGGTAGCCGCAGAAGGGCAGCATCGCCATGGGGTCACGCCGCACTTCGCCGAGATTTCCGGCGGCCGCGGCGGTCATCTCCGACCCCATCGTGGCGGCCCCATAGACGCCGTAATTCCAGTTGAACGCCTGGTAGACCAGCGGCGAGACGTGGGAGCGCCGGCCCCCGAACACGAAGGCCGAGATCGGCACACCCTGCGGGTTATCCACCTCGGGGTCAATGCACGGGCACTGGCTGATGGGAGCGGTGAAGCGCGCGTTGGGGTGCGCGGCCTTGCGCCCGCAGCCCGGAGTCCAGTCCGCGCCCTGCCAGTCGGTCAGGTGCGCGGGCGGCTCGGCGGTCATGCCCTCCCACCAGATGTCGCCGTCGTCGGTCAGGCCGACATTGGTGAAGATCGTGTTTTCCCGGATGGACGCCATGGCATTGGGATTGGTCTCCTCGGACGTGCCGGGCGCGACGCCGAAGAAGCCGGCCTCGGGGTTGATGGCGTAAAGGCGCCCGTCCTTTCCCAGCTTGATCCACGCGATGTCGTCGCCGACCGTTGTCACCTTCCAGCCTTCCATTCCGTGGGGCGGGATGAGCATGGCGAAGTTGGTCTTCCCGCAGGCGCTGGGGAAGGCGGCGGCGACGTAGGTCTTCTCGCCGTCGGGCGACTGAACTCCCTGGATCAGCATGTGCTCGGCCAGCCAGCCCTCGTCCCGGCCGATGACCGAGGCGATCCGCAGCGCGAAGCATTTCTTGCCCAGCAGGGCGTTGCCGCCGTAGCCGCTGCCGTAAGACCAGATCGCCCGCTCCTCGGGGAAATGCACGATGTACTTAGTGTCTTCGTTGCACGGCCAGGGGACGTCCGGCAGGCCTGGCGCCAGAGGCGCCCCGACCGAGTGCATGCAGGGGACGAAATCGCCCTCCTCGCCCAGCACGTCCAGAACCCGGCGGCCCATGCGCGTCATGATCCGCATGGAGGTTGCGACGTAGGGGGAGTCGGTCAGCTCCACGCCGATGTGGGCGATGTGCGAGCCGACCGGCCCCATGCTGAAGGGGACAACGTACATCGTCCGCCCCCGCATGCAGCCGTCGAAGAGGGCGTTCAGGGTCTCCTTCATCTCGCGCGGGGCCACCCAGTTGTTGGTGGGTCCGGCATCCGCTTTGCTCAGGCTGCAGATATAGGTGCGGTCCTCGACGCGGGCGACATCGCTGGGGTTGGAGCGCGCCAGGAAGCTGTTGGGCCGCTTCTGCGGGTTGAGCCGGATCATGGTGCCGGCCTGCACCATCCCCTCACAGAGGACGTCGTATTCCTGCTGTGAGCCGTCGCACCAGTAGACCTGGTCGGGCTTGCAGAGTGCCGCCATCTCCTCGGCCCAGGCCTGCAAGCGCTTGTTCTTGACGTACTCCGGGTATTCCATCCAGACCTCCTCAGCGTGCCTGTTAGGCACCCCGTTTCACCCTCTTGCTGCCATCAGCATGAACCCCCTCCGCGCGGAACCACGTCCGCCGAACGGCCGGTGGCAAGAGGTCATATCCTGTTGTTACCTTAAGACAAGCGGCGCTGCGCGGTCTTTATACCCAACCTTGCCGGGGAATGCAAGGCCAATCGAACGTGCAAGGGCCATTTGCCGCCGGCGCCGGCGGGCCGAACAGGGTCGCGCTGACGGCGCCCGCCGTGCTTTTGCCCCGGTCCCTGCCAGGCCCAGAGCCGGTGAGCCGTCTTTTCTCCCCAAAGGCGCGTAAGCCCCCTGGGTTTCTGGGGACATAAGCGCTAAGGAGTCTGAAATGATGCTGTCAAATGAACTCACCGTCGCCCTGAAGGAATGGGCGGTCGTCCAGCGGTCGCTGCTGGAAGGGCACCAAATCCTCCTCCTCCGCAAAGGCGGGTTGATCGAGGAAAGCGGGGACTTCGACCTGCGGGCCGGTCAATTCCTGCTGTATCCAACCTATGAACACGAGACCGAGCGGGCGGGGGACGTGCAGCCGTGCTTCGGGCAGTGGCTCCGGGAGGAAGAAGCGCGCAAGACGCCGCCGGCGGAGATACGGATCGAGGCCGCCGCCGAAGTTACTGACGTGGTGCGGGTGGACGACCGCGCGAAACTGCTGGCGTTGGCGCCGCAGCACATCTGGAGTCCGCAGTTCATCCACGGGCGCTATGACTGGGAGCCGTACAAGCCCGTCTTCGTGCTGCTTCTGCGGGCCTGCCGACTGGCCGTGCCGGTCGTGCGCCCCGTCCTGCCTCAGTACGGCGGCTGCCGGTCGTGGATCGAGATGGCCGAGCCGGTTTCGATGGCGGGAGCGGAGCCGGCCGTCTCGGATGAGCGTTACGAGCGCCGCCGGGAGCTGACCCTGAAACTGTTGCGGGAAGGATAACCCGCGCCAAGCCGCGAACAGGGGCTATCGGAGGACCGACAATGGCAGTCTGCGAATTCCACCTGGATCAAAACAATGTCTTGGAAAAGATGCTCTCATTCACGGCGATCGTGCCGGAAGGGAAGACCGGCCCGTTCCCCGTCTTTTACCTGCTCCACGGCCTGTCCGACGACCACACGGCCTGGACCCGGCGTTCCAGCATCGAGCGGTACGTCGCGGGCCTGCCGCTCATCGTCGTCATGCCCAACGGCGAGCGCGGCTTTTACACCGACGCCAAAGACCGGCCCAAAGCCGCTTTTGAGACCAACTTAGTCAGGGACATCATCGGCTTCGTGGACCGGACGTTCCAGACGATCCCCACCCGTGAGGGCCGCGTGGTCGCCGGGCTGTCCATGGGCGGCTACGGGGCGGTGAAACTGGCCCTCAAGTACCCGGACCTGTTCTGCGCCGGCGTCAGCCATTCCGGCGCGGTCGGCTTCGCTCGGCGAGATTTCGGCGCGGACGATTGGGGCCGCGAATGGACGCCTGTCTTCGGCCCCAGTCCAGGGGGCGGCCCGGACGACCCGTTCGCCCTGGCGGAGAAGATTGACCGCGCGAAGCTGCCTGCCCTGCGCGTTGACTGCGGCGTAGACGACTTCCTCATCGAAGAAAATCGCACCTTCGACGCTCACCTCTCCGCCCTGGGCATCCCCCACGAGTATGAGGAACACTCCGGCGGGCATAGCTGGGGGTATTGGGACGCGCATGTCCAGGAGACCATCGCCTTCTTCAAGCGAGTCCTGAAGCTGGGGGAAGGGGACCCGGCGGCGGGGGAGCGGGAGTGACACGGACACGGGCCGGAAAGCAACGTTCGGCCCGCGCCTGATATGAATTCCTGATATGAATTCCTGATATGAAATAATGCCGCAGGCATACACGGCGGCGTCGTGGCACGAGGTCGCGAGCCACCCGTGCAAAGGACGGACGGGCTGCTGGTCGTAGACGGTCTGGCGCTTGGCCTAGGCGTGAGCAATTACGGTCGGTCGCTGTCCGCCTGGCCGTTTGAGCTGTTGGAACGAACACGCCCTGTGACATATCAGTCGCGACTGAAGTATTTTTGTCTGCGGGGCTGGAGAAAGACCAACCCTACCTACTGTTCGACTGGCAGTAAAAGAACTGAGTTGTTTCGAGCGGATGTTCGTATCAACGGGAACAGATAATTTCTACCGCTCGTCAGCACAAAGTACGCAGTCCACATGGCACATTTGCCTTTAAAGGCGAATGCCTGCCGCTGAACAACTCCCGTTGATAAATCAACGGGCTTCTAAGGTTTCTCAACCTAATCTGCCCTACAGATATTGTGTGCAGGCTTGCCGCGTTGAAAGCAAGGCTGTAGACGGATAATTTACGGAGCGACCCGCAAGATTTAAGGTTTTATTGGGGTTACGCTAGGCAGGATTAACGATTTCAGCCCAACAACCCGTTAAGTCTCTTGCTCTGTTAAGAGGCGCTAACAAAACTGCCTATCCGCTCCTCTTTCCCCTCCCTAACAGGGAGGGGTGGCGAGCTTCAGCGAGCCGGGGTGGGTTGCCCGTAAAAATACTTATGAAATTCTTCGTCTGTCCCCTTGACAATCCGCCAGAAGTTTGATATACTCTCTGCGGTAGGGGCTTCCTGTAACATTTCTCACGTCTCTTTCTGTTCTGCCCGTCCCCCCTCCTCTCTTTCTGTTCTGCCCGTCCCCCCTCCTCTCTTTCTGTTCTGCCCGTCCCCCTGGGGACCTGATGACAACGCCATGCCGCTGCCCATTGGAACCTGCCTGCCGCCGCTCGACGGTGCGACCGACTGGCTTGACGCACCGATAGCGACGAACGCTCTCCAGGGCCGTCCGACCCTGGTACAGTTCTGGGCCATCTCGTGCCCGATCTGCAAGATCAACATGCCCGGCGTCTTGTCCTTCCTGGAAACCTATCAGGCGGACGGCTTGCAGCTCCTTTCGGTGCATAGGCCGCGCATGGAGGCCGACATGGACGTGGACAAAGTCCGCGCGGCGGCAAGCGAGCTGGCCCTGACCGGCCCGTGCGCCATTGACAACGCGCACACGGTGGGCGACCTGTTTCAGACCGGCGGCGTCTGGCCGTGCTACTTCCTGTTCGACGCCGGGGGCCGCCTGCGCTCCCGCGCGGCGGGGCAGCTCGGCCTGAAGATGGCTGAGAACTCCCTGAAGCGGATGCTGGCCCCGGAGCCGGCGGCCTAGTCGCAACTAATGCCAACTAAAAAGGAGGACAAAGGGACAGCACTCATGCGAATGGAAGACCGCGAGGAGTATGTGGACATGGTCGCGCAGGCCGTGATTGACCGCATCGAGGAGCGCGACCGCCTCGCCCTACTGGTGGACCAGGTGGCCCGCCGCGTGATGGAGTTGTAGCAGGCGCAAGCCGCAGCAGAGCAAGACCCAGCAGACCTAGCACAGGACCCAGAACAAGCGGAGGAGGAACAGAATGCCGGACAACGCAGCCATTCCTGACGGAGAGGCCGTACCAGAGACGGCCAAAGAGAAGTTCGAGCGGGAGCGCCTTTCCCGCCGCCAGGCCCTGAAGAAGTTCGGGATGACCTCGGCGATGGCGACGCTGGGGCTGTTCAGCGTGGACGACCTGGCACGCATGGTGGGGAAAGCCATGCAGCAACGGGCAGGAGACAACAAGGTCGCCGAGCAGGTGGCGAAAGAATTTCAGCAGGCAGGCGTGGCATTTGCGTCAGGCCCATCACCTGCGCTGAGTGCTTTGCCCTATGGCAACTGCAACAGTTTTCAGGGTGGTAATGCTAACGCCTGCAACGCTTGCAACAACGACAGGCTTTCTCGTTGTTCGGCCACCTGTGGACAAGCAGCTTGTGCTGGTGCTTATAACTGTGGAACAGGCGCATGCAGTAATGCTACCCCTACTTATGCACAACTGCAGTACTGCTGGCAGTATGTGTGTGGGTCTTGCTTGGCGAACTGCAATTAATGAGAACGGGTATGAACGAAGGCAGAAAACCAGTACGGAGGAAAAAAGGTTTTACCCTGACCGAACTCCTGGTTGTCATGGGCATTATTGCTTTATTGGCAGCCGTACTGTTTCCTGTCTTCGTTCACACGCGGGCTGCGGGTTACCAAGCAACGTGTGCAAGTAATCTAAAGCAAATCGGCATTGCCATGCAGATGTACTGCCAGGACAACAATGATGCTATCTTTCCTGCTTTGCCTCATGCAGACGACAGCGGCATTGCCGAATGGTGCTTTTACAAAGTTATTTCACCCAAGCTTTATTGTGACAAGTCTCGTGGCCCTCTGATCCCTTATCTAAAAACCAGTGATGTCTGGGAGTGCCCTTCTAAGCCCGCTTCCCAGATACCATATGGTATCAACCATAATCTGGTTAGAGCACAAATTGCTGCCAACAAGCCGATTCAACTCGCCGATCTGACATCTACTTCAGAAACAATCCTAGTAACAGATTTCGCACCGCTTCCACCAACCCTTTGGTGGGAGGCAGAGCCTTATGTTTATCCTCCATCGCGCCGCGACCCAGAGGTAAGTGGAAGGCACTTTGGTCAGGCAAATGTTCTATGGTTTGACGGTCATGTTGCCACGAAAAAGCCAGTTGCTTCTTATCCCGTTCAATCTGGTGGGACTGAGATTACGCCTGGGCAGTTACAACGGATGGATCAGGGAGACATTTTGAAGGGGAGTTACACGGGGAATGCCCAACAGGATGATTATTACTTTGTTTTGTCAAAATGATTCCGGGTGCTAGAGCCTGTTATGCACTTTCAGCCCTTAACTGGTCTTTTCATGGCACGGTCTGACCGGGGAGGATGTCAGATAGAGCAGGTCTGCTGTTTAACGGGTAGGTTCTAGTTAGTAAAACCTAGTCAATCCACGATTTCAAGTATAGAGAAAAGCCACATGCTTAACGACATTAATGTCGTTGTATCAACGGTACAGCGAGAGGAAAATTACCTTAAAACAACACTCGACAGTATTACAGCAGACCAACCAATTATTTCTAACTACCCTATATCTTTAGTTCTCGGTACTCCAACCACCACACACGTTGAGAATTATCAGCCACAGACCAATATCGACATAATCAAAATGCCGCCTGATACATGGTCTATGATTAGAAGCTTCCATGCCATGAGACGTGCGGCGTGGAACTGTTATCGTTGCCTAACATTACCGGTAGCAGGCCCGCGTGGCACTTTAGCTTTAGAGGATGACGTTCTTTTTGCGAGAGGTTGGTTGCCGCGGCTCAACACCATTATAAATCAACTAGAACATCTTTATGGAACAGATTTTGTGCTCTCTATTTATGCACCCTGGGCGGTGGCAAAACAAGAAAATAATCAACATGATCTTTTCGTGAAATATTCTCCAGCCGGATATCTTGGTATGCAAGGTATCTACTATACCTCCAAAACTAGACAGGAATTTGCAAAATACTTCAAGAACCATGTATTAGTCGGCCAAAATAAGCTTCATGACTTATACTTAACTGACTACCTTATCCAAGCCAAAATTCCACTATTTGCCTCCTCTCCTAGCCTAGTCCAGCATACAGGAAGGAAAAGCTCGCTAGATAGTCCATGGCATGACTCACAAATGTTCACTGAGGATATAACACAGGAGCAATGATAGGTCTTCACGCTGAGGTATCGCTTTGTGAAGCACTCCATAAATTTGGCGGCATTCGTGCGGGCATAAAGTGCCGTAATCGTTAGGCCCAATATACAAACCGCGTTTACTCTATTTTATGAACTGAGTCTATGACACTGGAGAATATCAACCTTGCCGTAAGCACTGTCTGGCGCAAAGAAAATTATCTTCATACGACTCTGAGCAGCCTGTTTATTGAGTATCCTCCTCATCATAACCAGCCTGTTACTTTGGTCGTCGGATCGCCGCAGACAGATTATCTATCCTGCTATTGTTCACTCGCTGGGATTTCAATTCTCGAAATGGGGCCTCACACTTGGTCTTGGATCAAGAGTACCGATGTAAGAAATAGAGCGACATGGAACTACTACCGGTGTTTGACCCAGTGTAACATGGGCACACGAGGCAGCTTGATAATAGAAGATGACGTCAGATTTGCGCGGGGCTGGCGTCACCGGCTAGACATAACACTGGCGGAATTGGAAGACAGGCTCGGCTCGGAGTTCGTGTTGACTATCTATGATGGGTATGGCTGGTATCCAAAAGAAAGCTGTTTATACGCTGTATACCCCCATGAAACTTTTGCTGGGACGCAGGGCGTCTATTACCCCGCACGAGTGCGAGAGGGATATGCCAAATATCTGAGGCGGCATGGCGTGATCGCTAACAAAAATCACTACGACTACTTGCTTCGAGACTACTTGCATCAGGAAGGGCTACCCCTATTTGCCACTGTTCCCAGCCTGGTTCAGCACATGGGAAGAAACACCACCGGCGTGGGTGGCTGGCATGAGGCACCACGGTTTGTTGAAGATGTCACGGCGGAGCCAGTGGAATGAAAAATGTGTTCGCCTGCCTCGTGCATGAAAAGCCCGACGTGATCCGAGATATGGTGTGCAACTTACGCTACCTTGATCCCCCTTCTCACATATTGCTCTACAACAACAGCGGGGACGCTTCTTTTCTGGAGGACCACCGCTTTCTTGGCGACTCGCACATCTTGATCTATCCTGAACCAAAAAGGCAGCCTCTTCACACCTTGCATGGCTACATGATTGACTGTATGCGTTGGGTCTGTGACAAGGCCGATTTCGACACCATCACCAATGTAGACTCTGACCAATTGCTTCTAAGACCCGGTTATACGGAGCGGCTAGGGCAGATTATGACCCAACACCCCAACATGGGTATGCTGCGGAGTTCGTCCGTGACGCTCGGCTGGCCGTCGGATGGAAATTCCAGCGTGATCCCGCTTGGCTTTACGAGCGAAGCCGCCGTAATCAATTATCCACAACTAACTGCCCTAGACGAACTTAAAGCGTGGGCACCGTTCTTGAAGAAGTTCGCCAACGACTCCGGATACCGCTTCAGTGGCCTCAGCCATTTCCCTAGATGGTCTTTTTGGCCAGCGACAGTATTCAGGCGGCGGGGTGCAAAAGCCATATTACACTTACTTGATAGCAACATTTATTTACGGGCTTTAATCGGGCGCAGCCAAATTTTTGCGACAGAGGAGATCATCTTTCCGACGCTGGTGAGTCTGCTGGGTCTCGACCTCGTGCAAACGCCCTTCGACGAAACCTGTTTGCGCTTCAGAACAGAGTATTCGGTTGACATTCTAAAGGAAAGTTTGCACCTGCCCAACCGCTTCTGGATGCACCCTGTACCACGCGACATGAACGATCCACTGCGGACGCGCCTTCGCGAACACCACCGGCAGTATCAACAGGACTAAGGCCCATGAACATCCCCGCCCAGGTCGGCCAACCCGCGCCCGACTTTTCCGCCCCCGCCGCCTTCCCCGGCGAGGCCGCCAATAGTCCTATCCAGATGGTTCGCTTGGCCGACTACGCGGGACGCTGGCTCGTCTTCTTCTGGTATCCCCTCGACTTCACCTTCGTCTGCCCCACCGAGATTACCGCGCTGTCCGACCGCGCAGGCGAGTTCGAGGGCCTGGACACCGACATCCTGGGCGCGTCCACCGACTCGGTCTACTCGCACCGCGTCTGGATGGGGATGGGGCGCGAGCGGCAGGGGGTAGAGGGCCTGCGCTTCCCGCTGCTCTCGGACAAGACGGGGCGGATCGCCCGCGACTATGGGGTTCTGCTGGAAGACGAGGGGGTGGCCCTGCGCGGGCTGTTCGTCATAGACCCGGAGGGTGTGATCCAATACAGCGTGACGCACAACCTGAACGTGGGGCGGTCGGTGGACGAGACGTTGCGGGTGCTGGAGGCGATCCAATCGGGCGGGCTGTGCGGGTCGGACTGGAAGCCGGGCCAGCCGAGGCTGGCGGCGGGGTGAAGGATCGCCCCCCAGCCCCCAATTCTGGGGGAGTCAGAGAAGACAAGCCCTTTCCTCTCTGGTTCCCCCTGAATTGAGGGCTAGGGGGCCTCTTCTACGCGCCCATCGGAGTAAAGCAGTGCCCCTCCGGGGCTGAGGAACGGGGTGTGACCGCCGTCTTCAGCCTCGGAGGGGCTTTTTCGTGCGGCCCGGACACGGCGAAATTGCCTTGTTTTGCCCTATTGCCTTTTTTGTGGCTTTATGATATGATGAAGGTGCTTTCGATTTAACCTTCTCTTAACGTTTTCTCAACGTTGCCTGCCCGCGCGCCCGACAGCGCCGCGCCGGGCGGCCGACCAAGGATTGACCCGCATGAAGGACTTCCATCGCGCTCCCGGCGCGCATTCTCAGCTTCGTTCTTTTTCCTGCCTGTGCCTGCTGCTGACGCTTCTGGCGTCGGGTTTGGCGACCGAGTCGCGCGCCGACCAGGCCAAGATCAAGGTGGACCCCGAGGCGGCGAAAAACTATGTGGCGCTGGCCGGCGGCGTCAGCCCCGCCCGGCTGTCCAAAACGATCTCCGACCTGTCCGGCATCCAGTACGCCGTGCCCAACCAACCCGCCGGGGCGGCCGTCATCGCCCACTCCCGCGTGGCGGGGACGCCGGGCGGCGACCAGGCGCGGGCTTATGTGCTGGGGCAGCTCAAGCAGATCCTCGGGGCGGAAAACGTGCGGGAAGAGCCGTTTCCTGTCACGGTGCCCATTGACAACGGCGCGTTCGTGCAGGGCGGCGGGCTGCCCAAGCCGCTGGCCTTGCAGCCGCTGTGGCCCAACCTCGTCCGCACGTCCACCCTGCCCGCGTCGGGCATTGACGGCCCGCTGATCTACGCCGGGCGGGGCGACCTGCGCTCCTTCCGGGGCAAGCCGGTCGAGGGCAGCATCGTGCTGCTGGACTTCAACTGCGGCATTGACTGGCAGAACGCGGCCCGGCTGGGCGCGAAGGCGATCATCTTTGTCGAGCCGGACCAGATCCAGCGCGGCGAGGGGGAACTGAAGTTCCTGCGCCTGCCGATCAACATGCCCCGGTTCTGGATCACGCGGGGCGATGCCGCCCTCCTCCAGTCCGCCGCGCTCACGACGCCTAACTTCACGGTCCACCTCGCCTGTGACAACCCGTGGCGGACCGGAACGTCCTCCAACATCATCGGCACCATCAAGGGCACGGGGCCGCTGGCGGACCAGAACATCGTCATCGAGTCCTATTACGACTCCATGTCCATCGTCCCGACCCAGGCGCCGGGGGCCGACTCGGCGGACGGCATGGCCGCCCTGCTGGAGCTGGCGCGCGCCTTCAAGGCGCACCCGCCCAAGCGCACCGTCCAGTTCGTCGCCTGCGGCGCGCATTTCCTGGGGATTCAGGGCGCGCGCACGTTCGTGGACAGGCACATGGACGACTGGCGGCCCGTCTCGACGCTCGACTCGCTGAAGCACAGCGTCCTGCACACGCCGCTGCCGGACCGCACCAACCTCCTGCTGTTTTCCGGCCTGGACCTGTCCTCGCAGACGGGCAGCGTGGGCGTCTTTTACAAAGGCTACTTCTACGACTACCGCGAGGACATCCAGAGCGACTTCTCGGACATCGGGCGGACCATGCGCGAGAACGCCGAGAAGATCGGGCAGACCCTAGGGTTTGATCCTGCCAGCGCCTTCGCGGACGGGGTCAACGGCGCGAACGGCAAGGGCTGGCGCAACTATCTCCCCGGCCTGTTCGCCTTCGATGCCGAGACGGCGACCATGGCGGGCGGCAAGGGAATCACGTTCGCGACGACCGATGACGCCCGGCAGCAGGTGGACACGCCCGCCGATACCCTGTCCACCGTCAACGTCGTCAACCTCGCCACGCAGACCAAGGTGCTGGCCTGTCAATACTGGCACGTCCTCAACGACACCAACGACCCGAACGCGGTCTCGCCGGACAGCGCCGCCTCAACGCTGCCCATCCCTACATGGCCCGCCTGGACCCGGCAGGGGCTAAGGCTCGGCTACAGCCACCTGCACGGGCGCGTCCTGCTGTTCGACCCCAAGACAAACTTCGTGCCGGACAAGCCCATTGTGGACACGCTGGCTGTGGTCAACAACATGGCCGCCACGATGACCGGCGTCCGGGGCAGCTTAATCCAGGCGACCCAGCCCGGCACGGCGGCCTTCGATTTCGTCGGGCTGCCGCTGGTCATCTCTAACGGCAGCGGCCTGCGCCTGCCGCCGGACGGGGCGATCCACATGGATGCCTTCCGCTTGCACCCAACCGATAATGCGCTCGGCAACCGGGGCGATGTGGATTACGCCCCGGACCGGGGCGTCAACGGCGCGGCGAACTATCCGGTTGAATTCAATCTGACCAGCGACTTCAAAGAAACGCAGATCATCGTCTTCCCCTGCGTAGCGACGACGATCTATGAGCTGGTCAATCAGGGCGCGCTGAAGCGCGTCAACGACATCAGCGTCTACGACGGCGCCTCGGACAGCGAGCCGCGTCAGTACGGCATCGAGCGCGGCCAGGGACTTCTGGTGCTGTTCTCGCCCCCGGACACGACCACGCGGCTCAAGGTGGTCGCGGGGGACGGGCCGGCGATCCGGTTCCTGCTGATCAATTCCATACCGGGCAAGGAGACGGGCATCGGGTACGCCGTCGGCGTCCCCTCGGCCCGCCTGGCGAACTACAACAAGCCGCCCGACCCGAACAACCCGGACGACATCGTCCGTTACGGCGCGATCAACAACACGTCCCTGCGCGTCGCCAAAGACATGTGGAGCTTGGACGACTTCCGCATCCGCAACCTGGCAAGATTCCGCATCGTGCAGCTCGGCGACAAGACCAACCCGGTGACCTTCCTGCATGACCAGGCGGCGGCGGAGATCCAGCAGGCGCTGACGGCTTATCAAAAGAAAGACTATGAGCTGTTCGACGCCTACAGCCGGCAGGCCTGGGCGAACGAGGCGCGGGTCTACCCGCAGGCGCAGCAGACGGCCAACGACGTCGTCCAGGGAGTCATCTTCTACCTGTTCCTGCTGATCCCGTTCGCCTACTTCCTGGAGCGTCTGCTGTTCGGCTACTCCGACCTGAAGCGCCAGCTTGGGGCGGCCTTCGGCATCTTCCTCGTCGTCTTCGTCATCTTCTCGCAGATCCACCCGGCCTTCTCGATCGGCTCGGTCAACCCGCTGATCATCCTGATCGCGTTCGTCATGCTGGCCCTGTCCGTCATCGTCTCCCTCCTGGTCTGGGGCAAGTTCGAGGAGCAGCTCAAGCAGTTCAACAAGTCCGTGTCGGGCGTTCACAAGGCCGATGTCGGCAAGGCGTCCATCGCCTTCGCCGCTTTCGCGCTGGGCATCTCCAACATGCGCCGGCGCAAGGAGCGGACGCTGCTGACCTGCCTGACGTTGATTCTGCTGACCTTCACCGTGCTGTCGTTCACGTCCATCGTCAACACCATCCGTTACAACGATGTGTCCGCGCCGGGCGCGGCGGTCTACAAGGGCCTGCTCCTGCGCCTGCCGACCTGGGACAATCTGGATTTCACGGCCTATCGGCTGCTCAACGACGAGTACGGGAGCCGCTACCCGGTCGCCCCGCGCGCCTGGTTCTTCGGAACCACGCCGGGCCAGACGACGTTCCTGCACCTGACGCGCGCCCACCTGGGCACCGACGTCAAGGGCGTCACCGGGTTTACGCCGCAGGAGGCCCAGGTGACGGGCATGGACAAGGCGCTGATGACCGATGCCGACGGCAAGCCCGAAGGCCGCTGGTTCAACAGCAGTGACACCTATGCGGCGATCATCCCCAAGGCGGTCGCGGCCAGCCTCCAGATCACGCCCAAGGATGTCGGCAAGGTGACGGTCAACTTCAGCGGCGTGCCGTACCTGGTCATCGGCATCATGGACCCGGACAAGTTCAAGGCGATCAAGGACCTGGACAACGAGACCATGACGCCCGTAGACTATCAGGCCCAGCAGAGCCAAAGCAGCAGCTCGGCCACTTCCGCTTCGCAGTCTGCCGCGTCCCAGGGCTTCCAGGAGTACCTGCATCTGGACCCGGACGCCGTGCTGTATGTGCCTTACACCACACTCATCAACCTGGGCGGCAACCTGGAGTCGGTCGGCATCAACATGGGGTCGGGGCCGACTGTCTACCGTGAGCTGCAAGACCTGATGCCGCGCCTGGACCTGAACCTGTATGCGGGCGGCTTCAGGAAGCAGGCCAATGGGACAGTCGTTGACTCGCCGGACAACCACCGCTTCTCGGCCATCGGCGCGACCTCCTCGCAGGGATTGATCAACATCATCATCCCAATCCTGATTGCCGCCCTGATCGTTCTGAACACGATGCTCGGCTCGGTCTTCGAGCGGGTCAAGGAGATTGCGATCTTCTCCAGTATCGGCCTGTCGCCGTCCAACATCGCCATGCTCTTCATCGCCGAGGCGCTGGTCTACGGCATCATCGGCGCGGTTTCGGGCTACTTGATCGGGCAGGGGCTGGCGAAAGCGATCAGCGTCTTCCACATCCTGCCCGGCCTGTACCTCAACTTCTCGTCCACCTCGGCGGAGCTTGCCATCGGTCTGGTCGTCGCCGTCGTCCTGCTGTCCACCATCTTCCCCGCCCGCAAGGCGTCCGAGGTGGCGACGCCGGCTGTGGACCGGACCTGGAAGGTGCCCGAACCTGAAGGCGATGTTTGGAAGCTCTCGCTGCCGTTCGCCGTGGCGGGCGCGCAGGCGCCGGGCATCAACCAGTTCCTGGCGGAATGGTTCCGGGCCTATGAAGAACAGTCCGTGGGCGACTTCTTGACGCAGGACATCCGCACAGGCCGCGAAACGATGGACCTGGGGACGGGCTACCGGCTGACCGGGCGTATCTGGCTGGCGCCCTTCGACCTGGGCGTGTCGCAGACGATTGCTCTGGATACCGCCCCGACGGACTTGGAAGACGTTTACGCGGTCCACCTGACCTTGACGCGCGTGTCGGGCGATGTTTCCAACTGGAAGCGGGTCAACCGGCGCTTCCTGAACGTCGTCCGCAAACAATTCCTGATCTGGCGGACTCTGACGGCGGATCAGCGCGAACGGTATATGGAGATCGGCGGGAGCACCGGCAATGGGACCGCAGCGTCGCCGGCCATGCCCACGGCGGGAACGGCGGCGGTCGCGCCGGCGCTTTAGGAAAGCCTCCCGGCTCCCAATTCTGGGGGAGTCAAGATTAAAGATATTTCTCCTCCAGCTCCCCCAGAATTGGGGGCTGGGGGGCATCTGAAGGAGACATGCCCCCGTGGCATCATTGGAACAACAACCGAAGCGCGGACGAGACAACGCGCCCCTCGACGACATCGAATCGGCGCGTGAGCGGTCCGAGGATACGTCCGGCGATGAAGGCGGCCAGCAGATACAGTTCGAGAACGGCTTCACCGGCAAGGTCGTGGTGGGCATGCTCTTCGTCTGCCTCATCATGCTACCCGGCTCGATCTACCTCGGCCTTGTCGCCGGGCAGGGGCTGGGCGCCGCCGCACAGTGGGTAACCATCGTCCTGTTCTCCGAGATCGCCCGCCGCTCGTTCCTGCCGCTCAAGCGTCAGGAGATCTACTGCCTGTTCTACATGGCCGGCGCCCTGGCCGGATCGGGCTTCGGATCGCTGCCGGGCATCTCAGGGGGACCGTTTGGCGCGTTCATCGCGACGCAGTACATTATGCAGTCGCCTGCGATGGCCGGCGTCGTCCATTTGCTTCCCTCCTGGATCGGGCCGCAGCCCGGCTCGCCGGCCTACGCGCATCGCAGTCTGTGGGATGCTGCCTGGCTGGCTCCCATCGCGATCATGCTGTTCGGCCAGATCTTCGACCGGATGAAGTGGATGGGCCTGGGCTACATGCTGTTCCGCATCACATCGGATGTGGAGCGGCTGCCTTTCCCGTTTGCCCCCATCGCCGCGTCCGGCGCGACCGCGCTGGCCGAAGCGTCCACCAAGGAAGACTCGTGGCGCTGGCAGGTTTTCTCAACCGGGACCATCATCGGCTTGATCTTCGGCTTCTTCTACCTCGCGATCCCGATCTTCACCGGCGTCGCGCTGGGCAAGCCAATCACGATCCTGCCGATCCCGTTCATGGACCTGACGCCGAACACCGAGCGCATCCTGCCGACGGCCCTGACCGGCTATAATCCCGATCTTGGCCTGGTCCTGTTCGGATTCATTCTGCCGTACTCCATCGTGCTCGGCAGCTTCATCTCCTCCATCGCCGCCCAGATCGTCGCCAACCCGATCCTGCATTCGTTCAACCTGTTCCCGCACTGGGTCCCCGGTTCGCCGACGATCCAGACCAAAGCCTCGATTGACTTTGACTTCTGGATGTCGTTTGGCATCGGGACGCAGCTCGCTATTGCCGCCATCGGCATCGGCGCGGTCCTTCTCACCGTTTACAAGTCGCGCGGCACGGAGCAAAGGGCACAGCGTGGCAGCCTGGGCAAAGTGCCGGAAGGGCGCGGCGACTTCCCCTGGCAGCTCGCCGTCGGGGCGTGGTTCCTGGCGACTTGTGGGTATGTCCTTTTGAACCATGTGCTGGTTCCCGCGTTCCCCATCGCCATCGTCATTTTCTACGGCCTGGTCTGGACGCCGCTGAACTCTTATGTCTCGGCGCGCTTGATCGGGCTGACGGGCCAGGGCATCTCGTTCCCGTTCTTGAACCAGGCGGTCGTCCTGCGGAGCGGCTATACCAAGCCGGACATCTGGTTCGCGCCCCTGCCGCTGAACGACTACGGCGGGCAGGCGCAAAAGTTCCGCGAGATCGAGCTGACGGGGACCAAGTTCACCAGCATTTTCTGGCTGGAGCTGACGATGCTGCCGCTGATCTTGATCACCAGCTTCGTCTACTGGGGCTTCCTGTGGAAGACAAACGATATCCCCAGCGCGCAGTTCCCCTACGCACAGAAGTTCTGGCCGCTTTCGGTCATCAACCTGTCCATCTGGACGCAGATCAACTCCGGCAACGGAGCTTCGTGGGCATTGCACGCCATCAAGGGACCGGTTATCGGCATCGGCGCGGCGGCAGCGTTCGGGCTGTACGGCGCGACGATGCTGTTCAAGTGGCCGCTGCTGTTCTTCTATGGCTTCATCGGCGGCATCGGCAACATCCCGCACAACACGATCCCGACCTTCATCGGCGCCCTGCTGGGTCGCTACTACTTCGCCAAGCGGTTCGGCCTGGAGCGCTGGCAATTGTACACGCCGGTCCTGCTGGCGGGCTTTGCCTGCGGCACGGGTCTGATCGGCATGTGCGCCATCGCGCTGGCTTTGATCCAGAAGACCGTGAACTTCCTGCCGTTTTAGAAGGTCGGACCTAACCCCGGCGCGAGCGCCGACCCTTCCCTGTTAGGGAAGGGTTAAGAAAGGAATATCGAAAAGGAGGCAATGGTTATGGAAGACGAAGAAATCGAAGATGACAAGATTGTCCGGGCGCGGCGCGACCCGGAAAAGCAGGCGCTCGCCCGCCGGATGCGGCGGGAGATGACTGAGCCGGAAGCTCTTCTGTGGGGGAGGCTTCGGAACAATCAGTTGGGCTGTCTGCACTTCCGGCGTCAGCAGGTGATAGATGGCTTCATCGCCGACTTCTACTGCCGCGCCGCCCGACTTGTCGTGGAGTGTGACGGCGCAGTGCATCAGGAACAGGAAGAATACGATCAGGAGCGGGATCGTATCCTGTCCACGCACAACCTGCGCGTCCTGCGCTTCACCAATGACAGCATCCAGAACAACCTGAGTGGCGTCTTGAACGACATCCTGACCGTCGCCAAGCCCAAATGACCAACAAAGACGCCGCGTGCCTCATTCCTTACCCTTCCCTTGCAGGGAAGGGTCGGCGCTCGCGCCGGGGTTAGGTCCGAACGCGCCGGCGTTAGGTTTGGTGAGGTCTCCAGCTTGAACTGCGTATATAAATCGTGACAACACTCGTAAGACAAGAAATAACTCGCACTTCGGGGCGTAAGGGCTGGAAGACGATGGGCTGGCAGGGCTTGACGATGCAGGCCCCGCCCGCCTGGAACCTGGTCTCCTATGGCGGCGATGCCAAGGCCGGCAGCCTGCGGCTGGACAACAGCGAGTTTCAGACGCATGGCGTCCTGGGCGTGGACATTCGCTGGATTCCGGTCAAGGGCAAGCTGACCGATGCTGATCTGGAGAAGCGGCTGACCCAGTACCTTGCCTCTATCGAGAAAAGCGCGAAGCGGCAGAAGATCGCGCCCACGACGCAGATCAAGGCGATTCAGGACGCGCGCCACCCGGAGCGAACCGGGCTGCGGGCGTTCACCTGGAAGGCCGACCGGAAGGCGGTCGGGCGCATCTGGCACTGCTCCGAGTGCCTGCGCGTCGTCATCGCCCAGGTCGTCGGCGGCGCGCGGGACGACTTCGGCAACCTGGCGTCCGACGCGCTGCAAACGCTGGAATGCCACGCGGCGGACAGCAATTGGCGCGTCTGGTCGCTCTATGACCTGCACACGCAGGCGCCGAGCGACTATGCGCTGAAGACGAAGCCGCAGCTCATGAACATCTATGTTCAGCTCCCGTTCGCGCGCGGCAACTCGATGGATTCGCTTACTGTGGAGCAGTGGGGCGTCGCGAACGTGCAGCTCCGCGACGCTTATCTCGACCAGTGGTTCCGGCAGAAGAACCAGGCGTTGGAAGGACAGCTCAGGTACGAGGCGCGCGAGGCGACGGCGCAGGGGCATCCCGCGCTGGCCTTGACGGGGCGGCGGACGGGTCTGTCCTACTGGATGTCCCATGCCGTGCCGCAGATCACGCGGCTGCAAATGCCTGCAACCCACTTTGAAGCGCGCATCTGGGAGTGCCCCGAAAGCAACAAGGTTCACTTGGTTCAGAGCTTCAGCCGCCGCCCGCAGCCGGACATCGTGGATGAGATCGTCGAGCGTACCCTGTGTCACGGCTGAGTCTACTAAACACCTTACGCCAGTCCATCCCGTTTCTGGCGCGCGAAAAAAGCAGCCTGCCGCGCGGCGAGATGCTGGGTCTGAAGCCGGTGCGGAGCCGCGAGATCGCCTGGGAGATGAAGCCCGAAGACGAAGCGCCGGGCGCAAAGCTGACCGTCCCGCGCCGGGACGACCGGGTGGGGCAGATTCTTTCGCGGGTTTTTCGCATTACGGCGACCAAGACCATCGAGTTGGATGAGATCAACGCCCAGCTTTGGGCGCGCTGCGACGGGCAGCACAGCGTTGACCAGCTCATCCGGTACGCCTGCGAGACGTACAAGATGAACCGACGCCAGGGCGAGGTCGGCGTCATCACGGCCATGCGGATGTTCGCCCAGCGCGGCCTTATTGGGCTTGGGACGAGCGGGATTGGGACGGGTGGGGCCAAAATCAGTGGACTCAGTGGAAAGGGGACAACCAATGTCCGTAGCGATAACCGACAACGGCCGCAGACCAAGAGGCGACGCCGGCATTAAGACGCAGATCAATCTGCCGTGGAGCAAGGCGATTCAGATCGCCATGAACTCATTGAAGATTCGTTTCTGGCGCTCCATGATCACGGGGGCGGGCATCTTCCTCGGCATCGCCTTTTTGTGCTTCTCCGGCGTGACCGCGCTGCTGGAGGCGCACAATTCCGATGCCTTCAACCGGCAGGTCTGGCTGGTCATCATGGCCCTGCTTGTCTGCACGGTCGGCATCACTAACTCTATGCTGATGTCGGTCTCGGAGCGGTTCCGCGAGATCGGGACGATGAAGTGCCTGGGCGCGCTGAACTCGCTGATCGTGCGCCTTTTCCTCATCGAAGCCATCTTCATGGGCTTCGTGGCCTCGTTCGGCGGTTGGGTGCTGGGCTTCCTCGGCATCTTCCTGGTCCGCTGGGCGTCCCTGGGCTGGAACCCCGGCGTCACGCATCTGACGTTTGGCGTGATCCTGGGCTCGCTGTTAGGCTGCGTCATCATCGGCGGCCTTCTGACCCTGATCGCCGCCCTTTTGCCCGCGCAGCGCGCCGCCCAGATGCCGCCCGCCGCCGCGCTGAGGACGGAAGTTTAGAACCTAACCCCGGCGCAAGCGCCGACCCTTCCCTAAGAAGGAAGGGTGAACAATCAGCAGTCATCGTCTTACCTCTTACCCTCCCTTAACAGGGGAGGGTCGGCGCTCGCGCCGGGGAGAGGCTATCTGGAGAAATCATCAGTGTCAGCAACGGAATACATCGTCCGCACCAAGGACGTCGTCAAAGTCTTTATCCTCGGCGAAGAGAAGCTGCGCGCGCTCGACGGAGTCAACGTGGACATCCGGCGCGGCGAGTACATCTCCATCATGGGACCGTCGGGGTCGGGCAAGTCCACCCTGTTCAACGCCATCGGCGGCCTGGACAAGCCGGACAGCGGCAGCGTGTTCATCAACGACGTGGACATGGCGCAGCTCGACGCCGGGGAACTGGCGTACCTGCGCTGCCACACCATCGGCTACATCTTCCAGACGTTCAATCTGATTACGGTCATGACCGCCCTGGAAAATGTCACTCTGCCGACGATCTTCGCCGGCCAGCCGACCGACGACGGTATCGCGCGCGGCATGGAGCTTTTAGACATCGTCGGCCTGGGGCACCGCTACCATCACAAGCCCTCGCAGCTTTCGGGCGGTCAGCAGCAGCGCGTCGCCATTGCCCGGTCGCTGGCAAACAACCCCAGCATCATCCTCGCCGACGAGCCGACGGGCAACCTGGACTCGAAGACGGGCGAGGAGATCATCGCGCTCCTGCGCCGCTTGAACAAGGAACAGGGCGTGACCATCATCACGGCGACTCACGACTACAAGATGGTAGACGTGTCCGACCGCGTGATCTGGATTCGCGACGGCAAGGTGGAGAAGATCGAGAACCGGGCCGACATCAAGATCAACATCGGCGGCATGGCGGGCGAGGCCGAGCACCTGGCGAGCATGGCAGATGCGGTGCCCGCATAGGAACTCACCCCGGCGCGAGGCCGATGGAAGTAAGAGAACAGAGGGAGATACTGAACCTGCTGGATCGGGAGCGGCAGACGGTTATTTATCCGGGTGTGACTCGATTTTCAGACAGGGCGGTAGTCAGGGATGTCTCAGCGGACGGGAAAAGCTGCGAGATAGCATACTCTTCCTGCTCCGAGAGCGAGGTTGACCGGGTCATAGAACATCAGATCCAAGCCGCTCGGAGCGCGTGCTACGGGTTGGAGTGGAAGGTTTACGGCCACGACCAGCCGCATTGCTTGGGGGAACGCCTGGCCGCGGCGGGGTTCGAGGCGGACGCGAAAGAAGCCTTTATGGTCTTCTTAGCGACCGACGATTCTCTGGATCAGTTCGGCGTTTGCCGCAGCGACATCCGTCGGGTGACAAGCGAGGAAGGTCTGAGGGACTATCAGACAATCCGGGAAGATGTTTGCGGCAAGAGCTGCGAGAAGGAGATCGAACAGTATGCGTTCCTGTTGAAGAACCACCCGGACAACATGAGCGTCTATGTCGCCTATGCTGGTGGAGAGCCTGCCGCCTGCGGGCGCATCTATTTCCATGAAGACAGCAAGTTTGCCGGCCTGTATGGGGGCAACACACGGGAGCGATTTCGAAGGCGCGGCTTGTTCACTCAAGTGGTCGCCGCCCGTATTCGTGAAGCCTTGAGCCGGGGCATCGTCAACGTCTGTGTTGATGCGCTGCCTACGTCCGAGCCGATATTGAGGAAGCATGGGTTTGAGCGCGTGACCCACACTCAGCCGTTTCGTCTCCCCCAATAAGCCCCCGCCTCTTGTCCAGATGCGGGGGCTTTTGCCATAGGTTTTCAGGTCCCCACCCGGAACAGACTCAGCGTTCCATCACCTGTGTAAACCAGCAGGACATGACCGTCCGCCGAGAGCGCCGTTTGGCGCAGCAGGCCGGGCTGCGGGTAACGCGCGAGGATGTGGCTGTCTTTGCCCAGCGCATACAACGTCCGCTGGCCGTCCGAGACAATGATGCTGCTGCCGTCCGGGGCCAGCGCGATCAACGTCGGGGAGAAAAGCAGGCCGCCGCGCTCCCAGATGGCTGTGCCGTCGCGGTCCAGGAGGCGGAGGCGATGCTCGGACAGGCTCTGATCGCCCCGGACGATTTGGCGCAGGTAGGTGACGGCCACATACCGGCCGTCTTCGGTGATCTGGGCGCTGGGATAGAAGGCGTCCTCGCCCAGTTCCATCTTCCATTGCGGGTTGCCGCCGCCGTCGCTGCGCCACAGGTACAGGACGGGATCGCTCTGGCGGACGTTGCCATAGGACGTTCCCAGGACGTACTTGCCGTTGCCGGAAAGCTGGGCTGTGAACAGCCGGTTCGCCAGCCGGTGACGCGCCGCTGGGTCTTCGGGGTACTGCCACAGACAGGTCCCGCGCAGAGTATAGCAGGCGACGCCGCTGTCGTCCCAGACGCCGGTCACGAGGTACGAGCCGGCGGGCGGGGAAGTGATAGCGACCGAGGCGCCGATCCCGCCCAGAGACCACGGATGGATGCGCTTCTCCTGCTTTCCCGGTTTGTACGGCTGGTCACTGAGCGTGTACAGCCACAGCGACTTGCCGCCCGTGACGACTCCGGCGTAACAGCCGTCGGCAGAGATCTGCGCGTCCCAGATCGCCCCGTCAAGCGTCCGGTGCGAAAGCGTCGCACCGTCCTCGCCGCGCAGCACGGTGAATTCCGGCTGGGCGGGGTCCAGCGCGGACCAGGCGACCACAAAAGAGCCGGCAGCGCTCACATCCACGGACGAGGCGTTCGTGGCCGGGTGTACCCAAAGCGGCCGGACGGGCTGGGTACGCCAGTGCCAGAGCGAAACAGCGCCTTTGGTCCCGCTGGTCAGCGCGATCAGCTCGCCCTGCGGCGAAAGGGCCGCCCCCCGGAAGCCGGCGATGGGCCGCGTCCAGAGCAGCGTCAGCGGCGCGGGCGGGGGCGGCTTTTTATCCGCCGCCCGCGTGCCGGCAGGCCGCAGCCAGAACGCGATCAGCCCCAGCAGGCACAGAGCGGCGGCCGCTATCCCAAGCCCTTGGCGATTTTTCATGGGCGGTTGACGAGAGAAAGAAACAGCCGGTGCGGCCGGTCATCGTCTGTCAGCTCCGGGTGGAACGCGCTGCCCAGGATCATGCCCTGGCGGACGAAAACCGTCTTGCCGTCGTAGGTCGCCAGCGTCTCGACATGAGGCCCGGACTCGACGACATACGGGGCGCGGATGAAGACCGCCCGCAGCGGGTCCGGCCCCAGGGCGGGAACATCCAGGGTGGTCTCGAACGAGTCCACCTGCCGTCCGAACGCATTGCGGGCGACGACGGCATCCAGCAGGCCCAGGGTCGGCTGCCCGCCGCGCTCCCCGGTCCCCTCGGCGATCCCGCGCGCCAGCAGGATCAGACCCGCGCAGGTCCCGTAGATCGGCTTGTCCTGGGCGGCGGCCTGTGTGATGGCCGCGTCCATGCCGTAGCGTGCCAGCAGCTTGCCGATGGTGGTGCTTTCGCCGCCGGGCAGGATGATCCCGTCCGCCCGCGCAATGTCTGCGGGCATCCGCGCCGGGTAGGCGTCCACGCCGAGCCGGGTCAGCGTTTCGATGTGCTTCTGGAAGTCGCCCTGCATGGCGACGACAGCGATTTTCGGTCTCTTCTCCATACGTCCCCGATTATAGCACATATTTTGCCCCGGCACTGGAAGTGCCGGTCTACTCTCAGTGGAAGTCGCTCCGCGACTGAGGAAGGGCCAGTCGGCTTATCTTTCGGCTTATCTTCAGTGCCGGAGGCACTTTCATTCCCTAGTAGACCGGCACTTTCAGTGCCGGTTAATCTGAGGCCCGGTAGTCCGGCGGCGGCCAGACGCCTTCCTGGGGAATGGAAGCGACCTCGCGCTGTGCAACAAGGGAGGCAAGCGCCGCTTGCCGCTTACGTTGTGCGCGGACACGTCCGTAACGGAAGAGGGAAACAGGACCGGAGGAAATGATAAGGCAGATGGCGATGGCAAGCAGAGACATCCAGAAGTCTTTGGCAATGCTTTTCCAACCGTTTTCGATCCAATCTTCCGTCTCGACCGCCGCCAGAAACAGGGTCAGTGGGAGTAAGCCCCAGAGGAACGTCCTGCGGCGGGCGATCCCGCTGACGAGGCCCGGCAAAACAAGCACGGTCACGACTCCCATGACTCCGCTGATCCAGCCGGCGGCGCTGGAGAAATGCATCGCCGCGTTGATGCGCTTCACAAGCGGCGGGTAAGTGGCCCATGCCATTACACTTCCCCCAATTAGCCCACCGAGGATGCCGACCAGCCAGGCGCGCCTGTCCCATCCCTGTCTGACGCCCTGCATCGCTAGAAATGCCTCGTGTCGTGATCCCAGGCGCTGGTCTGCCAGTTGTCCGGTGCGTCCGGGTCGGGCAGCCAGGGGGGCAGGTGAAATATCAGGAATCGGCCCAGGCCGTTGACATACGGCTCGTACAGCGCACGCAGCTCGGACAGCTTTTTGTCGTCTTCGGGGCCGTCACACAGCGGCAGGCCCGCGCCGGCCAGAATGCGGCGCAATGTGGCGAGGTCTTCGATGGGCAGGCGGTTCGGGTCCGGCGGGATAGGGGACTGATTGAGCACATAAGACAGGTCAATGATGGCGTGGCGGGACATCGCCAGCGTCATCCGCGCCTGCCACTGAAGGTTCTTCTGCCACTCCGGGTCGCCCGCGCAGCCGACCAGGATGAGGGCGCAGACGTCCATCACGCAGGTCAGCGCGCCCAGCCAGGATTGATGGTCGTGCTGCGAGCGGTAGTAGCTCAGGACGGGATACGAGAGGTGGCTCTCCAGCAGCTCGGACGCCCATTTCTCCCAGTCGGCCAGCAGCTCGGTCAGGACCTCCATCCGGCAGCCCTCGGCGTGGCGCCGCAGCATCTCCCCGGCGGAGGGCGGCGAGGACGCGCGGGCGTCCAGCAGCGAGATGATCGTTTCTCGACGCGAGAACGCCTGGTACAGCACGGGCAGGTAGCCGATCACGACGGCGAGGAACCCGAAACCGACGCCCGCCTCGGCGACGGCGAGGAAGCGGGACAGGTTCGTGTGCAGAGTCACGTCCCCGTAGCCCAGCGTAAAGAAGGTCACCCCGCTCTGGTACAGGGCCGTCTGGAAGAGGGTCATGCCCGGCACTTGGTCCAGGCCGTGTGGGATCGAGAACTGGAGGAGCGCAAAGCCCAGCACCAGCATGAAGGCCCAGAAGACCAGCAGCAGGGGCAGGGAGAGCGGCCCAAAGTAGCTGAGATAGAGCTGCCGCCTCTCGTCCGGCAGCCGTCGAGCGATGGCCGCCGAGGAAGGCCATATTACCAGATAGAATCCGCGCGTCAGCCGGAGCTGCCGGGTGACGCTGCGGGGCAGGATGATCGTCTCAAAGCCTTCCCAAATGACCAGGAGCACGAGGAACAGGCCAAGCAGACCTACGAAGATTGCCATGTTTTGTTAAATGCGTCTGAGAGTGAATGGTTCCCTGCCGCTGATTGGGGGAGAAGCGAGGCGGGCAAGATTTAACCTTTCCTTAACAAAGAAGGGGGCGTTTCTGTGCCAAACTGTCCGTAAGAATTCGTACAGAAGGAGCCGCTCATGGCACACGCAAAGCCGACCCCACATCCGCCCCCGCATCCGACCGCAAATCCGATCAAGCATGTCGTGATCATCTTCAAAGAGAATCACACGTTCGACAACTATTTCGGCACCTTCCCTGGCGCCGATGGGGATGCGACTCTGACGCACGCGCCCAACCCGCCGCTGTCGGACCACGACCACAAGCACCAGACGTGGCTGAACCGCAGCGTCAACCCCGTCAAGCAGCAGTACCACGAGTCCGACCTCCCCGCCTACTTCGCGTATGCGCGGCAGTTCACGCTCTGCGACCGCTACTTCACCGATGTCGCGGGGCCGTCCACGCCCAATCACCTGATGGCGCTTGCCGCCGCCTCACCCATCGTCAACAACCCGAGCAGGCACGACCCGCCCGCGCTGCACCCGCCCTTTGACCTGCCCTCGCTTCCGGCCAGTTTGGAGGCGGCCAAACTGACCTGGAAACACTACGGCGGCTATGCCTTCCAATACATCAAAGCCCTGCGCGGGCACGGTTCGGCTGCCCTCCCAGAACAGTTCGTCAAGGACGCCTCGGCGGGAAACCTGCCCGCCGTCTCCTGGGTCTTTGCGCCCGAACTCAGCCACAACACAGACCCCCTCAGCGAGCACCCGACCGGCAATGTCACCGACGGCATGAACTGGACCGTGCAGCAGGTGGACGCCGTCGTCAAGGGCGGGCTGTGGCCGCAGACGGCGATCTTCATCACCTGGGACGACTGGGGCGGCTGGTTCGACCATGTGGACCCGCCCAACGTCGAGCAGTGGACGGACGGGACGCAGTTCCGGTACGGCTCGCGCGTCGGCTGCCTGGTCCTCAGCCCCTACGCCAAGAAGGGTCACATCTCCCACACCCTGGTCTCGCACGTCAGCCTGCTCAAGTTCTGCGAGACCACCTTTGGGCTGGCGCCGCTGAACGCCCGCGACGCGGCGGCGGACGGCATGACGGACTGCTTCGACTTTGCCCAGACGCCGCTCGGTCCGCCGTCAGCGACTTAGAACGGCCTCAAGAACTCAGGATCGCCCCCCCCAGCCCCCAATCCTGGGGGAGTCAGAGAAGAAACAGCTACGGCGAAAGCCGTTTCCTTCCTACTCCCCCAGAATTGGGGGCTGGGGGGCTGTTCTTCTGGCTCCGCCTTGACACTCCCTCCTTCGCTCGGCTACAATAAAGGGCATTTTGAGGCAATTCAAGAGTTATTATGAGCATTCTGACGGTCACCAATTTGGAAAAAAGCTACGGGACGGACCTGCTGTTTCAGGAGGTCAACTTCAGCATCGCGGCGGGGCAGAAGCTGGGACTGGTCGGGCGCAACGGCTGCGGCAAGACCACGCTGCTTCGCATCCTGCTGGCGCAGGAGCTGCCGGACACGGGCAAGGCCGCCCTGGCGGCGGGCCACAGCCTGGGCTATCTGCGGCAGGAAGCGCCCGTTCACCCGGAACACACCATTCTCGAAGAGGCGCAGTCCGTCTTTGAGGCCGTGCGCGCGCTGGAAGCCGACGTGCAGCACTGGGAGCATGCCATGTCGTCGGCCCCCACCGATGAGGCCCTGGAAGCGGCGATGGAGGCGTATTCCCACGCCCGCGAGGCGTTCGAGGCGGCAGGCGGCTACCGGATCGAGGCGGACATCCCGATGGTTCTGGAAAAGCTGGGCTTTTCCCCGGCAGATCACGCCAAGCGCGTCGGGTCGTGCTCCGGGGGCGAGCAGACGCGGCTCGCGCTGGCGAAGATCGTCCTGGCCCGTCCCGATCTCCTGATTCTGGACGAGCCGACCAACCACCTGGACATCGCGGCAACCGAGTGGCTGGAAGGGTTTCTGAAGAGCTACGAGGGGGCCATTCTCCTGGTCAGCCATGACCGGTATTTCTTGGACGCCGTGGCCGACTCGATTGGCGACCTGGAAAACCAACGATTGACGGTCTTTAAGGGCAACTACAGCCATTTCCGGCGTCAAAAGGACGAGCGGCTGGCCCGGCAGCAGGACATGTACGACAACCAGCAGGCCGAGATCGCCCGCCTCGAGGCCGTCATCAAGAAGAACATGGGCGGCGACTCGGTCCAGAGCAAGATGCGGGCGCGCATGGAGACGCGCATCGAGCGCATGGACAAGGTGGAGCGGGTCGTCACCGATAGCCGCAACGTCCGCGCACTGTTCGATGCCGATTCGGCGGGCCGCATCGGGCGCGATGTCCTGCGAGCCGAGGGCCTGACCAAGACCTTCGGCGAGCGGACGCTGTTCGATGACCTAAACTTTCTCATTGAGCGCGGCGAGCGCGTCGGGCTGGTCGGCCCGAACGGGGCGGGCAAGACGACCCTGGTGAAGCTGATTCTGGGCATGGAGCAGCCGACGCGCGGCTCGGTCGGCCTGGGGCACAACGCCCGCGTCGCCTACTTCTCCCAGCACGCCGCCGACAGCCTGCGCCCCGACCTCAGCGTCATTGATTCGATCCATGACGTGGCCGACATGACCGAGACCGAGGCGCGCAACTACCTGGCCCGGTTCCTGTTCACCGGCGACGACGTGTTCAAGAGCGTCGGGATGCTGTCGGGCGGCGAGAAGAACAAGCTGGCCCTGGCCCGCATGATCCTGGAGCCGTGCAACCTGCTCGTCCTGGACGAGCCGACCAACCACCTGGACATCGCGAGCTGCGAGGTCTTGACCGAGATGCTGTCCCGGTACGAGGGAACGCTGCTCCTAATCTCCCACGACCGCTACCTCTTGAACGCGACGACGACGAAGACGCTGGCGCTGTCGGGGACGGGGCAGGGGACCTTGTTCGAGGGCAACTACAACGCCTGGCGCGAGGCGCAGAAAGTCGCCTCCCCCGCCCACCCCAATAAACCCTCCAATCCTGGGGGAGCCGGAAGGAAACCTACCCCCAACCCTGGAGCAACTGCACCCGGCCTCCCCAGGGGGGAAGGGGCAAAGTCCAGTAACGGCATCTCTCACCCTTCCCCCCTGGGGAGGGGTGGCGAGCCTCAGCGAGCCGGGGTAGGTTCCCCAGCCCTGAACGCCCGCGACCTGAGCAAAGCCCGCGTCCGGGCGCGCGAGCGGGTGCTGACCACCGAAAGCGCCGTCAACACGACCGAGGCCCGCATCGCCGAGGTCGAAGCGCGCCTTGCCAAGCCGTCCGACACCGTGGCCGACATGGTCACGCTGGCCGCCGAGCACACCCGCCTGCAAGACGACCTGCTGGCCGCCCTCGCCGCCTGGGAGCAGGCCATCGCCGAGCAGGAAGCATTGGGAACGTGAGGAAAAACCCGTCGTGAGTGAGCGCAGCCCCATCTTGCTTCTGGACGGAGCTACGCGGCAGCCTGTCGAGGCAGTCCTGATTGAAGATGTTTCCGAGGAAGATGTCCGCCGGACGGATGCCCTCTGGAAGCCATTTCTCAGGCAGACGTTGCAGGATGCCCATACGCGTGGCCTGCGGCCCAACGACCTACCGGAACATGCCCATTGGGCTTGGGAGCGGAAGTGGCGCACGGCGACGGAGAGCAGTCGTTTTCTCGGCATCGAGAGCGACGGCGCGATACAGGCGCTGATGATCGTCCGCGCCGATAAGGTCTGTCGCCTTCGCGAACAAGCGGGCCTACCGCTCATCTATGTAGACTGCCTGGCCGCCGCGCCTTGGAACCTCGCGGGGATGGTTTCGCGTCCCAAGTTTCGCGGCTGCGGCTTTGTGCTTATCGCCGAGGCAATACGACTGAGCCGACAAAGAGGGTATAATGGCCGTATCGGTCTTCACTCACTGCCACAGGCTGAAGACTTCTACCGCGAGAAGTGCGGCATGACGGATTTGGGCGAAGACACAAATTATGAGGGCCTGCATTATCTGGAGATGACGGGCGCTCAAGCCCAAGCGCTGGCAGAAGGGGCGGGGTAATGGAAGCAAAAATCACGGCGGAGTGGCTGCAGGCAATGGTCGGCGAGGATGATCACGAGCCGTCAGGCTTGATAACGCCTAATGACCGAGCCGAACTGGCGCGGCGGAAGGCCGAGAGATTGCAGAACGCCGTCCAAGACACTCCTGGAATAGCGGAGGGTGATCAAGATGAGGCGGGTGCGTATTGCCTCCTGCTCGCTCAGAAGTAGCTCTGCCAACGAAGAATAGCAACAGGACAGTTCAAAAGGGCTGTCCTGTTTGCCGTTTCGCCCCGGCCGCCTGGGAGCAGGCCGTTGCCGAGCAGGAAGCGCTGGGAACGTGACATGAATGCTCCAATACGAACCTTGCTGCTTTTAGTCCTGCTGGCCGTCCTGCCGCTCGCGTCGAATCGCGCCCAGCCGCCGCAGTATGGAACCGATCAGGGGCGTTTTACGCAGTCCCTGAACGACTTCTGGACCCTGCAAGGGCTGGGGCGAACGACAGGGGGTGTCAAGCCGAACTGGTCCGCCCTGCTCGGCTCGTCCGACTGGTACGAGTGGAACAGCCTCAAGATCAACTGGACGGATGATCTCGCGGACAGGGCCGCCCAGCGCCGTCTTCTGCTGGATGCCAACATCACGGGCCTCAACGCGAAAGGCGCGCAACGTATCGGTTATGTGTGGCCGTCCAACGGCTCCGAGTTCTGGCTGTGCCCGAGTCCACACTTCGACCAAATGCCGCGCTTCCTCTGCGCCGTCTACAATGACTACCTGTGGTCGCGGGATGTGACGTTCCTCCGAAAGATGCAGCCCAAAATCGAGGCCGTCATGGGCTACATGACAAACACCATGCAGGGCCGACGCGGGCTGCTGACTTGCCCCGGCGTCTACACGGGCCTCTCCAAGACAAGCCCCAATGTCACCTACATGGACTGCTACCGGGAAGGTGGGGAGGTGACGTGGATCGAGGAGGGGTATTACACGGCCCTGTGGGACATGGCCGCGCTGGAAGCCGTCCTCGGCAACCGGACGCAGGCGGCAACCTATGCCGCGCGGGCACGGCGCTTCCCGGCACAGTTCCACGCCCAGCTTTGGAACCCAAAGACGCGGCGCTATGCGGGCTGGAAGGACAGCGGGAGCACGCTCCACGACTACGGCTTCACCTACCTCAACCTGGAGGCGCTGGCGCGGGGGCTGGGGGATGCGTCCGACGCTTACCAAATTTTCGACTGGCTCGACCACGGGACTGCCCAGCCGACGGCAATGGGCGGACACATCGGCAGCACGGACATCTACCAGTGCGTCGTCGCGCCGCGCTCCAACACCCTGCCGATCCCTGATGACGACTGGGATTTCTGGTCGGTCTCCAAGAGCCTGCGGAGTTCCACGATGGGCTACGGCGCGCTCGTGGAAGACGGCGGCGCGATGCTCTGGGTGAACTACTACGATGTCCTGGCCCGGCTGAGATGGCTCGACGCCGACAGCGCCTGGCGCAAGTTCACCGCCATGCTCTTCCGGGTGCAGGGCGATCCGCTCCGGTTCACCGAGAGCGTCCGCCGCCCGACGGACGTCTATGGAGAGAATTATCTGGAGGTCGGCCCGGCGGACGGCCCGGAGAACGGCCTGAGCGGCACCCTCCCGCTCCTCGGCTTCATGGGCATCCAGCCCCGCCCGGACGGCCTGTACTGTGCGCCGAATCTGCCGACCTCGCTGCTGTTTCTAACGAGCAGCGCCATCCACTACGGCCCGTCTGCGTATGACATTCGCGTAGCGCGCGGGCGGCTCGTTGCAGACGCGCCCGCGCAGACATTTACTGCTGGAGTATCGTTCAACACCGTCGGCATTCGCCTGCCGGCTCTGAGCAGCTCCAATCCCCGTGTTGCGGTCCGACTCCAAAGACGAAGCGGCGGCGTTTGGACGACCGTGGCTTGGTCCTCCGTGACGGCCCGCTACCCCGCCGTGTACGAATATGTCCCGGTGTCGCTTCAACCGGCTGGGTTCTATCGGGTCATTCTGACGCCCACAGCGGGTGCCGCCGGCTGCTCGTGCCGAGCCGCGTATGAGCCTGTCACCCGGATAGGAGGGGGCGCGCTGGGCCGCGCCGGGACCGAGTTCACGGTGAAGCGCGCGTTTTCCCGAATTGAAGTCCGCATCCCAGCCGGTCTCCCGGCCCGCGTAACTCTTTCCCGCAAGCTCGGCTCCCACTGGCGCCCGGTCGAGGTGGCCTGGGCTGAGGGAAGCCTTGACGGAGTGTTAAGCTGTGCCGATCAGCCCGCCGGATCCTACAAATTACAGTCCACGGCGCCGTCCGGGGCTTATATGCTTCTATCCAACCGCTACGCGGTCACGGTGACAAAGGGGAAGCTTTCCACGACAAACACAGTCGCGGCGGGCGAAACCCTCAAACTACTCTGAAGACTATTCTGATCCAGTCGCTGATGGCCCTGCTTCGCGCCGGGCGGGTGTCTCTGCTTCAACTACTGGCCTGACACAAAAAAGCGCCGGGCAGATGCTCAGGGCTGAACCCCTGGGCTTTAACACTGCAAGCCCCCGCCTGCGCGGGCGGAGACTCTTAGGAGGGCGCGATAAATCACGCCCCCACTGCCCGCGCAGGCGGGGAGTTGCTTTACTAAAGCCCTGCCGTTCAGGGCAGGGTACTGAGGCAAGCGGCCTGATAAAAAAGCGCCGGGCAGATGCCCGGCGCTTCCCTCGTCTCATTCTCCCCTGTCTACCACGCATAATCTTCCGGGGCCGTCCTGTGGCCGGGGAAGATTTCATCCAGTTTCTTCGAGGTCTCGTCGCTGATCGTGATCTCAAGCGCGCGCAGCGACCCGTCGAGCTGCTCCATCGTGCGCGGGCCGATGATGGGAGCCGTCACAACCGGGTTGTGCAGAAGCCAGGCCAGGGCGACGTCGGCGGGTTTCTCACCCAGGTCCTTGCACAAGCCTTCCCATTTCTCCAGTTGCGGGCGCTTGGCTTCGATGTCCATGCCCGCCCGGCGGCCCGTCGCTTCTTTTTGCAGGATGCCGCCCAGCAGGCCGCCGGCCAGCGGAGACCAGGGGATCAGGCCCAGGCCGTACTGCCGGCAGGCGGGGATCACTTCCAGTTCCGGCTTGCGGACGTTCAGGTTGTAATGCGTCTGCTCCGAGACCAGGCCGAGGAAGTGGCGTTGCTTGGCGATCTCGGATGCCTGGGCGATGTGCCAGCCGGCGAAGTTGGAAGACCCGAAATAGACCACCTTGCCCTGCTGCACCAGGGTCTCGAACGCCTGATAAATCTCGTCCCAGGGCGTTTCGCGGTCAATGTGGTGCATCTGGTACAGGTCAATGTAATCCGTTTGGAGCCGCTTCAGGCTGTCGTCACACGCCTTGCGGATGTGCAGGGCGGACAGGCGGTTGGTGTTCGGCCAGTCCTTCGTGTCGCCCAGGCCCATGCCGCCGAACACTTTGGTGGCAAGGACGACCTTCTCGCGCCGCCCGCCGCCCTGGGCGAAGTAGCGGCCGATGATCTGCTCGGTGTAGCCCTCGCCCTGCTTCCAGCCGTAGACGTCGGCGGTGTCCCAGAAGTTGATGCCCAGTTCCAGGGCATGATCCATGATCTGGAAGCTGTCTTCCTCGGTCGTCTGCGGCCCGAAGTTCATGGTGCCGAGGCACAGGCGGCTGACTTGGAGGCCCGTCCGGCCTAAACTTGTATACTGCATTGTGGTTTCTCCTCGCTGTTGCGTTCACCATACTTCGCGCGCCGCGCCCGTTATTCCTGCCTGCATTTGTGGATCACCCCCTATCCCCCAATTCTGGGGGGACCGGATGACCCGGAGAAGAGGTCCTTCCTCTCTTACTCCCCCAGGATTGGGGGCCGGGGGGCGTCACTCCGACAGCGCCACAGGCAGGGTCGCCGTCCAGGTCTTGCCGCCGGAAGCCGTACCCCCGATTCGCAGCGTGAGCAGGCGGGCCGAGGCAGCCAGCCCCGTTACAACTACTTCCAGTTCGGCGCGGTCGCGCGTGGACGCCTGCCAGTCGCGCTTGCCCAGTGTGCCGAGTGCATAAGGCAGGGGGGCGGGTGAGAGGATCGCGCCGCCCTCGACCGCCAGCGACGTGATCTGCACGTCCTGCGCCTCAGTGTCGGCGCTGTTGGCAACGAGCAGGGTGACGACGACATGGCCCAATGGGGCGCGGGCGGCCAGGGCCGACTGGACAAACACCCCCGGCTCCGCCGGGGCCGTAGCGACGGTGAGAGGGACGAGGGGGGACGTGCCGCCGCCCGTGGACGACTGAACGGTCACAAGGTACGCCGTGCCTGCCAACAGCTTCTCCGCGCCGCCGGAGTGGGTCAATTCCAGAGCGTCGCTCCGGCTGGTCTTGGTCTCGCCGGTCGGTGGGCGGCAGGTCAAAATCGAGCGGGCGGGAACGTGTGTGTCCCAGACGACGGCCAGGCTGTCCCGGCGCGACCGGCCCACGCGGACGTTTCGGATACCGGGCGGGCCAAGCAGGGACTCGGCATGGGCCGGGGTCATCAGGCCGTACTCCCAAACGAAGACGGGGGCACGGGCGGCGCGCAGCGCCTCCATCATCGTGCGGGTGTCCGGCAGCGGGAACCGCCCGTCGGGCGTGTAAAGGCAGGACAGGTCCACCGAGGGGCAGAGCGGGAAGCCCGCACCCAGGGCCTGGCGGCACTCGTCCTTGCCCCAGTCCAGCGCCGGCCCGACGCCGCCCTTGTGGTAGCGGGAATACACGCCGATGTACCACTGCGGCGAGTAGGCGTCGGCCCAGGCGGCCATTTCGGCGTTCGGGAAGCCCGTGGCGGCAGGCCCGAAGCGCGTGATCGGGTCGCCGTAGCCCGTGACGATGATCGGCAGGTCGCCGGCCTCCTGGCGATAAATGCGTCCAAACGAAGCCATCTGCGCCCCCCGATAGCCCGGCGCAGCGCCCTTCTCGCGCGGCCCCCACTCGTCCTCCATGTCCACGCAGACGATCCCGACCGTCCGCGCCATCTGGGCAGCAATCCGGGCGTCCGCGTCGCCGGTTTCGGGGATGGTGTAGAGGAACGGAACAAAGCCCAGGCCGATGCCGCGCGCCGCCTCGGCCCAGGAACGCAGGTGCGCCTCGTCCCGATACCGCGTCCGACCGTACCCGCCGACTTTGGGGCAGACGAAGTCAAAACCCCACGCCCGGATCTTCGCCATCGCGAACCGCCGCGCCGAGTCGTCCCACTCACCCCAGTCGTTGCCGACGTAGACGCCCACGCCGCTGCCGAGGACGGCGACCACGGCGGCCCTCCCGTGCGGCGGAACCACGGTCTGCGCGGGCGCGGGCGGCGTGAATGTGGGCAGTGCCGCTTGGCCGGCGGCCGGCGGCAGGGCATTGGCGGCAAGCGCGGTGAGGGCGCCTTGAATGGCCTGGCGGCGGGTGACTTGGAAAGGCATGGGCATGGAACTCCTCAAGTGGCTACGGAATTTCCCTCTTCAACGCCTGCCCGACGACGCGCGCCGCGCTCAGGCCCGACGCCCCGAAGACGCCGCCGCCGGGGTGGGTGCTGGCGCCCGTCAGGAACAGGCCGGAGATCGGCGTCTTGTATTCGGCCAGTTCGGGCAAGGGGCGGAAGGCGAACATCTGGTCTAGGGACATCTCGACATGCATCACGTTGCCGCTGATCAGCCCCAGCGTCCGCTCCAGGTCAAGCGGCGTCTGGATAAATCGCTTTTCGATGGCCCCGCGCATGTTGGGGGCGTAGGCATACAGCGTCTCGCAGATCGTGTCGGCCACCTCCTCGCGCGTCTCGTCCCACCCGCGCCCGTCGCGGCGCTTGTACGGGAAATATTGGGACCACAACTGGACGATGTGCTTGCCGGGCGGAGCAATCGTGCCGTCCAGCGCCGTGAACGTCATGGCGAGGACGGGCGGCTTGCGCGACGGGTAGCCGCCGACGTAATCGGCGTAGGCGTCCGTCAGAAACTCCGGCGTGGGGCACAACAACTGCATCCCCTGATGCACATAATGGGGCTGCCCGGCGCCGTAATCGGGCAGTTCTGAGGCCGCGCAGCGGACGGTCATGCCGAACCCGTTGCCGACGTTCACGGCGTCCAGCCGCCGGCCCAAGTCCCCCGGCAGGTCTTCGGGCCGCAGGAGCTTCTGGAAGGTCGTCAGGACGTGGCAGGCGGCGACCACGGCCCGTGCCGTCCACGTCTCGCCGCCCGCGACCACGCCCCGCGCCGCGCCGTTCTCCATGACGATGCGCTCGGCGGGCGCGTCTGTCCGCACGGTCCCGCCCAAAGCCTCGAAGGCACGCCCCAGGGCCGTCGTCAGCATCCCTGATCCGCCGCGCGCGCGGAACGCGCCCGTCTCATGCACTGCCCCCCACCAGGCGGCGAACGGCCCCGTCCCCGGCTCCGTCGGCGCGGGGCCGGACTGCGCCCCCAGCCAGCCCAGGGCCGCGCGCATTTCCACGCTCTCGAACGTCTCCTGGATGAGCCGCCCGTAGCCCGAGACGATCATCCGCAGGGCGTCTTGGGTGCTCCGTCCGGGCGACTTGGCGAAGATGACGTGCCGCCCGAAGTTCGCCATCGTCGGCGGCTTCTGGAAGGCTTCAAAGACGCCGCGCGTGACCGGCAGCCAGCGCTTGACGAAATCCTCATACGCCACGGCGTCACGCGGCGACACCTGGGCGATGCTCTCGCACGTCTTCCCCAGGTCCCGGTGGAAGCAGATCGCCCGCCCCCCCGGCAGCGGCAGGGCGGCCCACGGGTCCATCTCGATGTAGTCCAGCCCGTACTGTGCCAATTCCAAGTCGGCCACGATGGGCGTCCGGTGGATCATCAGGTGGACAGACGAGCCGAGGTCAATTTTATAACCCGGCCAGACCTCCTCCGTGACGACCGCCCCGCCGACCACGGGACGTCGTTCCAGGACGAGGACTTTGTGGCCCGCTTTGGCGAGGTAACACGCACAGACCAGCCCGTTATGGCCCGCGCCGATAATGATAGCGTCGTACTTGTCTTGCATTACGCCTATCAGTGTACCTCATGGTATACTGAGGAAACGAAGCACGAGAAGTTGGCGTAAAGTAACGAGTTGGTGGGAGCAAGAATGACTAATTATCAATTCAAGGACAAAGGGCGCACTATGCAGGACCCACCATACTTGTCTGATTACCAGATTGGGGATGAAGTGCGTGTCATGCAGGTTCCGCCTTACTTGTATCGAGACGACCCGGTAGATAATGAAACTGCAAGTTTCTTCGAGCGTTGTTTAGGAAACGTGTTTCGCGTTGAAGACTTTGATAGGCACGGTCAGCTAGAGTTGTGGGTGACGGATGAGGGCGCACAGGCCCCGAATGTCCATGCCCACTCGATTTTTATCGAGCCTGAGTACGTCGAGCCAGCTACGGAAGCCATGCCATGAATGGCACGGCTATCCGGCGCAGACGCCGGAAATCCCGCGCTTCGCGGGGATAGGAAAAATCGTTCTGAGTGCCGCGAAGCGGTACTTTGTGGCCGCAGGCCGATTAGCCGTGCCATTCATGGCATGGTCACGGCATGGTCTGGTCACGGCATGGTCTGGTCATAAATCAAGCTAGGAGGCCAGGCCGATGGGCATTTACACGGAGGCGTTTCAGCATTTTGTGTGGGCGACGCGCAAGCGTGAGCCTTTTATCACAGACGAGATGGAGCGGGTGCTGCATCGGTACATCCGGCAGCGGTGCAAAGACCTACACGTTCAGGTTCACGCGCTGAACGGAATGCCGGATCATGTGCATTTGGCTGTGACGCTCCCGGCAACGCTTGCGCCTGCGGACTTCATGCACGATGTCAAGGGAGCGTCCGCGCATTTTGTCAATCATCTGCCGGAGACGAAGGATTGTCTCTATTGGCAGGAAGGCTACGGGTGGCTGACATTTGCTCTGGATGATCTGCCGCGCATCATTCGCTATGTAGATTGCCAAAAAGAGCGTCATGCCGCAGGCAGACTCTCCACCAAAATGGAGTGTGCTGCTGATTGGGAGCAGCCCCTAACGCCGCGAAGCGTAGCCATGCTATGAATGGCACGGCTAGTCGGCCTGCGGCCACAAAGTACCGCTTCGCGGCACTCGAAAATCCGGTGTTCAGCCCTGCGTATTCAGCCCCGCGAAGCGGCGGCTTTATGGCGTCCGCGCCGATTAGCCGTGCCATTCATGGCATGGTTTGTGTGATATAATGCAAAGCCCCGTCTCCTTTGACCGCCCCTGGTTTCTGCTCCTGCTGCCCCTCGCCCTTGCGGCGTTCTGGGGAATCGGGCGGCGCTCGTATGCCGGGCTGAACCCCGGCACCGCCCAATTGGCCCTCATTGTCCGTGCCCTGCTGGCGACGCTGCTGGTCTGCGCCCTCGCCGGTATCCACCTCATCCAGCGGTCGGACAAGCTGGCGACGATCTTTTTGCTGGACGTGTCCAAATCTGTGCGGAACGACCAGCAGGCGGCGGGTCGGGAGTATATCAACAAGGCATTGGGCGCGAAGCGGGCGGGGGACCAGGGCGGTGTGATCGAGTTCGGGCGGACGTCCAACGTGGACGAGGCACCGTCGGAGACGATGCAGACGCTGGAAGGGGGCAAGCCGACCGTGGCGGGGGACGCCACCGACTTGGCGGGCGCGCTGCGGCTGGCGAAGTCGTCGTTCCCACAGGGCTTGGGCCGCAAGATCGTCGTGCTCTCGGACGGGGACGAGAACGTCGGCGAGGCCGAGACCGAGATAGACAGCCTGCGCGCGGACGGCGTCCGAGTGGACGTGGCCCCGACTGCACTGGGGCAGGGGGCCAGCGGCGGCCCGGTCGGCGAGGCGATGGTGGACGACGTTTCAATGCCGACGCGGGCGCGGCAGGACCAGCCGTTCAATGTCCGCGTGGTGGTCTCCAGCACCGTCGCGCAGACGGGGACGCTGACGCTGACGCGCGACGGGCAGCCGCTGGGCGCGCAGTCCGTCCAGCTCAAGGCCGGCAAGAACGCCTTCACCTACTCCGAGACGGTGCATGGCGCGGGCTTCCACAAATATGACGCCGTGCTCTCGGCCCCCAATGACACCATCGCCGAGAACAATCACGGTTTCGGGTTCGTGTCTGTGCAGGGCCGCCCGCGCATCCTCTACATCGCCGACGCCGCCTCCCCCGGCATCGCCGGCATCAAGAACGCCCTGGCCGCCCAGCAGATAGACATGGACGTGCAGACGCCCGGCGGCGTCCCCGCCTCGGTCGCCGCCCTGGCCTCCTATGACGCTGTGGTGCTGTCCGATGTGCCTGCCGATGAGCTGGGGCCGGGGCAGATGAGCGCGCTGGAAACGGCGACCAAGGAGTTCGGCGTCGGGCTGGGGATGGTGGGCGGCCCGAACTCGTTCGCGGCGGGGTCGTACACCGGTACACCCATCGAGACGGCTCTGCCGGTCAAGATGGACATCAAGGACAAGAAGCGCTTCCCGACCGTCGCCGTCGCGCTCGTCATCGAAGACCTGGAAGAGCCGGGCAACGTCAACATGTCCATCGAGGCCGCCAAAGCCGTCGTGGACCTGCTGGACCCGCAGGACCAGATCGGGGTCGAGGACTGCAACGGGACCTGGCGCATCCCCATGCAGCCGGTCACGGACAAGGGCAGGATCAAGGGAATGATGGCGTCGCTCACCGACATGAACGACCCCCCCACTTATGACCCCTATATCCTGGAAGCGGGCCGCGTCCTGACCAACACGCAGGCGCAGGTCAAGCACATCATCTTTTTGGGCGACGGCGACGCCATCAATGAGTCAGGCCAGAACACGGCCAACCTCCAAAACCTCAAAAAGCAGGGCATCACGCTGTCCACGATCGCGACCGGAGCGGACGCGCAGGGGGCGCAGTTTCTGGCCTCGCTGTCGTCCATCGGCGGCGGCTCGGCCTATGTGGCCGAGAAGCCCGAAGACCTGCCGCGCCTTTTGCTCAAAGATCAGCAGTCGGTCAGCAAGTTACGCATTATCGAGGAGCCGTTCCTCGCCAAGCCGATCCCCGACGATGAGGTCATTGCGGGCATTGATTGGGGGTCGCAGCCGCCCCTGCTCGGCTACAACGTGTCTTCCGCCAAGCCCGGCGCGGTGGTCGCGCTGACCGCGCCCGACCACCGCGACCCCGTGTTCGCCTACTGGCGCTACGGGCTGGGCCGGACGTTCGCCTTCACCAGTGACGACCGCCCGCACTGGGCCGTCCACTGGCTGGGCTGGCCCGGCTACGCCCGCTTCTGGGCGCAGACCCTGCGCTGGTCTCTTCGCCAAAACACCAACGCCGACTTTCAATCAACGCTGGACAACCAGAACGGCAAGGGGCACCTGGTCGTAGACGCCTTCACCTCGGCGGGCGGCTTCGCCAACGGGACGAAGGTCAGCGCCAACGTCGTCGGCCCCGACCTGTCCCTGAAGCCCATCACGCTCTCGCAGACCGGGCCGGGCCGCTATGAGGGCGTCTTTGATGCCGATCAGACCGGCCCGTATCTGGTCAACGTCCACCAGGGCAATGCGGCCCCGAGCGGCCCCGCCCCGCCGTCGCAAACCGTCAGCCTCGTCGTCCCGTATTCGCCGGAATACCGGACGCTGGGGCCGAACCTGCCGCTCCTGACGCGCCTGACCGAAGGCACGGGCGGCAGGGTGCAGCCTGACGCCGCCCAGATCTACCGCGACGCCCTCTCCTGGGTCGTCGGCGTCCGCGACATCGGCCCGCTCCTGCTGCTCTGGTCCGCCCTGCTGTTTCTGGCTGATGTCGCCATCCGCCGCCTGGTCATCCGTCCCTCGTCGGTACGGGAGACCGTCACGACCGGCGCGCAAGCCGTCGGCACCAGGGTCGCCGCCTACCGTGATGCCGGCGCGCGTCCCACGTCCCAGCCTTCGACGCCGCAGATGAACCGCCTGCTGGAGCGCAAGACCACGGCCCGGACGGCGACGACCGAGGACGAGGCGACGACCACGCAGCAGCTTCTGAACCGCCGCGCCTCCCGCGCGCAGGAGGCGAGTGACGACCCGTTCCCCTACGTCGCTTCGCTCCCACCCAAGCCAAAGCCCCCGACCGCGGAGCCGGGGGCCGAAGGAAGCGCGGAGGAAGGCTATACGAACCGCCTGCTGGAAGCCAAACGCCGGGCTAAGGACAAGGATGCTTAGGGGCGCGATGAATCGCGCCCTTGCCTACCCCTGCACGTTCACCGCCCCGTCCGACTCCAGCACCTGACGCACGCGCGCAATGTTGCTGTTGTCGGCACGGACGGCAAGCAAAATGCCGCCCGTGTAAAGGGTGGCCTCGTAAGCGCGCGCCCGCTCCTCGGAAATGCCCGCCCCGATTAGGCCTCCGGCCAGCCCGCCGCCCAAGCCGCCGACACCCGCGCCGGCCAGGGCCGCCGCCAAAGGGCCGGCCACCAGGGGGACCGCCGCGCCTCCTGTCGCCACGATTGCGCCGCCCGCCGTCAGCAGGGCGACGAGAGCGCCCAACGCGCCCCCGATGCCCGCGCCGATTCCTGCCCCCTCGGTTGCCTTCACCGCCGTGTCCACCGCGAACTGCCGCGCCCGCGTCTGGTCGCTCATCAGGACGCTGATCTCGTCTTGGGCGTAGCCCAGCGCCTGCAAATCGGCCACGGCGCGTTCCGCCGAGGCCCGCGTCAGGAACATGCCCGTCACCCATTCTGCCATCGGGAAAGCCCCTTTCCGACCGTGTTTGGTCGCTGATGGGAGGTAGTTACCCCCTCCCGTGAGCATGGAAACGTGGTATAATGAAGCAGGCTTCCGGCTTTGTGTCCCCTCGGCATGGTGAAGCGCTTTTTCAGGATGATGCACCCCGTTGAACGCGCTCCAATTACCCCGCCTTTCGCCGCTGAGAGCCTCTCTCCTCTCGCCGCTTCTGGTCGCCTTGACGACCTGGACTTTGCTGCTGGTCCAGGGTCTGGTCGCACACGCGGAAGGGGGCCATGTCCGGCCCTTCGGGGTCGGATTCCTGCTCACCGTCGCCTTGATCACGGCTATCGGCGGGCGCCGGCCGGGGCTGCTCACCCTCGTCCTTTCCTGTTTGTCTCTCATGCTCGTCCTGACGCCGCTCGGTGCGGGCGGCTCGTTCGGCAGGCCGCGCGACTGGACCGAACTGTTTTTCCTGCTGTCGGTTGGCGCGTTTCTCGTTCGCGGGCTGGAGGCGCTGCACACGAACGCCGGGCTTCTGGCCGAGTCGGAAGAGTCACGCGCGCGCCTTCGGGCCGTGATGGATACCGCGCCGGTCGGCGTACTGCTCAGTGACAAGGCCGGCAAGCTGGTCTATGCCAACCGAGAAGCGGAGCGGATCTGGGGGCAGCCACTTGAGGCGGTCGTCCGGGAAGCCCAGCCACGTTACCGCCTGCTGGACGCGGACGGAACGCCGACGCCGCCCCAACGGACCGGGCTGGCCCGCGCGCTGGCTGGCGAAGCGCCCGTCATTCAGGATGATCGCATCATCGAGCAGCCGGACGGGACGCGCGTCTTCGTCCAGGCCAGCTCGACCCTGGTGCGCGATGATGCTGGGCGGGTGCGGAGCGGTCTGGTGGTCTTCTCCGACATCACCGAGCGCAAACGGGCCGAGCAGCAGATCGCGCACCTTTTGGCCCGTGAGCGGCTGATCAACCGGATCAGCCAGGTCTCGCTGCAGACGCTCGACCCGGACCAGGTTCATGCTGAGGCGATCCACGGTCTGGGCGAGATGCTGGGGGCGGACCGCTGCTTCTTTACCCTCGATGAGCCGGATAGCAGCCCCTACGCGCCGGGGCGCGCTCTGGTCGTGGAGGATGCCTGGGACGAAGCCGTTTCCCCCGCGTTGCGCGAAATGTTCATGCGGATGGGGCTGCGCGCCGCCGTCACCGCCCCCCTGTTCAGCGGGGGGCGACTGCTCAAAACCCTGACCGTCGGGATAAGGGAAACGCCGCGCGCCTGGACGGCGGACGAGGTCGCGTTGGTAGAGGCGGTCGCGGTTGGGACGCGCGCGGCGGCGGAGGCGGCGCGCAGCCAGCAGCGCGAGCGGGCCATCGCGCTGGCCCTCCAGGACGCCTTGATTCCCGCCATGCCCAAGAGCGTACCGGGGTTGAAGATGGCATCGTACTACAAAGCCGCCCTGGAGGAAGCCCAGGTCGGCGGCGACTTTCTGGACGTCTTCGCGCTGCAAGATGGGCAGGTCGTCTTCGCGGTGGGAGACCTATCGGGAAAAGGGCTGGCGGCGGCGGCGCAGGTGGCGACTGTCCGCAACATGCTCCGCTACAGCCTGTATCGGACGGCTCGGCTGGATCAGGCTATCCTGGAGCTGAACAACACGGTCGTCGCGCATGAGCTTTTGACCGGCTTCGCGACGCTGTTTGTCGGCGTCTACGACCATGCCACCCGGAGCCTGACGTACCTTTCCTCCGGCCACGATCCTAGCCTGGTGCGGCGGGCGGGCGGCGGCGAGATCGAACTGCTGCCGCCGGACGGGGACGGCATCAGCCCGGTCCTGGGTCTGGTAGAGGGGGGGCGCTTCGTGGCGCGGTCGGTGACGCTCCAGGCGGGCGACACGCTGTTCTTCTGCACCGACGGCGTGACCGAGGCGGGCCGCAGCCGGGGCGAGTTTCTCGGCGTGGCAGGCGTGGCGCAGATGCTGGGCGCGGGCCGGGCCGGCGAGACCGTCGAAGGGCTGATCACGCGCATCGTCTCGGAAGTGCAGGACTACGCGGACGGCATCCAGCACGATGACGTCTGCCTGCTGGCCGCCGTCATCAGCGGCCCCTAGTCTTAGCCCCTGTCACGAGCGTACCGGGGCTTTCTACAGCCCCGGCAAGGAACGTCCTTCGGACGAAAGGGGGGCTGTTGTTGCCTGCGCCCTTGTCTTCACCCATGAGGGTGCGCTCCTGCCGGGGCTTTCTACAGCCCCGGCCCGATCTTCCCTAGTCCGCATACTCCATCCCGCCGTTCTTATCCCGCACCATGACGCTCGATGTCTCTTCCGCCAGGGGAATCTCCAGCATCCCCCCCGCCTCAAAGTCCAGCGCCAGCGTCGTCCCCGCCTGCCGCACGGCCTGGACCGTGCCCCCGGTCGCCGCGCTGTGGGACGACCCCGCCGTCTGCACCGTCATTTTCGAGCCGTTATCGAAGAGAATGGTCAGCACGTCGCTCTGGTTGGACGTGCCGGAGATCGTCCGGCCTTTGAGAACACCCGTCAGCTTGTGGTTGCTTGTCATAGCCTGAGTATTCCCATCGCTTTCGACTCCGACACCTCAGCAAGTGGCTGGTTAGAAGGTGAACGGCTAAGTCATGTGATTATCAGCTTTCCCACAGTCGGTGTTAGCGGTGGACGATTGTTAAACCATTCATCCTGATACTCGCGTGTGCTACGAATTTGCCGAGCGCTGTCAGAGCGCCGTTGTCATGGATGCGGTAAGCACGGAGCGTGTTGTGAAGCCCCAAGACATACAAACAGTCTGTCACCTCATCTACAGCCATGTTCACACCCACGACGGTCTGCATAGAGAAAATGCCGGGCTGCAATGCCCCCTGCTGGCTGATGCGGAACGTCAATAATCGAGTTCCAGAGCTGACGTAAACGACGCGATGCCTGTTTGAAACCGCTGCGCTGAAGATAACGCCTGGGACACGCACCGCCCAGGGCATGATGAGTGAAAAACTGCCACCCGACTGACGGCGGAGTTGATAAACACGGTAACGCTGACGGCTCCCATCACTTATGATGTACATGGACTGACCATCTCCGGTGATCAGCGGTGCCAGCACTCCTTTGGTGACTGCAACCGAAGGCGGACGGGTGGGCTGGAGACGGCCCTGGGGCGTGAGCGCATACTGCCATAGGAAGCCAGTTTCGGCATCCAATACCGCTCCCAATCGTCCTTGACCATCCAGCGCCAGCGCGGTCGGCATGGGACCACATGGCACCGAGGCGATAGGTTTGAAGTCGAGATCGCCTTTGTCGGTGACGCGGATCTGCACCACCGCCCCCAGTTGCACTTGGGAGCTTGACTGGTCCGGCCAGCTCAGGTAGGCATAGCGCCCGGAGGGGTGGAACACGAGATGCGTCGCGCCTGGAGTATCAGTCTCCCCGTAGCGGCCGGCAGGTTTCAACTGGCCGCTCGGTAGGATTCGGTACTGGAGAAAATAAGGCCTGTAGTTGCCGTCAGCATCTGTGTTTCTGCATTCTGCGAACAGGAATCGGCCATCGGGAGAAGCTGTAAGAGACTCTACTGTGCCGGCGTATCCAGTCGCAAACGCGGTGGGGTTGTATCGAAGTGGGATGTTGACAAAGCGACCGTCGCGCCGCAACCGAAACACGTTGATGTTGATCTTGTTTTCGTTAAATTTGGCCGCTTTATAACTTTCATTGGCTTCGACCGCTACATCGGCTGGAATGACACCGTACAAAAATGTTGAACGTGATTGTCTCAGGCGGGTGTGATGCTTCCGTGTTAGATGACTGCTTGCCAAGCAAGCACGTTGAAGTTGGCCGAAACAAAGGAACGCTGTTGACAAAGTTGATAGAGACACCCACAAATAATGGTAGAATTTACTCACTTATATAATTTGGTTAGGCATGGGAAGCCGGGGAAGTTATTACTTCCCCGGCTTTTTGATCAGGCAACTACTTACGGCAGAGTGTGGTTCGCTTTCAAGTTGATGTTGGTTTCCCAGGTGAAACCGTTGTGGTTGGTCCAGGTGACATATCCGTAACCCCCGTACTTTGAATTAGGGTATGCGCCGGAGTGAAGAGATTGCGAGTTGTCGTCGGTCCATGGAGTCCAAGACCCATTAGTATTCAGTTCCACCCCACGAGAGTCGCCGTTGTTGCCCCAGTAAGCTCCTCGGATCGCCGAAGAGTCGATAAGGAACGACTTCACATTGCTTTCGCTCGGTCCGTTCGCAGCCGGATAACCCGGATGAGTGGCATCGAGCAATGTTTGGGCTATCGAGTTGGTGCGCTTGATTGAAAACAGGTTGTTGCCACCAGCATTGTTTAAGGCAGCACTCCTCCATCCTGGTGAGAAGTAGACGAGGGTTGCGGCTTCATAGGACACAGGTGTACCCAGGCCAATCCCATTGCCCAGTGGCACGAATGGCGCGACGCGGATGTCTCCGTCGGCGACACCGTTGATGGGCTTCGCGATGTGCAGCGCAACTCCCCGCCAGCCTTAGCATGAACGTGGGCGCAATCAATGGTTATTTGCGTAGTGGACTCAGCAGGAACGCATGGCTTTGGCCGTTGATGATACCAAACCCTACAATCTGGCCTTGATTATTTATGCTGGTGGCATTCTTTAGCTTCCAGCCAAGACCCTCCGGTATGGCCTGGTTCAAGTCTTTGACACGGCTTTGTTGCATAAATCATAGCAAGTAAGCATCAGGCATTCCTAACTCGGTCATCTGGTTCAAGGCGTTGAGCCTGAGCATTGTTTCGGTTTCCTGCGCGTCCTCACTCCTGGCCCGCAAGGAC